>SDBT01002235.1_pt1 | contig 34475 bp, 50 predicted proteins | sample 2277101 | NCBI WGS metagenome assembly SDBT01 (sample SAMN10404973, study PRJNA504765) | marine sediment metagenome | isolation source: marine sediment core GS10_PC15, 103 cmbsf | place: Arctic Ocean: Southern Knipovich Ridge | collected 2010
CCGCTGGGAGTACCTTTTTTTTCTTGGACGTGCATATCCCATAAGAAATCATACACCAGCCGGGTTTGTGGTTCCGACAACAACCAACACCTTAACTCACCGCTGAAGGGCTGAGCAAGAATCGCTTGCTTGCCATGGTGTGTGATTTTGGAAATCAACTTCTCTAATTTGTTTTCTTGTTCGTCGGTCAAATCTATTCTTAATTTATTTACTGGCATGTGTCCATCACTCCCCATGAACTGCCACAGACACGTAACTAAAAGTCTTCATAGCTTCCTGTCATGCAGCCAATTAATAGCAATCATGTAACCACGCCAAGGCGGATTATTTCCTATAGTGCGTATCAGCTCAATAGCCTCCTTCGTGATCTCAGCCAGCTCACACAAGTCCTCCGCTGATTTTGCCATATTTTTGTCTGCTATCAACTCATCTAACCACTCCATCAACCGTTCCGGATGTCTCGCAATGTTCTCTGGTCCTGCGTGATTACTCATGATGTTTTCCTTTCCTTCATTTGAATAACCTCACAAAATCTTCGTACCTACTCATTACATACACGTCCCAGCCATCTCGCCTCATGTTAGCAAGCATGCATTCTTGTTCATTGGACAATGTGCCAGTTGCGGATTTCAGCTCAACGGCTGTTGGTATTCGCACGGGCCGGACAAACACCAAGTCGGGCCATCCTTTTTTTTCGCGCGCTCGTATTGAGAGATGCAAGAAAGCGATATCCAGACTTCTTAATTTGTTTTCGCAATCATTCTGGAGCAGTGCTTCTTCGCGCTCATCAGCCTTGGCAACACACGCATCCGGGGTGAGGACTCCATACTCCTTGCGTTGTTTTGGTGTCATGCGCTTCACAATGTTGGCTGCTATGGCCCAATTTGCTTTCATTAAAACAACCCCATCTGACAATCATCCTTACGCGGACCAGGAGAATTACTTAGCCACCATTTAAAATATTCGTCTCCTGATGCGAATTTACTACACAATGTCGCCCCTCCACGTTTTGATTCTCTATAATGTGTACTATCCCAAAATTTCTGCGCCGCTCGCTGGAACTCTCGTTTGTAACCAGGCCATTTTTCAAATTGTTTACGCCGGCCAGCTCCCGCCATTGGACACCCAACACAACCGAGCCTGTGAAAACCTTCGGAGTAGAGCGAACAGACTGCGATATGTTCACTCTTTATGAATTGCCATATATTCTCATCAGTCCAATACAAAATCGGATTCAAGCAAAAGCAACCTGCTTTACTTTTCCATCGCGTGAACACCGACCATCTCTTGGCTCGTTGTGGCGATTCAGATGCACGTATACCTAAAAGTTTGACTCTACCTTGTCCATGAAGTTCTTTGTATTGCCGACAACACCAGCGTGATCTTCGCAGTGGGAGTCCATTTTTTGCTGCTAATGTCAAAAGCGCAACTTTGGGTCTGTTCCAACGCACGTCAGGATGTTGAGAACGAATGAATCTTACGAGTTCAGGTGGATCAATCGTAGTTACATTGTAATATGCTGCGTATCGCACACTTGCTAAATTCGCAAGGTGTTTCAAAACGCATGAATCTTTACCACCGCTGAAAGCAAGAAAATACCCTTCGTTCGAGAAATCCAAGGCGTGTTTCTCGTATTGTTGGAGAGTTGCAATGGCCTTCTCGACCTTGGCCTCAAGATGAAGCCCAAATGCCTTCATATACAATTGTTCTTCCATCAGTCGCCGTTCGATCCTCTATTCCATCGTGCTACTATTTCCTCCCCTAAGCGGAGTGCATCATTAAACACTGCATCAGCATCAATCGCTAGCTCCCTGCTATGTAATTTGATACGCGCAAAAGAAAAACTGGTTCATCTTCGGGGATGCTTCCATCTGTGCATTTAATTCTTTCGTTGTAATCTGAGCGTTCATGTATCATCGTTTTTTCTCCTTTTTATTTGGTTTTGCTGTCTTGCGTTTCATGCCCCCGGCCTCCTGTATGCGTAGTGAAATATGCCCTCTTTCCTAAAATACTTCCGATATCGCAATACGCCACATCGGGAACACCACTCACCACCGTCCCATTCCCTTCCAAACAGGATTATAGATCTGCAGATGTATTCCCATTTGTGGCGGCATCGTTTTGGCTTCATGTCTTTGGAAATTCCCTATACGTTTTTCCAGAAATTATAGAGCCGGGTTGTAGCCGGCCCCACTGTTTGAAGAAAAATGGTACTCCCGCAAGTATGCATTGATCTCGCAATCCAGTAACCCAATGCCTTTGTATTAGCCGTGCCCGTGATCCTGTCTCGCCGCCGCATATAACCCATTTGATATCCGGCATCCACTCTCTCAAATCCACCGGCCCCAACATCGGCTCAACGCTCACGAATTTCAGGCCGGGCTGCGCTCTCCAATCCAACAGCAAAGGAATTCGTTCCTCCGCGCTCTTCTGATTCTCCACGCTCACTCCAAGCCATAGATTCGGCAATAAAACACTACGGTTGAATCGGGAGGGACCCAAGCTTCTGCCGAACGTAGATAACCTCTTTTCAATATTCTCCGGGCGCTTGGTCAACACCATAAATGTATGCTGGGGACACGCCATCATAGTGATTAACATCTGATTAATCCAATCCGTCTCAACTGCATCATGGAAAAAATCCCCCATGGAACACACAAATACCCTCCGGGGTTGCTTCCATTTCAACGGCTCATTCAACCGTTCCGGGTGAAACTGCACTTGGCTGAATTTACGCTCTTTCCAAAATCGGCCGGCCATCCTCTTGGCATAACAATGGGAACAACCTTCACTGACCGGATCGCATCCTGTCCATGGATTTAAAACCATGTCAGCCCACGGAATTTTCGTCTTTGCCATCATTTTTCCTTTAAATCGAACTGGTTGACACTGCATTTCGCGCGTTTGTATGCTTCCCAACAATCGGGATGCACTCCGTCTTCGTCACCCGCCCATGCTTCTATTCCTTTGAGTAACGCCTTAATAACACTTGCGGCATCATTCAGAGGACTATAATGCTTACAATTGGGGTGGTGCTTAGGATTGAATGACAGCCCTAGCCTGCACCAATTATAACATTCGCAATCATTCTCTTCCGGTGTTGCCATATTTATACTCCTCTAAGAATCTCGACAACTCATGCAAACCTGGCACAAACACGGGCCATTGTAGCCTTCCGGATGCTCGTCTTCTTTTTCGGTCTGTTCGAGTAAATATTGATACCACCGTTTGTGTTTTTCGCGATCCAGTGTTTCCAACTCCTTCCATTCCGCTCTTGTCATACCGCCTCCAATATTAACAGGATGAAAGATGCCACATCCCGGCCCAAAAAACATTGTTTTGTTGCTTAACGCTGAAAATTTCGCCATCTGGTGTTGGGGTATACCTGTGAGAAGCCCTGATGGTCTTTACAACCTTTAGAGTGTAACGCTTACACTCTGCATCTGACTTGTCAGCCAACACAAGCACTTCAGCTTCCCAATCATCCTCTTGGTAGATCATCTTTTGATTCAGTTTTGTTGTCATATTATCGACTCCATTTTTCTGCACATCCGTGTCTTCTACATCTAAAAATATTTGGTATTTCCAATGCTGAATACACATCGCACAACGTCGGGAACCCCCATAATGTCTCAAACAATAGCTGCGAGCCCTTCGCATGACTGGCAACCCCGAACAACAAAAGTACATGCTGATCCAACGCGATCCCTAATTTTTCTCTAGCGTTCCTTTGACGGTCCGGATCGGACTTGCGCCACAAATAGCCCTCTTGGATAATTTTGATGTTTGAATTCCACACCATTTTCATTGCTCGCGGCATAAACCGCGTGTCAAAAACGACCGTGATATACCGCGGCAAGATCCTGAACCCCCGCACTCGCGAAGACCACGGCCGGCCATGCATTGCGTTCCTGCTATAGAAGACATTGCTGATCCTAGCCACAACTCGCACCCGTTTGATGTCTACTATCCTCAGAACAATCAATACAAGCAATATCCAGGACTCAGTATGCGAGCAAAACAAGACATCAAACTTTCCTTCTCTTGCCAGCTTGAACGAAAACAGCTTGACAAGTAAGGGTTCCAGAATGAAAAGCCAAAGTTTTCCCAACCTCTTTTTCCACTTCAAAAACGGGAAGCTGCTCATCCCTTGTAAGCTCCGATATCGTAGCCCTGAAAGCCGACTTCCTTTCATTGGCCACTCCACAGGAAAACCAAATAATGTCACATCCATCCCCGCCGATTGCATGCTCCGTGCCCGCAACGGATTGGAAAACGGTGCATCGGCCTGATATGATAATCCCGGACAGCTAAACAACACCTTCATTTTGTCCCTCCAATTTCGACTTCTTTGTATTCCGCTTTTGCTTTGTTCTCTTCGTAAAACCAAGCATTGTCGATCGCACCCTGGATGGTCGTAGCCCGGAATTCGTATGCGTTCAAACCGCTTGGAATCTGGAATGTATAATAACCAAATCCATCCTGCACTATTTTCCACCCAGGCGGCGGCGCATCCCGATGAATGGTCTTTTCGTCACATCCCGCGCATACCAATATTGCCATTAATATTAGGATGAAAATCTTATTCATTTCGCACCTTTCGTTTTGCGTCAGAATCGACCACACTGGCCGATCTGCTCTTTTCCTTATCATTGCCTTGATTCCGCGGCCTGTGGCTGCGTGGGGGGCGGTGTGATGCTGAAACGCGCCTTTATGGCCTCAGCCCGCAACCTTTCGGCAAACTTACCATTAAAATTATCCTGGGCCTTTGCCAATAGGTCAGCAATTTCGCCATCCAAATCCGCGAATGGACAATTTGGCCGGCCGGTCCATTCCACTAATGTCCTCATTTGACGGCAATAAGAATCGAATTGTTGTTGATCAATCTCGTCGGCCCCCCTCACACTCCCCCTCTTACCTTTACCTATACCTTTACCTATGCCCCTTGAAAGCCCCTTGAAAGGGGCTTTGAAGGGGCTTTCTTTTTTGAATTCTTCAATTTTTTTCAAGATACTCTCAGGCAATGGTTTATGCGCCTCGAATGACCGCATGATGCCAACATGCGCATTGTTGTTAATGTTGAGCGGGATGTTTTTCTGGCATTTGAGAAAATTTCTTAGCCACACCCAATCCCCCCCCCCTTCTAAGCCCCTGGCCAACCCCTTCAAAGCCCCTTCAACATCAGCAGCCGGCAAACCTGTATGAAAAGCGGCCAACTCAATATCGACCTCCCAGAAGCCGGCGATATCGCAGGCGTCGCACAAATAGAGGAATATCAATTTCTCTGCCGGTTTTCGGCGACGAAACCAAGAGTCTGACCACTTCTCCGTCAATGTGAATCGATGGCTCAACAGCCGGATCCTCCCTCTACGCGTGATGAGTATGCGCGCCCCACTTTGCTGGTCACTTTTTAGGCGGAGCGAATGCTTGCGGCCCGCCTTTGTTGGCCTGCTTTTTGAGGCCACCCTTGAGCAGCCGATCTTCATCGACCCTAGGTAACTCCGTTGAATCTACATCTATCGCCGGACTGGCTCCCTCATTGGGTCTCCGTTCTGCGTCACATAGTCCGCGCCAGATAAGAGCGAGGTTGATGGCGGTAAATCTTAAAAAAGCTGACTTTCTAACGCATCCAGACATGCGAAAACCTTTGGTGTTTGCAATCTTTTTATCTTCAACTGCCATGTTTCGCGATCCTTTCTCCTTCTGGTTTTCCATTTTCCTCGAACTGTAACAATAAGGAACACCCCTGACTGGTAAAAATTTGACTTCTTTTCCCCTTTCAATCACAACAGAAATTACGTTTCCACATGCTAAACACACACTAATTATTGGGCCTGGCCCCCATCTTTGCATCATCTCAAAAACAGAAGGCGCCACACATTTTTCCTCCCCGCAATTACAATGTGGACACTTCATTTTTCCCCTTAGTCAGAACAAGATTCCCGTCCGGGCCAATTCCAATTTATGACAACGTGCTGTGGCGAGAAAGACGGCCGCTAAACGGCCAGATTTATTAAGTCTAACACCGGTCGATCGTATAATTGCGCCGGCTTTTTCCAATTCCCGGCGGCGCGGCCGTTCCGTATTGCCTGACATTGTGAGGCCAATTTGGATTTCTTCGTCTGTGGCGCCCTCATTCCTTTTGGCGTCAATAAATTCAAAAACCTTCTTGCGTAACTTATTGGCTGTTGGCTTGATCGCGACTGCGGCCGCCACGCTTGTGGCACTATGAACCGCCGGCGGGACCGGGGCGAACAGTTCTTGCTGCATAGCATTCTGGGAGCCGACCCGGGCCTTTTGGCTGGGCCATTCGCGTTGATACGGTCCAGCAGGTGTGCTGTCGTCTGGGATGGGAACCGCCGGCGGTTGAATCGGATTTGCCCTCAATGGAATTTGAGTCGCTTTTCTCCATCCACTGACGTGCTCTGCGTGGAATTGTTTCATCTTATCGTTGCTAGTTCGCTCTCATATAGATTGCAAGCATTCATTCCAAACACTATTTTGTGTGAATGGGTTTTGTGATATCTGCTCCATTTGCGATTGACTGCAAGGCGCCACACATGTCGTGTGCCAAATACCATATTTCAAGCACGGCGGCTTGATCTACAGTATTTTCTTGTCTTTCGGCTAGATGCCACAGGTCAGAGATTCTGAGCTTGTTCACATCAACCGGATGCTCCTCGGTCCCGCCTTCTGCTCTTATGATTTTCATGTTTTGTTCCTCTTGGTTATGAGTTGCTAATCTGCTCTTGCTATACGATAGATCGGACGCCCACTCTCATTGTGAGCCAAATAATATCTTTCACTTTCAAATGATTGTATCAAAGCCCTTGCCGCGGCACGAGTCCCACGCCATTCTCTGTCACTCGATGGATCCATTAACGCTGATACTAACTTGTGGGGGCCATACAATTGTCGTCTAATGTTGATTTTGTATGTTGCCATTAGTGCTACTCACAATCGCCATAGCAGTACGTGCGACACTTAGGGCATAGTCCATCATTCTGCGGCATCTCACCCACGGTAACTGTCTCCAGTGGGCGAAATCCAAATTTACCGTTCGCCCGTGCGTCGATAATCAACGCCTCTGTGTCCACGTCGGCGAGCAGGCCGCAGTCACAATCATGCCCCTTGGTGACTTGGGCGCATCCTTCCGCATGGTTTCCGAGGGGATAAACTCTGGCGTATTGCGTGTTGATCTGCATCCGCCGACCATCATCCAGGATTGCGATGGTGTCAGCATACCCGCCTGTCATTGTGTAGTCGTATGTGATCATCTTGCTGCCGTGATAACTACCTTGCAAAATGCATTCATCCCAAACAACATCCGGTATATCAACAGGCTCCAGTCCATTAATCATCCCAGCATCCGACGTGGCCTCTGTGTCGTATCCTCTGGAGCAGAGTGCTGCCGCCATTTGTTCTGCGTCCTGGTCCGTGGCGTCTGTTCCTAACATTTGCGCGTTGATTTTCATTTGCGTTACTCCCATAAAAAAAAGCCCGAGCCAACGTCAGAAGGTGGAACTGGGAAGAAACACCCTACTGTTTCCAGCGCGTTGGTCTCGGGCCTGATTGTCTTTGTTTTGGTTAGTTGCATTTCCCAATTGCCTTTTCTGATTTAACTATCCATAAGTTAATACAACTCCCCAGCAATGTCAACAACTATTTTCATTTATTTTTGCCCATCTTTTCCGGCCGGTTCATCCTCTTGAGAATTGATCTAGTCTCAATCTGCGACTGTTCAATCAAACCATGGTCAAACCTCAACATCCCAACATCCGTATGCACCTGGGGCCATATCACATGCACTTTTGAGCTTCCTCGAGTCATATCTAATACATCCAGAATCTGGTCCGACATCAGCCATTGCACATTCAATAGTAAATTCCTTAATATCCCCCTCTTCTTCCCGTACTCCTCGGGCCGGCCCTGCCCGATCAACAACCACACCTCGTCAAAATCCTTCCACGTGCTCAACAACGGCAAGTTAAACCGGACACCGCCGTCCACATACTCCTCACCATTAACCTCCACCCGCGGAAACACCCCGCTGATCGCCAGCGAAGCCAACAACGCCGTATGCACATCTTCCGCAACCTGGCTCATCTCAGACAAAGACCCATCTCGCGCCCGTGTCGCCCATATATGTGTTTTTTTTCCCAACGACTCAAACCGCGATGGAAGCACTTTTTTCAACTGCCGTTCAATTTGGTCCGTGAGCATAAAATGATCCAGCCATGGAATCCGGAGCTTCCAAAACGGCCGCTCCGATCTAACGTCCTCATCACGTAATCCCCTCAAATAGTTTGCAAAAAACTCAGCCGAATGCCCGAACGAATCTACCGCACTAACAATCCCCCCCGCGCTCGTACCACTATTCTCCGTCGAAACAATCCCATCCTCCTCCAACCCCAACCAGATCCCTGAAAGTATATCCAACCCGGTCATGCCGCCGCCGCTCCGAACAAATAAGATTTCTTTTTTCATAATCACCATCCTTTTGATTCCGCCTTAATAAGCTTGGTTGCCTCTAGGCATCCACACATAGGACACTCAATCATAGTCCCTATCAGCGCCACCGTGCTCCGCATCAGGCAACGCTGGCACATGACTTCGACAAACTCCGGCCAATTCTGCACCTTCATCAGAACCTTTATCTTCGCTGCCATGATTCCGTCTCCTGTCTACCGGCTGGAATGCCGCCTCAGTCCACCAATGATACCAGAAATCACTCATAAAAATTTACCTAACCATTCTCCGAATTTTGGAGATAACATCGACACACTGCCCAACACAAAACCAATGAGCCCGCTCTGACGAACTGTGGTCTTGATCTTCTGTTGATTCAAGCGGCCGTAATGACACCCCTTCTCGTTAAGCGTGCTTATGGTCCTGTCAAGTTTGGTCTCTATCGCCTGCGTCGTTTTTTCCATCTTCCTCATATCGGACGCAATATGGCCCATGTGCGCATCAACCAAATCCTTTATGCTTGTGTATTCTCCGTCAATCATTACATCTCCAACTAATCAATCATTTCGGCATCCAAGAGCCATTGCGGTTTCGATTTCTTGACATATGGCTTTGGGGCGGGACCCGGGTCTTTCGGTCGATTCAACTCCGTCTTCTCGTCGTCCGGGAGGACAATATACTCTGCCATCTCTAGTTCGTACAGCGACACCCTTTCCGGATGAGAAGCGATTTCCGCTGCACGCTTGTCTAAGGTTCTCTGCTGCTCGACATCCCAATCTTTTTTTGGCCCTGTGATGTCCTTATGGATATTCGTTTCGCCGGACATCGCCTCAACTGTTTTGGCCAGCAGAACCAAGTCGATCCAATTTCCTTTCCCCGTCCATTGATTGTAAGAATTTTCAATTGGTTTGACTCCCTCGTGATGTCCGAGCTCTGTTTCATTCCCGTCAGTATCTAAAATAAACCCATTGTTAGTTCCGTCTACGGTCCGAGTATAGAATATCACTCCATTCGTATATGGCGACGGGGCATTGGTTCCAATCGTTCCAAGAGAAAGGCTCCCTGACTGCAACCTCGCATTGCCGGACTTGGCCAACAACACATAGTGATCCCCGTGAAGCGACGTTATTGTCGGATGATACCATATTCCGCGCACGTCTCCTGTTGATGATCCGCCCTGGTTGATCGTGTGTATCATGTCTATCAGCTGGTAATTCGCTGTGCCGCTGTTCGGACTGAATACCCCGCCGAACTGTGTTAACGGTAGGTTCCCAGTCGTCCCATTTACTACGTTAACCGGAGTAAAATAAAAACCTTTCGTGCTGCTACCACCGTATGGTTGCAGGTAGAGATATTCCCCTGACGAAATCATTTTAATGCTTAGGTCAACGGCCTGGAAAACCAAATTCCCGTTTTCGTCGAAGTACGTTCGCTCACTATTACCGTTATCTATGATAACTAATCGTTTTGCATTTGCACCATTTCCGCCAAGCACCAAGTTTGTCTGTCCAGAAGAATCAATATAAATATACATCCGAGCACCCGGGCTTACCGTAGATGATCCAATTGCCATATGATTGGTGACTATGGCTTCGTTGGCGTCTCCAAAACTATATCCTGCATAATCAACATTGTTGGTGATCGGAGACTGCGCGGCGCCGCTAGCCGGCGCATCCTGAAAAGCACCACTGCCATCCCCGTGCGAAGTGTAGAGTTGGTTCGTTGTGCCTCCCAAACCAGAGAATTGGGCAAAGCTTCCCGTATTGGTTACTATCTCAGATTTATCCGCGGCATATACCGGGTCAGTCTCCACATACACCGGCGTCCCTGTGGCATAGGTTGATGCGGCCGTGTTGGTCGTGAGATACAAATTGCTTGCTATTGTCCATACCGGGTCAGCCTCAGCATACACCGGCGTCCCTGTGGCGTAGCCACTTCTCTCCGCTAACCATACCGGGTCAGTCTCGACATACACCGGCGTCCCCGTGGCCCATGGGGGACTGGCCGTTAGAGTTTCCAGCGCATCCGACGTATCAACTACCCCATTATCGTTTGTATCATAAACCGCCTTGGTCATATCCCCGCCCGTCGTAGGCGTTTCGGGTACCCACGAAGTTGAGGCTGCATCCCAAGTATGCCGTTGCCCGTCCGTCGGAACATTCGTTGCATATGGCCGGCCGCGCACCCCAACGACCCTGGCATTAGTCAGATGCCCCGTAATGTCCCCGCCGGTTGCCAATGCCCAATTGTATGCGGTATTGCCGCGTTCGGCCCACGTCGCGTAAACTGAGCCGCTTGTGGCCAAATCCCCCGGGGATCCGATCCCTCCGGATGTTCGCACAATTATCCGGCCCAATCCCCATTCGATTAACTGATTTGACGCATTTGACATTACCACACCCCCATAAAATGTCCCTGTTGTGGCAAAAGAATTGTTGCTCGCCTGAAAATCGACATAGGGTTGATTGGTGTACCATGTCCCCGCGATCCGGACAATATTTGTTGACCGCCAATTATTGCTTGTGCCGTACCACAGAAAGCCGGCCCAATCAACAGAAACCGTCCAACCGTTCCCGTTTTGATATAAATATCCCCGGGTCAATGGCGTTGCGCCGGCAAACGGCATAAACATCCAACGCCGGGCCGGATACTGAGTATCCAAATCAATCCTGTAATTCGGGACTGCGGCCCATCCCGTAACTGCACAAACCAACAACACAAATATCAAACACCATTTTTTCATTTCATTAACTCTCTTATCCTGTGCATACCAAAAACACATGCACCATCCGAATCAAAACATACAATCCCATGCCGCTCAAACAAGCAACACCTATCTTTGCGGGTAAATTCATCATGGTCCTATCTGTAGAACATAATTATATATTCGACATTATTGGTTATTATAAAGGCGTCGTGATTGCGTACGAAGGTTGCTCCGTCAGCGTCCCAGCTCAAATGATTTATCCAGCAATCTTTGGCTCCACTGTCTCTTAATTCGCTTGCGTTATTCCCGCGGCCCAATACAGAGTAAGCATTTTTGAAACAAAATTCGGTTCCGTCTTGATCCACTACTCCCTGAGATGTTGAATCCAAACCTTGCAATATTCCAAAAACAACCGCTGACTGAGGCCGAAAACCTACACCCGTCACAACGAGATTTGCTGTATTAGTAGATTGACTTGCGACCTTGACAACGGCGTACCTGTTTGATACCCAGGTAGCCTGCCCCTTGGAATTAGTACAAATCAGTACAGCATTCCCTGCCGCTCCAGTCTCAATCTCAATCTCATCCGTGTTTACAACGCTTGCATTGGTGATCGGATTTCCGGCCGCATTCAAGCCACCAACCGGATCAATACTCATCCTCCGATCGGCGCCATACAAAAACTCAAAATGGCCATTGGTCGTATGGCCGGCACGCCATTGTGTGTTAGTCCAATACACCCGAGCCGTCATGTAATCAACCTGGTTCGAAGTGGAAAAAGTGAAATCAACCGGCACAAACCCAATCCCGAAATTCGTTGAATTAACATCAGCCGGAGTCCAAACAGCCCCGAAACAATTCGTGGGACTACCAATTATGTTCGTTTCAAACGTGTATGCGTGATCCATTCTATTCGACAGCCGATAGGAAACTTTGACGGCGTTATCAGCATCATAGAGATTCCAAACATTTGTGCCGTAAACTTCCGCGCCTGTATTAGTATAGCGGTGTCTGACATAGACCTCCATCCCCGTGATCGTCGCCGATGCAGGAATATTAAAATCAAAACCTGTGATCTTGAATTCTGCCTGTACAAATTCTCCACCATTGTCGGCTGTGGAGGCGTCTTCGACGTAGGCATTCGCCTCATTGGTCCACGTAGCTGCCTCCGCGAATGCTGAGGCCGTTCCGATGAATGACGTATTGACCTGCATCACGAAATCGACTATCTGCGTCGCATCATAACTAGACCAGCGGGCAAGGTCTACCGCGGCACTTGGGACACTGGGCAGCGTGATGCTGAAATGGCTGTTGTCAGCACCTTCGCTATACATTTTCAACGTCGGAGTGAGCGAGACATTATCACTCCAAAAAATACAAGCGAGTCGTTGATCCGTATTCGTAGCGAAAGCCGGCAACGCAAGATGCCATAAGATTTCATTCGCCGGGGCACTTCCTACAGTTTTAGCGTTAGTGTTAGTATTAAGTGCTGTCAGGTTGCTAGTAGCGACATCCCATAGATAGATGGCAGGGAACAAATCAAGCCCGCCGGGTCCATCTTCCGAGAGCCAGGCGTGTACTTCTGTATGTCCAGTCAGCGTCCGTCTTATTACATTCGTGCTAATAAATGCTATACAAGCCTGATTGTCCCCTGTGATGCCAATTTCGTTGGTGTATGTGTTGCCGGTCGGAACTGTATTGAGCATAAAGAACGTATTCGTGCTCGGCTCGAATCCCAATGTCGCACCTGCATTGCTGGACCCAAACATAAAAAATGTAGATGACAGTGGGATAGCACTATCAAGATAATCCAAGGTGACAAACTGATTGGTGTCCGTGACCGGGGAAGTGCCGTAGGCGGCCGTATTCGTGACCGGTGCCTGAAACGTGCCGCCTGTACGTGGGACAAAGTTGGTCGTGTTGATGTCAGCTTGGTTTGAGACTACCTCAAGATCGCCTATTACTGAATCCAGAAGATTGGAAACAAAGTCAAGATCCGAAACCGTGATATCGTATCGATTGGAAAGCCCAACGAGGTTTGTCATAGTAATATCAAGAACGAAATATGCCGATGTTGCCGCCGGCGTGAATCTCAATATTTCATCCGCGGCCGTTGAATAGTTCGTAATCCGGTATAACGTCCCATCACTCCCCATGATTTCATTTGTCTGATCCGCTGTGACCAACCCGCTGAATGTCGAATTCGGAACCAATGAATAATTACTGATATTCCCTGCCGCCCATACTTCAATCCCGGAATCCGTCCAATTTGTTACATTTGGCGCAATAGCAACGTAGTTCGTGAATGTGCTCCCGCCATCACTCGAACGTTCCAAAATATAATGCCTGATTCGTTCCGACCGCCGCCATTCAAAATAATACGCATCCTCATTTGTCGTCCCATTGATCCCCAATGAGGTATTCGTTGTATATGAAATCCTGCCCAATAAATTTGTCCCTGACATTCGGTAGGTATTTGTCCAACCGTTCGTATATGTCGAACCCGTATTTGTGACCATGCCAATGAATGACTGCACATTTGTCCACGTCCCAACTGACATTGTACCGTAAAATGTTGGATCATTAATATCCGTGGCGAAAATCAACCCTCCACTGATCAACCCTGCCAATGCCGCGATCATCAAAAAAAACTTGATCTGTTTCATTATCGGTTTCCTCTTATATTGGTGTCAATATTCCGCATGTTTCGCCATTTGAATTCACAAGCCGCACCTTTGCAATCCCATCCTCAGGGTCTGTGAATTGTACAATCACCGGGAATTGGTATGTTGGGGTGCCCTCTGTACCCCTGTTCACGTCCTTGATAATATGAATCGTAAACTGTGTACTGTCAACATGATCATTATCCGTATCAATAACAACAAATTCCCCGATAACATCCAATGTGTCAACCGCCGACATATCTGCGATCAATTCGGCTGTGTTTAAACTGATTTCCCCATCGTAACGCGCATCCTCGCCCGTCCCATCTTTTGTCCATGTTTTTTGATCAAAAAGGGCTTCCCCATCCAATGCATCCGATTTTTTAGCCATAAATTGAATTGTTTGGCCGGCCCCTAATGCAAATGGGATTTGGGATTCTTCCGGCGTATCCGCTGCCTGCAACATTGCCAATTCGACATCGTACGTATCACGCAAAACCAAATCCAACTGAGTTAAAGCGGTATGACTATACAACCCCGTAACCATTTCCCGGTTTTGCCTATCCCAATATAATTTCATAATCCAAATCCTCACGGTTCAAGGTAACGAGTTTGTGCAGTACGAGAAACCCCAGTCCACAATTGCTGTCTGTATTCCTGATTTCAAGCCATGAAAAACATGATTTGCTGGAGGTTCAGCTACCCAATTCGGAACAGTATCTATATTAGTCATCCCGAACCAATTTGTCATAATAACATAGCTCGATGTTCCGCCGTCAACAGTTGAAATCAACTTATACGCATTTGTAAATACGCTAACACCATTTCCGTCATCAACTTTATTGGTCCAATAATCGAAACTGTCAGTATCAAACTTCCAATAAAAATCGACAGTTTTTTCCATCTCATCACAAATGTTCGTAACATGTGCTTTGATCTGCGAATTAACAATCCATGTTTGATAAAGAGGTGCAGCTCTGCCCCATGTCCAAACTGAAAGATGTACCGGAACTCCTCCTGCAACTCCTGCGTATAGACTTCTATTTGTTACGACAAGATTGGCGTGAAAATTTGACTCCGCTTCTGCAACTGCTCCCGTCCAAGTAGCGACGAAAGTAATATTCGTCCCTCGTTTCCATCTCGTAAATGACGGCATGGAAGCAGTTGTTTTCTTTAGATAATTGAGAACTTTATAACGCTCAATCAAACTTGCTTTTTCTATTGTCCAAGGCCACCCACCATACACTACTGCTGTTGTGCTGATAGTGCTAATCGCTGTCGGCCAACCTGTTCGATTTGTCCAAATATAATTTATGCCATCCCAGCTTGCTGCATAATTCACAGTCTGATCAACTGTTGACGTGTATGAATTCGTTGTTGCAACGCCATTAGGAAAAAAGTTCGTGTAAATAACCCAAAAATTTGTTTCTACTAAATTGGTTCGTGGTGTTTCCTGTGTGAACTGATTAGTTCCATCCCCGATATTCAACGCTGCAAATACACCAGTAACAGTCAGCATGTCTATAATTGTCATACCGTTTGATATCAAATTCGTATTCACATATTGTGGGATCAAAAGTTTTATCGTATTATCCACAGAACTTAGCAAATTAGATTCTACATATATTGTTATCAAATTCGTGCTGGTTTTCGTCAATACCGCCAGAGCATCATTTGTATAGATTGCAATTATATTCGTGCCTTGATATTGAGTGCTGTATCCTGTTATTTTTTTTCCAGCAACTTCCGTGTATGTTGAAAAATGTTCATGTGGCCCGACTCTATACGAAAACGATCTTCCTATATTGGTTATTACCTCTACAGTGTTAGAACCAATAAGGTAATTAGTTGAGTAAGCAACACCATTGGTATCATACGCTGTGTACATAGCGCCTGATGGATCATTAGTCCAGACAGCATTTGTTAGAGTTGCTATATTTGTCTGAACTGATCCAAAATCATAAATCGTAGCCATGCTCCGCTCAATTATTCCTTGAATTAATTCAACCACTTCATCCTCGGTTATATACCTTTTTCCAGGCAATACATATATTGATCCACCAACTCCCAAAAGCACAACGCCTGCAATAATGTAAGCTCTTTTGTATTTTAATTGTGCAAAATTGATCATGCATACATACTCGGTATTCTGATTTCACCCATGTGATGAATCATTTCAAGACTGGCTACTCCACTCGCTAATCGAAATTGATAAAGCACTTGATAATAATGATCAATGGTGTTCGTCGGGTATGCTGTATTCACTCCAAAACTTCCCGTTCCACCTGAAATGTTGTAATCACAATATAGATAATCGTGATCCGCCGCGATAGTGACATCGGCCCCGGCCACATCAATCTTCGGCCGCTTCCCCCTGACAATGATCCCAGCCTTGATTGTAACAACATTAACGACAATGTGAATAATCCCGAATATCACCTTGGATAAATCTAACCCCCCACCACCCAGCGCTCTATATCTCATCGGCCCCGTTCGGATTGTTCGCGGCCCAAGCGCATCAATTATCCGATTTACCGTTGCCGCCGGTAAACGTTGCCCTGGCCTCACATGGGCCGGCGCTGTCGGATCATATGATTCTTTATTCCTCATGGATTCCCATCTTCATCATCGCCCTCATATAATATGTGGCTCCATTCTCTCGCGTACCACCACTCTTGGGTTAATTGATAACTCCCATGCCCTAATGCCGTCAATTGCGGCGCCCGCTTCAACCATTGTTTCTTTTTATCATCAGCCTCCGGCATATTCTTAATTGCCCCCACCAATATTGATTGCGCCCCATACGGAATGCCTGTGCTTCGCAATTTCATTGCCGTGTCCACATTGTCCCATGATGCATAAACCGTTGACCGCTTATTGACAATCAATGACCGCCGTAAAATGGCGGCCGATCTAACATATTGCTCCCCCCCCCGTTGTAATATTTTATAATATGCCGTTTGTGGTTCACCGGATGGTGAAAATATATCCCCATCTTTATCATATCCCGCCTGTTCATGCGCATCCCGGGCCAATTCCAAATCTGCCTGATCCGCATCTTTATTAAACGTTGCATGGGACCGGATATTTTTCCAGAACTCTTGCCCGATCACTTCCCATGTGTCATTCTTGGTTTGCGTTGTTGCACCGCCAGCAGAATAAATCAATTCCAATGTTCCCACGCCATCCCGCTCATCCATTGCCACATCATCAACATCATTGGAATTAATGAACGTTTCATAATATGCCTGTGTTTTGTCCGGCGGACCGTTATATGAATCGATTGTTTGCCGGCCCAATTCTCTTGACCAATGCTGGCGCCGGCCCTGGTATTGTACACCATCCAAACCAATAACTGTCACGCTCATGTCAAAACCCCTAATTCACGCAATTCATTTGCTAGTTCCCGCGGTAATCTTTTTTCAAAATCACGCATTTCTTTCAATATCTGTAATTCCCGTTCGGCAACCCGCATTTGCGGGGACGCTTGACCGCCCAATGTCCCGCCGATCCGCGCCAGGCGATCCGCCATAACCTGGCCAACCATTTGCCCGGCGCCACCACGAATATCTACCAATTCCTTTTGCGCCCCTTCCACTGACGCCGCATCCTCTTTCCGCAACCTGGCCATTTCCTTTTGCGCCCCTTCCACTGACGCCGCATCCTCTTTCCGCAACCTGGCCATTTCCTCATCCTGTATGTTAATGTCTTTCTCTATCTTTTCGATATTCTTCAAAATATCAATCCGCTGGGATAACAACTTGAGCTGTTCCTTTTCATTTTTGATCGCGCCCAAATCAGATTCAATATCTGCCAATTCCCGGCGCTGATCTAACAACTTCTCTTGTGTTGTCATTTTCTCATAAGCGTATTTGGCAACTTTACCCTCATACCCCAATTGCGCCTTCAATAATTCCACTGCCTCTTTTTCTGCCTTCTTCCGCGCCTCCCCGTCCTCCTTGTCTGCATCCGGTTTTTTTCCATCGTCTCCTTTTTCCCCCGCTGTAAGATCCGCCATCTGTTTCGCCATATCCTGCTCAGCCTTAACCCGGTCGTTAAACTCTTTGACTGCTAACTCTTTTTCTTTCTTCAAAAAAAACCGGGCGGCTTTCCACCCTTCAATCAATCCCTTGAATGCTCCGGCCAAAGTTTTTTCTGATAATCCCTTTTCGAATGCAATCCCGATCATCGCTGCTTCTGTCGTTCCCGCATCAACCAACCAATTGAATGATTCCGCCGCCATCTTTTTTGTCGTATCCCAAAAATCGCTCCATCTATCTTTGGCATCTGCCAACATAACAGCCGTTTCCGTCGTCATAATCGCACCTGTTCGCTTCATTTCCTCCTGAACCCGCTTTAATCCACCGTCAGCCAATTCATTCAACGTCTCATTTAAAACTCGGGCATGTTTATCTCCGAATATTCTGTATATTCCACTAGCCCATGCCACAGTTTTGCCATTTTCCTCGAATTTATCTGCAATTTTTGTCAATAAATCCTCAACGCCTAATCCCTTGATTTCTTGAATGCTCAACCCCAAATCATCGAATGCTTTCTGCATGGATTTTTCCCGGCCCGCTCGGGCCTGGGCCGTTGATAATTTTGATAATACTTTAACCAATCCCGACGCATTCCCATATGCATGTTCCCATATCCGCACCAATGCTTGATACCCTTCGATTGATGTTCTTGTTTGCAGTGCGTTGTGGTAGATTTCATCGCCCAAATCCGCAACACTTCGTGTGAACCCGATAATCGCACCAACGGAAAATGCGCCGGCAATCAACCCCTTCATACTCCCCAATTGAGACGAAAAGCCCTTGACTTCGCCTTTCATCTTACCAACGCCAGCCTGGAATCCACTGGAATCCAACGTGGCTCTTGCTTTTACATCAGCCATTTTTCTCCACCTTCATATCTGCAATGATCTGTTGTGCCTTTTTTCGGATTAATTCAAAGAAAAAAAATGTCAGGGATGCAATTTTTTCCACCTGATTTCTCAGCATTTGAATACCAATATTAAAGCCCCTTGTATCAGATATTACCTCTATTCTCATTTCGGCCATTATCAACCACTTTCTTTTCGGCGCGCAAAATCTTTGGGATTCGCCGCGATAATTGCCAGGGTCTTTTCACTCACCAATTCGGCGCCAACATCCTCTGCAAATGCCGCCCGGTAACATGCCGCCCGGCTCAACGGCATATTCCAAACTTCAACCTCATTAAATCCGGAAAAATTCTGTAATATTGTGCAAACCAATTTGAAAGGCCAAGGAATGTTGCTTTGCTTTCCGCCTTTTTGTTGCCAGATTGAGGGGAATAGCAAATAATCTGCTAGGTAGATACGGAAATCTTTTATTGTTTGATCAAATTCCCATTCGCCAACCGACTTGCCCCATTCCTCAGCATCCGTTATCATCCCCGACCCAAATAATGATTCTGCGCCTGTCCTGAATTCCGTTCCGCAAATCCAAATAGCAAAAATTACATCATCTCTGGTAGCGATCCCGCTCTTGAAAAATGGACTATCAAACAATAATAAAAGCAATGCATGAAATGCTGAAAAATGCCGCATCTGCCGCCCAAGAACTATCGGCGGGGAAACCAAAACGCTTTGCGCAAAGACATTATGCATTTACATATCACTATGTAATACCGATATTTGTCAAACTAACCGTAACGCGCTCGGCGGCCTCAATATGAGAAATTACCGCGCTATCGACATAAAAACTTGTGAATGCCGTTGCAACAGCCATCGCGCCCACGGGCCAATCTGTCTCTGGGGCAGCACCAGTCTTGCAAACCAAATTCAGAGTGAGTTTCGCGTCCGTCTGCATGACAATTCGGGTAACTCGCGCCCCATCCTCATCAAACACATCTACAAACTTCACGTCCGCATCGCCAGAATCATACGATTCGACAATGTATGTATCAATTGTGGTCTGCACACCAATCTCAAGGTCTGTTCCTAACTGTGTTCCCGCCATTTGATTTTCCTCCTATCCGTTTTTTAATACACTCTCGATCTTCATGTTTCTCAAATGCGTTTCATACGCAATACCGCCCTTTTGGAAATCCCAACGTAATGTCATTGGAAATCGATGCCCGATTGAAACCTTTGTTGATACACCTAATGTGCAACCGGCTTTCCGAGCCAAATGTGAAAATGATGCATCCTCAGAATCGCCCCTGTAATTCCAACGGAATATTTTTTCATTCGCTTTGATCTGTTGACGAACTACCATAAACACATCTCGCCGGATCAACGTAAATGCCAACCCTACAATCACAACATCCTCAATAATATGTTCCATTGGCTCCGCAGCATTCTGATAAAATAGATTCTCATCCACATCCGTGACTTGCCTCCAAATAACGGGATTATGCGGGGGATTCCGGGAAAGACATAAACCCTGCAATATATCGTATTTCTCACCCTCCGGATCATCTCGCATTACATCCAAATCGGCCGGCTCATATATCATATCATCATCAACGTACAAAATAGAATCGGCATCAGTTTTCAAAAAAACCAGCATCAACGCTTCTGCTGCATAATGTTGTGGCATTTCCACAACCGGCGCCAATACCCGATCACCTTTACGCAACCCACCCAATAATTGCTTTGTCCAACAAATCAAAAATTGCGGGTCTGGCGCCTTGCCGCAACGCAATCCAACTGCTATTTTTCCCCAATTACTCATGACGGTTTACAATAAATTGACATTTCGTATTCTGTCCGGACTTCGCTTCCCTCGACTGAATCATCTGAGTCCCCAGGATACCAACCGGGATCAAATGCCGTAAAATCTGTTATGCCGGCCGCGTTCATCTGCGTTTCCATGTCATCCCGCATCACGATATCCTCGAAAGTCCCGCAAAAAAGCCCGTGTTGGTCCCTCTCCCCATCATTCTTATGACTCACAACCGCGCAAATCAATGTAACAGTCCAATTTCCCGTGTATGTTTCCCCAAATCGTTCCGGCGATGCCTTTGGCGCCAATATCTCTAACCGCGGCGTCGATAACGTTCCGAAAGACAACCCTTTGAAGAATGTTACTCCATCTAATCCTGTCCCCTTCAAACTATTCACCACCGCCGCTAGTGCATCCTCGGCTTTCCGTTTGATATATGTGTATGGAGCCGCCATTTATTTCGCCCTCGAAAATTGTTGTCCCAACCGATCCAAACGTTTCTGCAAATGCTTTTGTAAATCCCGGACCCGGGTCCGCCGCGTAAAATCTACCCAACGCCCAATCACCTCCTGGGCCCAGGGAACGCTATTGACCGCTTCGAGGAATCCGCTTCCGTCCTTTTTCATCCGGTCAACTGCCGATCCCCTGATTGACGCCTGTTTCATCACCCACGCCGGCGCCCGTAACCCGAATAACCTGGCTGCCGGCAACCATCCCGCTTTCAATTTACCAACGCTCTTTTGTTTTTCTCGCAAATACTTATTAAAAATCGACCGCTTAACATACATCTTATCAGCGAATGTATAGCCCCCAACCTTATGCTTTGCATTGTTGACATCTCGCACCCGCCCTGTTCTGTCCCGCTTTCCTCTATGCCATTCTTTTAGCGATTTTCCGATGTAATTGAAAACATACTCCGGAACATAGCGCCCAAATGTCTTTTCATAGAATCGCAGTTTCTTGGAATCCTTCATCGGAACCATTATTTTTCTCAAATCCCGTAAAATCGCCTTTTTACCCTGGCCCCCGGTTTTCGGAGGCGTAACCTTCATCAAATCTTTTACCCATAATCGCATCTGATCATGCATCACATCCTTGGCGCTCACGCCATACCGCTTTGCAAATTTATCCACTTCCCGGTTGAAACTCTTTGTATCAATCGTTATATTGCCACTCGAGGCGCTCATGCCGTTTCTTCCTCAACAAAGATGTTTAAGCCAGCGTCTGCTTCATCCGTTTCGACCCTCACAATTCGATATACCGTCCCCTTGACCGTAACCGTTTCCCCCCTAACCGGCCTGGAACCGCTGAATAATGATGTTTGCACCACAATCTGAAACGAATCCTCCTCATAAATCCCTTCAATCCCTTCCTGCCGTTGCGCCTTGATCACCGGATCAATGACGCTAAAGTAATCCTTCCCGTTCCACTTCATAACCCCCGGCAAATCCGTTACCGCCTGTGCAATATCCCCGTCAAAATCAATATCCAATGCCATAATCCACCTCAGAATGCCCGATAATTAATAATCCGTCCCATCCTTCGGAAACGGGCTTGCCGGGCCGCCTCGTCTTGCCTAAGGCCAGCCCGGCACAGTTCTGGCCCTATTCACCCTTTGTGTTTTCAGCAGACTTTTTATCTTCATCGGACGGTTTCTTCATGCTCTTTGCCACCACCGGTTCAACTCGGAACTTCGTCCGCTTCACCTGGCCTGTAGAGGATAAAATCATTGCCTGCGTCAATTGAGCCTTGCCATCCTTCCCGCCGGCTCTGATAATGGTCTTCAAGGCCTTTTTCTGTACATCAATCGGCGTATCCGGCAAAGCCAGCGTTGTCCATTTGCCTTTCGAATCCTTCGCAATTGTCACCGCGATCCTCATTTTTTCTTTCCCTCCGTTAAGAAAAGCAAGATCTGGCCATCCGGATCTTGCGCAATCCAACCTCTTTGCTGTTTATTGACTCACAATACGCCGTAATGCGGCCGTATTCGCCTTTGACGCACCAAACAAAGTCTCGAACGTGTGATATACCTTACCAAATGCTTGCTTGTACCATGCCCGGTAAACCAATGTTACACCGGTATCGGGGTCATTCATGATTTCAAAGGCCATCAATTGATCCGTTGCCTGGCTCTCCACTGCCCGCATAGCAATTGCCATTGCATCCGGCGTACAAGCAAAACCACGCACATACTCGCTTGCCCCATATACATCCGCATCAACCAATGTCGGCGCCTCCACGATCTGGAAACGATCCAGCCGCGATAATTCGCCGTTCTGTACAACCTGAATCCCGGAAGCACTCAAATCCTGCACGGCATTATCCTTTTTCAAAGCCCCCCGATACGAGGGCACAAGAACCATGCTATTCCGATCAACGGGCCAACCAGCCTCAGAAAGGGTTGATCCCGCATCAACGACATCATCCATATCAAACGCCGATGCCGCGCCCGTGAACAATACCGCGCCCGCGTAATTAGCCGCCGTTACCAAATCGAAGCAATATTTCAAAACAAAATTGGCAACCGCATATGCCTTCGATTCAATCAATTTGTTTTTTGTATCTTCCCAAACCCCTGAGCCAATCTGCATCGCTTCCTCATCAGTCAACGCAAAACCTGCTATTGGCTGTTGATTCAGCGTAACCGGCACGCTCGTTGTCGTAACATCTTTGATAATGTTAGTATCCTCTCGATCCCCGGCCGTAACTGCAACGCCTGTTTGCAAATCAACCGCTGCATCTGCCGCCGGCACAATCCGTGTTTGAACAACCGTGCCTTGCTCTACCAAATTAGCACTCAAATCAAGCGAAAAAACGCCGATTGACATTAACCGCTTGACATACGCCTTCAACCCCGTTCGAGCAATGTTTGTAAATAACATTCCATTCCATGTGTTCCCCATGATGTGTCCTACCTTTCTTTTGTTGTTTGTTTGGCAAAAAACTATTTCTTGCCGTTTATTAATCTGAATTCCAAAACTTGATATAAATATCCACTGTCCGATTCGTTACATCCGAATCCGAACCCCGGGCAACAAACCGCTCGCCTACCAACGGAAACCGTACCAACCAATTCGTTGACGCCGGAGCACCGCCAGTTGTTCGCGCCGTTGTCCTGATCAAGATATCAACATTCGTTGTAATATCATCTGCTGAATAAATTACTCTACTCACACCCGCATATTCGTTCGTTATGAGAATATCCAAATCACAATCAATCCCATTTGTCCCGACATTGACAATGATCCCCTCGAACATCCCGCTTTTTGCCGGCGTTGCCGCTTCCGTTGGCGTTGTACTCGTTGACACATTGCTCAATCGTAACGGAACATAATCCATTCCTCCGGCCAAACACTTCCCCGCCAACATCACCAAAAACATTCCGACTATTAATCTTTTCATTCTCCCCATCCTTCCAATTATTCGGGAGCTACCAGGCGGCCGGCTCATTCCGGCCGCCACCTTATTCATCATCCGTTCGATTATTGAGGGAGCCTTAGCCCCTTTTTCTTTTTCTCTATTTCGTCAATTCCTTAATTTGTTTCATCAAGGACGTTTGTAACCACTGCAGCTCCGCCTGTAACTGTAACTCCCACAACCTCATTCGTCGCGAAGTCAGGCGTGATCGCAACCGTCGCGTTCGTCATAAAGTCCGGCGCGATCGCAACCGTCGCATTCGTCCATATACCGGCTCCGCCTGTAACTGTAACTATCACAACCTCATTCGTCGCGAAGTCAGGCGTGATCGCAACCGTCGCGTTCGTCATAAAGTCAGGCGTGATCGCAACCGTTCCGTTCGTCATGACGTTATAGACGACTTCCGTCCATGTGATATTTGTCACTGTGGAAAACACATTCGTGACGGTAAAATTTTCGTTCGTGAGTACCGCATACTCAAATACCGGCGTGACATAATTGGTTATTATGATCGCCTGCGGAGTTATTGTCCCTATCGGTGTATCAACCTGCGGAGTTATTGTCCCCGCCGGCGTTGCCACCGTATTCACACCCGCGGCCGTCACCGTAACTGTCTCCGGAGTCATAGTCCCTATCGGTGTATCAACCTGCGGAGTTATTGTCCCCGCCGGCGTTGCCACCGTATTCACACCCGCGGCCGTCACTGCACCTGTTTCAACCGTTGTATTCGTGACCACCCCAGACTCAATCTCAAGGATTAGAATATCACCAGTTGGAAAGATTGAACTGGTAACAATAACCAATACATCACTTGTAGTAACACCGCTGACAATCAGGTTCCCACCAATGGTCACATTTGTTCCGAAGTCGCCACTGTTACGTGCTACCAAGTCTTCGCAGTACACAGTTTCCTTGATATATGCATACCCGAACTGCTGGGTGCTGGAACCTAAATTTGCTACACCATCACCATGAGACACAAAATGCGCATCTCCAATTTTAATGTAACCGTCCTGCGTTTCAACCAAAAATCCACCACCCTCAAGCGAAAAGATGCCATTCACTCGCATTGTCGTCGTCGTTACAGAAACACCAACATGAACATTATTAGATACGGTTAAGTCATTCCCAATATTACCGTTAATGCCAACCGTCACATTCGAGCCAACATCTAAATCGCCAAGAATGACCAGGTTATCATTTGTCGGCGTAGTTGCCAACATTTCAAAATTGGCATCAATTGCCTGATACGCCTTTGGAATGCCGGTTTTCCCGTAATATTGAGGCGAATTGATATCAGTGAATGGCGTCTCTGCCAAAACAGAAACCAATGGAATCACGCCGCTTGCCAATACCATGCTCAATATTACGTCTAAGTTGCTCTTTTGTTTTCTCATCCTTTGTCCCTCCGCGCTATTATCGTTTCTTGTTGATGTTTCCTGCTTATCAATTCATCAAAATGGGATTAACCATCTTGCCGTGCCGATTCCCGCATTTCCTCTTTTATTGCCGCCTCGTTTTTATTCCAAAAACGACTTCTTTCCACCGGGTCTTTTATGCCCTCATATATTTCGAACAGAGATATTGTCGCATCCTCTGGCGGCATTGCACCATCTTCAGCGGAGTTTTCTTCCCCACGCGCACCCGCATCCGCGAACGCCGGATGTTTCAACGCCGCCTGGGCCTTTTCTAATTCGCCTTGCATTTCCTCCATCTGTCCCTGCAACCCCTTCAATTGCTCATCCTGATCTGCAATAACCGTTTTAACCGCTGTTGCTTTCTGCTCTGCGGCCGCCAATAAATCAACATTTTCAACCGCCAACCTTTTCGCTTCCGTCCCCTGTGCCTCAATTTGCTCACAAGCCGCTTTCAATTTTGATCCCAAATCCGCAACTTGCGCCGTCAATTCGTCGTTTTCAATTTCCTTCTTTTTCAGTGTTCCAATTATGCTCATCCTTTCGTCCCCCATTTGGTTGTTGGTTGCTTTCTTGGATTTACTCATTGTTTTCATTCCTTATATTCACCAATGCTTTCGCGGCCTTGATTGCTTCCTCAACATCCCCGATCGCATCAATCAAATCACGATTGACTGCATTCTCAGAAAAAAACGTTTGTCCTTCCAACGCATCCGCCGGCACATCCCGATAATTCAAAACAAATCCTTTGAACCAATTAAAAACCTGGTTCACTTGATTTTGGAAAAAATCCCGCTGCTCTTGCGTCAATGATGTTCCTTCGATTCCCAGCCCTTTCATCTTGCCGCTTCTGATCAATTCCAATTTCCTACCTTCTAACTCATATTGCCGGCTCACATCCACCCATGCCATGTACACACCAATTGATCCTATTGCCGCGGTGGGTGTTCCATAAATCAAATCCGCACTCGCAGATAACCAATATGCCGCACTCGCCATCAAACGATCCGTAACCGCAACAACCGGTTTATTCACATCCGCAATTTTCTGCGCCAATTCCCGAACCCCTGTGAGCGTTCCCCCCGGACTATCAACATGTAACACAATCCCTTCCACGTGCTCATTCTCAGCCGCCATTTGAATACACCTATCCAAATCGCCAATATCCAAAACGCCGGAACTCCGGGCAAGCTCGCTTATCCTTTTGCCAATCACTCCAAACACCGGGATAACCGCAATATTATCAACCACTTTGTATTGCCTGGTTTCGGTTAATTTAACAGTATTCTCCTCAAATTCTTCCGTATGCGCTGACCCGTCGATATGTGCATCAACAATTTCGCACAGCTTTTTGTGCATTGCAGGGGCAATCAACCACGGTTCGCAATATAGCATTTGTAATAAGTTGACAAATTTCATGTTATCATTCCTTTTCCGCTTCCTCGTTTTTTTCTACAAGTAACGCCGGTCCTGGGGGCGCCGGCGCCGCTTCCCCAATAATATCCCGCCATGTAACAGCTGTTCCATATTTTTTATTGATTCGATTTGCCCGCTCAATAGCCGCTTGTATATCATCGGTTTTCTCATCTAACACATCATCCCGCTCCCGGCCCTGGGAACGCACAATCGATTTTAAACTTGTCGATCCCATCCTGTAACGGGCCGCGTCCGCTTTCGCGGCCTTGTCCGGATCCAACGAATACTGTTCCGGTAAACTCCAATCTTTCTTGTACCATTCAGATCTGCCATTTTTGTCCACCGGCGCTAACGGCAATTCCCCATTCTTCATCGCCTTTGCAATCCGCCAATTCCATAATCGATTCAAAAAACTTTTTTCAATCCAATCATGCATCTTCCGGAATGTATGATGAGAATGTAACATCGCCGCCCGCTGGCTGCTGAATGATCCTTGCGTAAATATCAACATCAGATATTCATATGAGATATTAAGGCAACTTGCAATTGCCTGTAACTCATGTTTCAGATATGGCACATATTGGCTATTAGGGGTTTTGCTCTCGAATGCTGTCATGTCCTCATTCACCCGTAAATTATGCACGCGCCCCCATTCATGCTTTTCAACCCGTTGCGGGTCTTTCCCTGTTGAATCCGTTTTTGTATATGATCCACGTGCCCGTTCATTCGGTAATCCGGTTTCGGTTTTACGTTTGAATTGCTGATATGCATCATCTTTTATTTTGTTTAAAACTGCCTCATCCGTTTCATCATAGTCCTTCAACTTATTCACCGCCGGCGCTAAATCCGGAACACCGCGTATCTGGTCGATCCGTTTCAAACAATATGAATGGATGAAATTCTCTCGCCGTACAAATTTCGCTTTTGTCGTATCAACCGCGCCCCCATCCTTGCGAGGACTAATAAAATATCCTGTGGTAACTCCTGTTTTTGTCCGTCTAATCCCTTCCGTTACGGTCTTGTCCTTTGCGAATTTAGCCGGCGTTGCAATCCGATCCGCTTCAATCGCCTGGACCTGTCCATTTGCCAATAAAATAAATCCGCATTCCCCATCTAAAATCCTGTGAGAAACCACCATTTCCTGTAACGTAATCAAATCAACTGATTTAATCTGCCTGTGATCCGCCGTTGGAACATAAATATCATTCCACCATGAGTCCGCTAATTTATTCCACTTCGGATCGCTTGTTTTTGCCTGCGGAAATAATCCCGTCCATACTGCGTAATCTACAAATCTATTCACCAACCCCCGGACAATCTCATTATTACGCCATAAATCACGGCACTCCAATCTAATCGTTGCCCGATCGTGCGAACCTAAAATAAAATCCTCTGTGCCGGGCCGTGACCGTTCCCATGCATATCGCTTCCGGAACCGATTATCTATCGCCGCATCATATCCGCCGGCCCGCATCGAATCAAACCATGCCTTATCTGATAACCGCTTAACCGCCCTGGCCGGACTTATTTCCCGCAATACCCTATCAAATAAACTCGGTTTAATTCCTGCCATAGTTCCCCGCCTTATGGTCGATCAAACACTGGAATTCATGTCCACCAATGTTACCGTTCCATAAATCAAATCCTTCAATTCCCGTTCCATCCCCGTCACTAATGACCGACCCGCGGTACCATCCCGCCGCGTGAATGACCGGCCGGCAATGGAATACGACACAATCTCATTCGCTTCCAACGCGCTCTGTTTCTGCAATGCCTGGATATATGTCTCTAACAAATACGTTGCCTTCGCTTGTAATAGCGGACTACTGATTTTCTGGATTTCGCTTTCGAATGCTAACTGCAATCCTTGTGTATCGGCCATAATTCCTCTCTGCAAATAAAAAAGGGGAGTACGAATTTAATCATACTCCCCGGGATTCCGGCGTTGGAGTCTCAATCAATCAATAATCTCAACCGACTCATCAACGTTCAATTTCTTTATTTTTCCATCACGAAATAAAATCCTTATCTCACCATAAAATCTTTGAGAAGCCGCCTTGTCAATCCTGCGAGAAATCTTTTCTCGCGTTCGACGCTGCTCCTCAAGACAGGCATAATTTTCCTGTTTTCCGTTTTCTAGCATATTCTGTCCCATTTGTCAACTAAATAAGTCTATCAATCCATTCGCTCCGATACAAGCCTAAAATCATGGCCATTACAACCTGCATAGTTTCACAATCTGCCATATGGTTTTGACTATGCCCCCGCTTGCATCGCCAAACGCCGTCAACCCGTTCCTCTGCCGCCGCCTGGACAACATACTCATTTTCTACATGCTGATATAAAACCCACTTATGCGGTGATTCTCCCCGCAACATATCCAACAACAATGTTTTGAACGTGTCTATGTTGAACGTGTATGTCCCAATGGAATATTTTCCTGCCCCGTGCTTCCCTTCAAACGGATCAATCAATGATTTCTTGAATGGGATCCGCAACGCATCGCTTCCTCTCAAGGGCCATGCCGCAAAAGAAAAACAATACTCGTAAACCTCCATCGCCCGCTGTTGATATGCGCAATCAATCCCAACCCGAGTTGCCCCGTGCTTATTCGCAAATTCTTCCAAATCTTCGAACATGGGCAAATATGACCAATCAACCAACCCAGAATCGCCGCCATCAATCCATTCCCGGGCGACCGCCCATAAGTGTGCCTTTTGAACATCGCACGTCACAACGACCGCTTTCGGCTTGCTTATGTACACATCCGCGATCCGTTCATACTCACTGTATTTTGAGCCTTTCTTGTATTCCTCGCACCGGGAATACAACATATCATCCTCTGTTGTCTCAATTGTTTCTGTCCAACGTTCTGCCAAAAACTCATAAATAAAAACCCGCAACGGCATCAACCCTCCGCGCTTTGCTTTTAAGAATGCACACGCAATATATCCAAAATCACCATCCCGGAATGGCGTGTAAAACGAATTTAAATGATATGACCGAACGCCCTTCAAAGCCGCCTTATTCGTCGGAACCCATTTCCCGGTTTTGACAATCGCCATACGCTTATTGTTTTTAATAATCGTTCCATCCGGCGTCACATAATGCGCGCTCGCCTTTACCTTGTTCAAATCCCATGTTCCATCTGGCCGTTTCGCTTTCTTGTCCCACTTCAACCCGAACTTCGTTTCCGGCCCCCCCATTTCAAACCGGAATAGCTTCCCCGTTTTCGGGTCTAGCATAAACCAATAACGTTGATCACCACTCTCAAATTCAATAAAAATCGGATCATCTGAGCTTGACCGTTTCTGCGCCGGATCCGGCGAGCTGACGCCCACGATCGTTGCGAATGAATAGTTCGCCGTCCGTTTCCGAAGCATGTCTGTGGAATACCCAGGGAAGGTTGAAATCTCATCGGCGAATATTTTGGGATACCCGCTTTGCTTGAAGGCCATCTTGCCCGCCGGCCAACCCGCGATCAAATCCATATCATCAAAATAAATCTCATGTTCCCGGATCCTGGCCCGGCGAAACTTCGCCGCCGTTTCCGCCGCCAGATCAAACCCTGCCTTGATCCGCTTTTCAAAGAATCGTTCGACACTCTGCTGCTGCCCTGACATATACAAAATCGGTTGCGGAGCAACCGCAACACAAAACCGGATCCCGTTCAATATCAAATTCTCACTCGCCCCGGCCCGGCCGCATTTCAAAAGCCATATTTCCGCAATATCCCGATCCGTAATCCCCTCAGCAGGCTCTTTCCAATACGGCATATACTCCGGATCATACGGCGCCTTTAACTCCGTCTCATACGCCAACACCCGCGAATAATCAATATTAGCCGCCGCCCACTGCCACACATTCAACCGCTCTCGAGGCGAATGTATATTCCGCAAAGCCGCTTTCGTTTCAATGCGCAATTATCCATCCTCTTCTGATCCGTCCGATCCGTCCGATCCGTCCGGCCTGTCTGATTGCACACCGACACCATCACTGATTTCTTCCAACCGTCTTAAAATCTCAATCAAGGTTTGCCATATACATATTGAGGCTCTAAACATTGGAGAAAGCTTTCTCCCCCTTTTCCAATCCTTGAGCATCGCCCGCAATTCCTTATAAAACTCATCACTCTTCATATCAATTCTCCTTACTTCCAAACCGCTTAAAAACTTCTTTAATTTGTTCTAATTCTGAAATAACATCTAGCTTCCGTTTCAATGCCGAAGCAAATTTCCCGCTTTCTTTGTTCATATCAACCAATGCTTTCTGAAACTCCGAGAAATCCAATCCTCTTAAATCATCACTCTTCATAATCACCACCCTCCCCTTCCGATCCGTCCGATCCGTCCTAAGATGCCGTCTTAACATAAACAGCATGTTCAGCCACATCCTTGGTTCTCCATGACTCAGTGTAAACCACAAACCCAGCTCCACAAAAACTTATCACCATCCCCTCATCATCCTGCACCGGGCTTGCAACTTCATCACCAACTTCATATGGGCAATTCCCATTTGTATAATAGGTCAATGAAAAATCATACTCAATTTCCTCCCTTTCATGTACAACCTTCTTCATCACTCAGCCTCCAATCCATCTAACATACCCGGCCCCCTCCTTTTAGGAACCCGAATCTTCGTGCAACGAAGATCAGCCCACGCATGCGGATTAATCGGCGTATGATGTTCGCACATCAGGCCCGGTGATGTATAACGCTTTATTCTTTCTTCACGATGGCAACGAAGTACTGCGCCCCTACCATCCGGCCCCCACTTCGTACACGTTGCGCAAATGTGCAGATTCGGTCCAATCATTCCACGGCAAAGCCATCGCGATCGTATTGTCCCACAATTCCCACACCAATGCGTCAACAAGTCTACCCGCACCATTTTTCGCCCGCAACATTTCATATCACCCCTCCTCAATCCGTGTTGGCCGGTCAAAGAATATTTCAGCAGCGATTTCGCCAAACTCATCTTCGATTATTTCTGTATATCCTTGTGGTTTTATCTCGTTTTTCTCGCAACGGTCTGTCCGGGGAGCCGGAGAAACAACATCATGGTACATCACGAACCGCATCGCGGTTCCTGGTTCCCCAAAACTTGTTTCCTCTCCGTCATGCCAAACCGCATGTCTACCACACGCGCATATCGTAAACGTTCCGTTATCGGGCGAAAAGCCCCGCTGCCCGTATGCAAAGTTATGCTCCACCGGCCATGTGTCTTTTTCTTCCATCTCTACTCCTCATCCGTCCGATCCGTCCACCATATCCCCATCAACTTTTGCAACCGCCACATTAAAACAAACAAGCCTATCATTGACTAAAACACCCACCAAACAAGGTTTCCCTTCCCCATCCCAAGCGATATCTTCATCAAGTTGAAAACGACATAACCCACACGAACCGAGGTGTTCATCAATAAATTTGATTGCGTCCGACCTTAACCGAAAACCATGTGTACAATGCCCATAACTTCGTTGCCTTTGTGGTTTATTCAGAAATTCTGGGCCAGGCAAAGGCGCATCCCTGAATAGGATGGGATGCCATTCCCCTGTTGTAATATTTTTCAACATCGCGACCGTTCCATTAACAATATACATCACATATTTTCCAACCGTTTCAAAATTTCCAATTGCGTCCGCCATATCCCCATTTGTATCTTCACCATTCGAAACGCCCGATCCTCCAAATCCGCCGTTTTAAAAAAAAATGTGAAAAACCCATCATCAATATCACCATATTCTTTTTCAATTGCCTCGCTGATCCTGTTCCCTGGCGTCCCTGGCCGAGCCCGCTTTACCTCCCGGTCAAACGCCCGCTGCTTTTCCTGTAACTCCGCCTCGAGTACACACCGTTCCGTTATCGGTTCAACCTCTTTTTTCTCCGGCTCTTCAAACGGCGACCCGTCCCATAAATTTACCATCACCGGTTTCTCTACGCTCTTGTCCAAACTAATCTTACCATCCATTTCATTTTCCATTATTTTCCCTCGCTATATCTAAAAACCATTGATGCCAGAGGGCGGCACGCATGCCGTCATACGAACCATGCGCCGAACAGGAATTGCCAAAGGTTCCCGGAGGACAAGATGTCAGTCCATTCTTTTCCGCCCGCTCCCAGAACTCAATCCTGAATGGGTCGGGTCTCTTTTCCACCGAATCGGGGCAAGCGGGAGAACCGAATGCCCGGGCATGCTCAAGGGTCTCCTCCTTATTTTTCAATCGCTCCCAAAACTCAGGCGGTATTTTGGTGGACGGATCGGGGGCAGTGGGTGGAACAGACTTATCTTCCTGAAGGTGTGCATGTAATTTATTACTGAGGACGACACTATAATCCTGCAACTCCTTGTGCTTAGCTTCCAACTCATCCATCCAATCATATCTGCGTTGACTATCGGAGATCATCTTGGACTGCACCTTCTCGAGTTCACCCAAACGTTTGCCGACGGAGCTGGCACCAATAGACACGTCGTGGTAGACTCCATGACTTTCCAGATTTTTGATTCGGTTTTGCAAGTCCCCGATCCAAGAGTCAAAGCGCATGGTAGTTTTGGTGGTTGAGCTTTCCAGCTTGGCAATACGCTCGTCATTCTCTGTTACGAGAACATCCAGCGTCTCCAATAGCCTCGCATGGTCGTTCAGTCTGGATGTAAAATTATCCTTTTCTTTCTCCAGCCAGCCCACTTTTTTTTCTATATTCTCGTGGTAGCCGGCGAGCCATTTTTTTTGCTCCTCGAATTTCTTTTCCAGGACAGCCAATCGCTTGTCAACCTCAATCTCCTTTTCCGTGAGTGATCCGATTCGGCGTTCGAATCGGAGGCATGGTCTAGCCTGTGATGGCATTCTCATTCTATGAATTTCGCAGTAGTTTTTTCCTCCTTGTTCCCATGCTTTACAGTCAGCACAAACTTCCTTTTTGTCTTCCACTGTTTCCTCCTTTCGTTTCACCGCCTCAGCCAGCGCCTCGTCAAAAAAGATATGCACCATCGCCTCGGCTGCTGCATCCCTTTGCTCAACCGTGGCTGTAGGGACATACTCCATAATCAGACACGCAGCATTCAAAACGTATGTATCTCGAAAACCTTTCAATTCCTGTGCTATTATTTTTCGTGCTTCTGCTATTTCATTACTCATTGGCGTTCTCCTTATATGTTCCCATTCTGATTATTTCCCCTCTAATGCTCTCACCAACTGCCGCCTGGCCATATCCGCCAACCGTTCCGCCTCATCAACCAAATGCTTGTTCCGGGTCAATGCCGACACTTCGGAAATCCATTTTTCAAATACGCCATTCACCATCCCCGCATACTCCCGGATTTCCTGGAAATGTTCATCCAACGGAATCAATTGACCCTTCAACTGATCCAGCTTCACCTGCAATATCTGACATTCTAAATCGACCTTGAGAAATTTAAACTCCGATGCCCCAGCGGTTTCCCTTTTTCCATTGGCCGCTGCCGTCTGGCTGTACTGATTCCGATGTTTCAGAATCGCATTCAACACCCGCCCGACGTTATATTTTCCATCCTTCCCTTTTGGGATGTGAGCCTTGCGGATATGTTTCTTAATCGGGTTTGTTGACAGATTACAAAGCTGTTCTAACTCCGTGATATTTGCCCGTTTAGGAATAGCTTTCATATTCTTGTTCTTGCATTTATTACGTAATAATCATAACCCCATATCCTTTTGCCA
>SDBT01002236.1_pt1 | contig 34468 bp, 30 predicted proteins | sample 2277101 | NCBI WGS metagenome assembly SDBT01 (sample SAMN10404973, study PRJNA504765) | marine sediment metagenome | isolation source: marine sediment core GS10_PC15, 103 cmbsf | place: Arctic Ocean: Southern Knipovich Ridge | collected 2010
ATGGTTCTTCGGGTAGAGCACCTTCTTGTCATTGCGCCAGAGATACTCCGGATAGTAGAAGTGGGCGAAGCCCTGGTTGTCGTAGCCGAAGAAATGGTCGAAGCCCTTGTTGTTGGGGCTGCCGGGATGTCCCGGTTTTCCCACCAACCCCCATTTGCCGATCATGCAGGTTTTGTATCCAGCCTTTTTCAACAGCATGGGAACCGTAATGTCTTTCTTCTTCAAGCTCCCGCCGTTGCCCTTGACCGACGCGTGGCCCATGTGCTTGCCCGTCATCAGCGCACAACGTGACGGCGAGCAGACTGTAAACCCCGAGTAATGGCTGGTGAAGCGGAGCCCTTCCCGGGCCATTCGGTCCAGACGCGGTGTCTTGATTTTCTTCTGGCCATAGCATCCCACGTCGCCATATCCCAGGTCGTCAGCCAGGATGAAGACAATATTAGGCCGACGGGCGGATTTCGCTCCGGCCGTGACGCCAGCCAGCGAAGAAACCGCGGCACCCGCGGTCATGCCCTGCAGGAATTCTCTACGATTCATTATCTTTATCTTTCCTTTGTCGAACGGTTCGGATGAGGCGCTTCTCAATGCGATTGTTCGGCTTGCGATTTCAGTTGGCGTCTCCAGGTGATCGAATCACAAGGAACGAACTGATCAGGGGACACGCGCGGCTGCGTGTGATGACCAGGCGCACCCGTTGAGCCTTGAACTTCTTCCAATGAATGCGCTTAAAACCTACCGTTGTCCCTTTAACGGCTTCGCTCCATGCAGAACCGTTCCAGAACTCGATTCGGTGTTCCGCAATGCGTTGGCCGAGCGGGATGTACTCCTGGATGATGACGCCGTCAATGTCCATTGATTTGCCGAGGTCCACTTCAATGTGCCCCGTGGTCACATCGTCGTCCGTCGAATAATACGTTTCATAGTTATTGTCCACGGCTTGTTTGGGCCCGAAGCGAGGATCCTTCCCCCGCACCGAGCTGGCTGATGCCGGCTTGGCGAATGCGACGTCCCGTGAATAGATGCCGTCAACCCACACCTTGAATTCCTTGAGCCTGGCGATGGAGGCTTTATCAATGAGCCCGTCCTGATTCGGAGGAACGTTAATCAACCCGAGGCCATTGCGGCCGACCGAGGTCGCATAGATTTGCTTCAGCCGCGAAAGGCTGCATATGGGACGGTTGTGCCAGAACCAGTTGCCCTGCGCGATCGTATCGGCTTCCGCCGGAAACCAGCGCGCCTTCTCGCCGACCTTCAGATTTTTGTCCGGGCCGGGGTGAACGCTCCAGTTCGGGTCTTTTGCGTCCCCCTTCTCATTGCCCGGCCAACGCACGCAGGAACGCGGCATGCCGGGAACCAGGTCGTTGAAAATGACCGCGTTGGGCTGATGCTTCTGAATAATAGCGGCTACATTCTTCCAGTTTACTGTCATGCCCTTCGCGCCAAAGCCGTCAAACCATAGCTCATCCACAACACCGTAGTTTGTACACAGCTCCGTGAGTTGGGTTTCGTAATACTTGGCGTACGCTTTCTTGTCGAGTCCGGATTTTGCGTAATGCACATCGTAAGCCGAGAGGTACACGCCGAACCACATGCCGGAGCGATGACAGGCATCGGCAAGTTCCTTGATCACATCACCTTTTCCGTTTTTCCACGGCGAGGATTTGACGCTGAAATCGGTTGTCTTCGTCTGCCAGTTGCAGAAACCGTCATGATGTTTGGCGGTCAAGACGATGCCTTTGAACCCGCCGGCTTTAGCGGCGCTTATCCACTGGTTTGCATCAAGGTTTTTCGGGTTGAACTTGCGCGGATCCTCTTTTCCCGTGCCCATGTGGTGGCCGCTGACATAAAACGTCTTGATGCCGAAATGACCGAACAGCAGCAATTCCTTGTGCTGCCAGGCCATCTGCTGTTTCGAAGGGACAGGAAGGACCGGCTGAGGGGGCTTAGCCGCGGCGGATAGTCCGGAACATAAGCCCATAATCACCAGCCCGCAAATAACCAACAACTTGTTCATCTTCATTGTCATTTCTCTTTCAACAGTTTCTTCAGGACGTCGTTCGACACAGCCAAGGCCGTGCCGTGTCTTGTTCCCTTGGGGAAGCTCAGTTTGTCTGAGATGTTTTCCCAGTTCTTGAAATCGGTTGTCCGCATGGCGCCGTATTTGTGACGGCGATACTCGTCGTAGTACACAATCGACCACTTTCCAACCTTCAGGCACGTGGGGCCCTCAACCCATACTCCTTTTGGGGTAAAAGCGGCGGATGCCGCACCCCAGGGGCCGGTGACCTTCTTGCTGGTAGCGATACGGAGATTCTTTGCGGGCGGCTGCCTGGTCTCCTCCTTCAGTATCATAATGTACCGGTCGCGGTCCTTGACGATAGTCGAATCGATCACGTTAAAGCCGGGCTCATAGAAGAGCATCGTTTTCGTGTAGTTCTTGAAATCCTTGGTGGTCGTGGCGTAGATCCGGTGATTCAATCCTCTGTCTCCACCCTTTGCCGTCTCCTTGAACCGACCTGGGATTGTCGTCGCCCAGTAGATGACGTATTGCTTGCCGTCCGGATCCCATGTGATTTCAGGCGCCCAGCAGTTGCGCGCCTTGGGCTCGTGCTTCATGACCGGCACGAATTCCTGCTGGGACCATTCAATGAGGTCCTTGGAGTGGGCAATGCCGATTCCTTTGTCGGTCCAACTCGTGGTCCAGACCATGTGAAAGCGCCCGTCCGGCCCTTGAATTATGCAAGGGTCACGCATGAGTTTGCCCCCGATTTTCGGCTTCAGAAACGGTTTGTCACCTTTGAGCGCAGTCCATTTGAGGCCGTCATGACTGTATGCCAAGTGAACGCCATCTTGGCCGTTTCCTCTGAATGAAGAGAATAGATATGCCGTTTTATCCCCTGCTTGGCCCGTTTCTTTGTCTCCTTGTGCAGGGCTTGCGAGCACCACAATCTTCTTGAATGATGTATAAACGCCACCTTCATCACCTCCCATATTGAAGTCAATGATTCTCACTTTCATGTCTTGCTTCAAGAAGTTGTCGTCCGTTGGGTGGTTGAGTTTGATATTGATGGTATCGCCGGTCCTGTACGGCCGCTGGCCTCTGGCATGTTTCGCAACAGTCACAACTGTGTCGGTAAGCGTAATTCTGTAATAAGCAGGCACGATACGATCATGTCCGGCGCTCCCAGACATGCGGGGGATTCCTTTGATGCTCCTGGCAGAATGCCAGGAGATTTTCTGTATAGTCCCTTCAATAGTCATGGGGACCGTTGGTCGCAATGGTGCCGAAGAAGAACGAATTGGGAAACATGCTACACAAAGGATCGTCGTCGCAAGCAATATCTTCTTCATTGGGTTCGCTCCATCTTTCTTCTGCTTCCAATAAGTGCATTCAGGCGGCTGATGTCGGAGATGCAGGATAGCCGCTGGCGCGACAGTTGGAAGAACTTTTGGAGAGGATTTGGGCACAGCGCGTGCTTGGCCGCCCTTAGCCCTCGAAACGTCTGACGATGACGCAGGCGTTGTGCCCGCCGAAGCCGAAACTGTTGGACATGGCTATGTTTATCTTGGCCTTTCGCGGCGTGTGGGGCACGTAATCCAGGTCGCACTCGTCGTCGGGGTTGTCGAGGTTCAGAGTGGGCGGGACCACTTCATTGACGATGGCAAGGACGGTGGCGATGAGCTCGACCCCACCGGACGCTCCGAGCATATGCCCGATGGAGCTCTTTGTGGATGAGACCATCAGGCCGCCGGTTGCATAATCGCCGAAGACCTTCTTGATGGCCCTCGTTTCGGCCAGGTCTCCCAACTGGGTGCTCGTGCCGTGGGCGTTGATGTAATCAACGTCCTGGGGCGCCACTGTGGCGTCCTGGAGGCATCGCTGCATCGCCAGGACGGCGCCGTCGCCGGTCGGGTCCGGCGCGGTAATGTGGTAACCGTCGCTGTTTGAGGCGCAACCGATCATCTCGGCGTAGATGTTCGCCTTGCGGGCCTTGGCGCGGGCCAGCTCTTCCAGGATGACCGCGCCGGCCCCTTCGGACAGCAGAAAACCGTCGCGGTCCGCGTCGAAGGGCCGGCTCGCGTGCTGGGGGTCGTCGTTGCGAGTCGAGAGGCCCTTCAGCGCACAGAAGCTTCCAAGCCCGATCTCGGTCAGCGCCGCCTCGCTGCCGCCGGAGATGACAACATCGGCCTCGTCGCGGATTATGGCCTTGTAGGCCGCGCCGATCGAGTTGGTGGCCGACGCGCAAGCCGTGACCACCGCGAAATTGGGCCCCCGCAAACCCCAGACAATCGAGATGTTTGCCGCCGCCGCGTTGCCCATCAGCTTGGGAACGGTGAACGGGCCGATTCGCCCCGGACCCTTATCCAGCATTCGCTTGTGCTGGTTCTGAAGCTCCTGAAGCCCGCCGATGCCGGTTCCGAAGATGACGCCGCAGCGATCGAGATCTTCGCTGGAGAAGTCGAGGCCCGAGTCGGCGACCGCCTCAATAGCGGCCTGCACCGCGAACTGGCTGAAGCGGTCCATCCGCTTGTTCTCTCGCGGGTCGACCAGGTCGCTGGTCACTCCGGAGAAATCCTTGACCTCCCCGCCGATTTTCGAGGTGAATCCGCTGGTGTCGAAGCGCTCAATCGGTGTGATGCCGCTCTTGCACGCCAGCAGATTGTCCCAGAACGCCGCGACGTTGCGTGCGAGCGGGTTGATTGTGCCCAGACCCGTCAGTACGACGCGGCGATTGGCCATGAATGGCTACCCTTGACTCGCTTAGGCTTTGCTGGAGTGTTCTTTGATATAGTCGATGGCCTGCCCGACGGTCTGGATTTTCTCAGCCTCTTCGTCGGGGATGCTGAGCTCGAACTCATCTTCGAACTCCATGACCAGTTCAACCGTATCCAGCGAGTCGGCATTCAGATCGTTGACGAACGAGGTCTCGCGAGTGATCTCGCTCTTGTCAACACCCATCTGCTCGGCAACGATGTCAATCACCTTCTCTTCGATTTCGTCTGGCACTTTTTCTCTCCCGAAACCACGAGTTTAAATCCGTTGTTGCCCGTTGGCTCCTTACAAGCGGCGGTAATATAGCGTGGCGCCTGCAGCCTTGCAACACCAATCCTCTCCAAGAAATTTCCATCCCTTTTTCACGTGTGCATCCCCCCGTCCACGCTCAGAACCTGACCCGTCATGTAGCTCGAAGCGTCAGAGGCCAGGAACGCCACAACCTTCGCGACTTCCGCCGCCTCGCCGAAACGCTGCATCGGTATCTGGGCCATCGCCATGTCTTTCGCCTGCTGTGGCAGGACCTCGGTCATCTCCGTAAGGATAAACCCTGGGGCCACCGCATTGCAACGGACAGATCGCTTGGCCAGCTCCTTGGCGGCCGATTTCATCAAACCCAGCATGCCCGCCTTGGACGCGGCGTAGTTCGACTGCCCGCGGTTGCCTTCCAGGCCCGAGAAGCTGGCCATGTAGATGATCGAGCCGCTGCGCTTGCGCATCATAATCTTTCCCGCGGCCCGCGTCCCGATAAACGCACTGGTCAGGTTAACGTTCAGCACCTGCTGCCATTCCTCGTCGGTTATCAACAGGACAATGTTGTCGCGCGTGATGCCGGCGTTGTTCACCAGCACATCCAACTGCCCGTACTGCTCGGCTGCATCCTCGATCAGCTTGGTAAAACCCTCGCTGTCGGTGACGTCCTGGACGCGGCAGTCGAGCTTGTCGCCCGGATTGCCCAGGGCCTCCGGCAGCTTGGCCAGCAGCTCTTCCTTTAGGTCAACCGCCACGACGGTCATCCCCATTGCCAGGAACTGCCGTGTTATCGCTCGCCCGATTCCACGGCCTGCGCCCGTCACCACGGCAATCTTACCTTCATCCGCCATCATGCACCTCGGGTTTCACCTTATCGTTGTTTCTGAGCGAGCTTTTCTACAGCTTCCGCTGAGTTTACGCAAGTGACTCTCGTTTTTCGATCGATTCGTCTGGCCAGCCCCCTAAGCACGCGCCCGGGGCCTATCTCATAGAATTCATCCGCGCCGGCCCCAAGCATGTGTTCCATCGACTGCTGCCACCGCACCGGGCACACCAGCTGCGCCAGCAGCTTGTCCTTGATCTGATCCTTGCCGCTGTAGGCCGCCCCGTCAACGTTCGCTATCACAGTTATCTTCGGATCCTGGAAGTCGACCTCGGCCAGGACCGCCGCAAACGCCTCCGCCGCGGGGGCCATGATCTCGCTGTGGAAAGCCCCGGCTACGTTCAGCGGCACGGCGTTGGTAGCCCCGAACTTCCTGGCCAGCTCCGCCGCCCGTTCGCACGCGCCCGTCTGCCCAGACAGAACAATCTGGCCCGGGCAGTTGAAGTTCGAGCAGGTGAGGATCTCCCCGTCCGCGGCGGCATGGCACAGCTCGGTTGCCTTTGCCTCGTCGATACCGATGATTGAGACCATGCTGGAGGGAACCGCCGTCGCTGCGGCCTGCATGAATTCCCCTCGCTTTGCCACGAGCTTCACCCCCGTGGCGAAGTCCATAGCCTCCGCTGCGTAGAGGGCTGTGTATTCCCCAAGGCTCAGTCCCGCGGCGAAGCTCGGCTGCAGCGCCGCCGACTGCTCGCCGGTCAGCAGGCCCCCTGGGCCCCTTGCGGGGGCGCCCATCACAGCCAGAACCGCAGCCGAGACTGTGAAGATCGCCGGCTGGGCTATGTCGGTTCGGGCGAGCTGGTCCTCCGGGCCCTCGAAGCACAGTTTTTTCAGCGGGAGCTGCGTTACATCCTCTGCCTGGTCGAAGATCCGTTTGGCGGCGGGCATGGCCTCATAGAGGTCGCTTCCCATGCCGACCGCTTGGGCGCCTTGTCCGGGATAGAGGTATGCTACAGACATTTTTCTGGTTTTCTGGTTCCTGGCCGCCTTGTGCGGCTTGGTCATTGCAGCCCGCCCTGGGACCCCCCGCTAGGGGCCTTAGCGGCATGGGGCTTGGGGTGCCAGTATATGGCCGCAGTCGCCGACTCTCCAAAGCCAATTCCGCCTTCGCAGCCGTTTCGGCTGCGAAGACAGGAAGCTATGGCGACGGAGCGAGCCGCAGACCTGTCCCTAGGCCCCATGGGCCCCTAGGGGGGGAGGGCGCAGAGATTCTAAGGTTTTGTCCGGACCAGTCCAGGCCTTTTCTCAAAAGGCGCGTGGCGCCGCTTGCGGCTTGGCATCTTGACCCGGCGAGGTTATTGCCTATCATTGCGGGTGCATCGGGCCTGTTCCGCTTACAACTTCCAGGGGCTGATAATGACCTCCGCACGAATCCGGCGCAACTGGGATACGGCAGGTGAGAAGCACCGCATCTTGAGGTTCCAAAATGGAACATCAAGTTGCGCCTGCTGCGACAATCTGAAGGGGTCCAGATATGCGGTCTAAGGGAAGCACGAGGTCCATCATCCCCTCCGAACGGATCGAGCGGGCCATTCTCCTGTTCCGAGGTCAGAAGGTCCTATTGGATGTGGATCTGGCAGAGCTGTATCGCGTAGCAACCAAGGTACTGGTCCAATCCGTCAAGCGGAATATCGACAGATTCCCGGCCGATTTCATGTTTCAGTTGACGAAGGATGAATTCGCGATCTTGAGGTCACAAATTGTGACCTCAAGATGGGGCGGGCGGCGCTATCCCCCCTATGCCTTTACCGAGCAGGGCGTCGCAATGCTCTCCAGCGTCCTGCGGAGCAAGCGCGCCGCCCAGGTCAATATTGAGATCATGCGGGCGTTTGTTCGGCTTCGCCGCATCCTGGACTCCCACGCCGGCCTGGCCCGGAAGCTGGCGGCCCTGGAGCGGAAATACGACGCTCAGTTCAAGGTGGTGTTCAACGCCATCCGCCAACTGATGGCCCCGCCGCCGGAGGCCAAGAGAAAACGCATCGGCTTTGCCGCAGAGCACGAGGAATCGCGGAAGACATCGTCCAGGAAGAAGAAGCGTTGAGCTTGAGGAGCGGGCATCATAGCGCGGGCAAGCAGCCGAGGTGGGCAATGGTCTGATGCGAAATTGGGAAAAAGAAAACTGACCAGCCGCAAACGAAAGGGCAAGAGATGACTATGCCGTGCCCGGAACTCCTGGATACGATCATAGGAGACATGCGATGTTCCCGATTCATACAAAAGGCTCAGTTGTGCTTCGCAACGTCAACACGCCTGATAGAGTGCAGTCTGTTCTTTCAGCGATAGCGGCGGGACTAAGGTCTGCACGCGCCCGAAAGGTGCAGATTGATGAGGAGTCCATCGTGTTTAGGGGAGGCATGTTTCGACTCGTATCGAACATGAATCTGCTGTCTGCTATAACGAAAGGACGGATATCAGTGCACCTTGAACCCAACGTCGTCAAACTGGACTATGACCTATGGTTCACAGAGCTTCTTGTTGCTGCAATTGCAGGGGCCTGTTTCCTCGGCGTTGGTGGGCTAGCTGTTTTGCGGCAAGCCCCAAGCAATGCTGTGTGTTTTGGCTTGTTTGCGTTTACGTGGTTCTTCGGTGGAAATATACTTCTTGCAAAGTTAAGGTTTAGAGCATTTTTGAGAAGATGTGCAGGGCAGTGTCTTGATCCACCTGTCCCGTGAGAAGGTGCGTTGATTCCGGCAGGCCCTTCGACGAACTCAGGGCAGGGGCGTAGAATATCAGAAGCAGTAACCGGAAATCAGTAAGCGGTAACCGGTCCGTCCGCAAACGAAAGGGAAGAGAAGAGGCTGGTTGACTTGTTCACTGGTTGATTCGTTCACTGGTTGACTGGTTAAATAGCTTTTCTCTGCGATCTCCCCCCCTAGGGGCCCATGGGGCCTAGGGACAGGTCTGCGCCTCTGCGGCAACCCCATTGTCGCGGACCCCACCGCAGGCCACAACATTTACGCAAGAGCGGTCAGAGGCGTATGACCGAGCCGGCCCAGGTGAGCCCGGCGCCGAAGGCTGCCAGAATAACGGTCGAGCCCGGCCCGATCTTCCCGCTCTGGATCGCCTCGACCAGCGCCATCGGCACCGAGGCGCTCGAGGTATTGCCGAAGCGGTCGATGTTTATGTAGACCTTCTCGAGCGGGAATTTGAACTTCGCGGCAGCCGACTTGATTATCCTGATGTTCACCTGGTGCGGGATGACCATGTCCACGTCGTCCGGGGTCAGGTTGCATTTGCTCATGCAATCGCCCAGCAGCCACTGCATCTTCTCCACGGCGAACTTGTAAACGTCCCGGCCGCGCATCTTGATAAAGTGCCCTCTGGCATCCACGGTCTCGTGGCTGGCCGGGCTTCGCGAGCCGCCGCTCGGCACGCTGATATAGTCCCATCCGGTTCCGTCGGCCTGCAGGACGTTGTAGAGTATGCCCTTGTTCTGGTCTTCGGTCGCCTCGAGTATCACTGCGCCGGCGCCGTCGCCGAAGAGTATGCAGCTTGCGCGGTCGGTGTAGTCGGTGAACCGGCTCAGGGTGTCCACACCGACCACCAGGACCTTCTTGTACATCCCGCTCCTGATGAACTGGTCGCCGACGGTCAGGCCATACACAAAGCCGCTGCACGCGGCCGATACGTCGAAAGCCGCCGCGCCGGTGGCGCCCAGCTCCTTCTGAAGCAGGCAGGCCAACGACGGGCATATCAACTCCGGGGTGAATGTGGCACAGATGATAAGATCGAGCCGGCTCGCCTCGATGCCTGCATTGTCAAGTGTTTGCTTGGCGGCCTGGTGGGCGAGGTACAGTGAAGCCTGCCCGTCACTTACCACTCTCCGCTCCCTGATGCCCGTCCGCTGGACGATCCATTCATCGGTGGTATCGACCATCTTCTCGAAGTCGGCGTTTGCGAGGACCTTGGTGGGTATGCCGATTCCGAATCCGGCGATTGACGAGTGCGGGGCCTGAGCCATTAACAAACCTTTAGCCGTTAGAAAGCAGTTTGACGATTCTCTGGTTTACCTGATGTTTTGAGAAATCGCGCGCCACTTTCACGGCGTTCTTTATGGCGCGGTAGTCGCTGGCCCCATGGCAGATGATGCAGATACCGCCCACCCCCAGCAGCGGCGCGCCGCCGTATTCGTTGAAATCGAACTTCGTGATGATGCTGTTGGCCGCCTTGTCCACGGCCGCCCGCTGGTCGGGCACGGCCCTGGCCAACTCGGCCAGCGCCGCCTTGATGATGCCTTCGGCCATCCCTTCCATCAGCTTCAGCACTACGTTGCCGACGAAGCCCTCGCAGGCAACAACGTCACAGACGCCGCTGAACAGGTCGCGCCCTTCAACGTTGCCGATGAAGTGAATTGCCTCGTCGTTCTTGAGCAGCTCGACGGTGCGCTTGACCAGCTCGTTGCCCTTGGCGACTTCCTGTCCGATGCTCAGCAGGCCCACGCGGGGCCGCTGGACCCCGCAGATGGTCTGAGCGTAAACCGAAGCCATTACACCGTACTGGTGAAGATGCGCGGGGCGGCAGTTGACGTTGGCGCCCACGTCACAGACGGTAACGGGCCCGAAGGAGGTGGGAGTGACGATGCTGATTCCCGGGCGATGCACACCGGCCAGCCGGCGCAGGTGCATCTGGGCGGCCGCTACGAACGCGCCCGTATTGCCCGCGGAGATGCACGCATCAACGTCACCGTTCTTGTGCATCTGGGTCAGGACCGCCATCGAGCTGTTGGGCTTGGCGCGAAGCGCCTCGACAGGCGATTCCGCCATCCCGATGACCTCCGAGGCGTGGCGGATCTCGATCCTCTCCTGCCAGCCGTCGGCCTTGTCCAGGCGATCCTCGATGGCGGACTGGTCGCCGACCAGCACGAAGCGGTCTTCCTGGTCCAGCAGCTCCAAAGCCGCCAAGGCGCCCTTGACCTGTTCGACCGGGGCGCGATCGCCGCCCATGGCGTCAATGCCGATCCGCATCGGCTAGGACTCCTTCTTGACCTCGAGGCTCAAGCCCGGTCTGACATAGCCGCAATTACTGCAGGCTGCGTGGGGCAGCTTCGGCGAGTTGCACCGGGGGCAGTCCGCGTAGTTGACAGGCTTGAAGGCGTGGTGGCTGCGACGCTGACGCGTGCGCATCCTGCTGATTTTCTGAGCTGGTAACATTCCTTATCGTCCTTGCCGTCCGCCGCGGTCGCACAACGCTCCCGCCGCCGGACGCACTTTGCAGAGCACCGGAAAGTAGGGGCAAAGAGGCCTTTTGTCAAGCCAAACATCCCTGGCTTTCTCGCACAGACGTGCCACATCCGCTTTCGGACGGACAACTGCCGCACGTGCCGACGCCTTACCCAAGCCGCTCGCGCGCCCACCCGGCTGCGGCGTCAAGCGCCTCGGGCAGCTTGGATTCCTGCTTGCCGCCGGCCTGGGCAAGGGTGTCCTTGCCTCCTCCTCCACCGCCGACGATCGGCGCGACGGCCTTAACCCAGTCGCTGGCCCGAAACTCAGCCGCTGCCACCAGGGCGTCGGTAACCATGGCCACCAGCAGCACCTTGCCCTCGGCGCCTCCGGCTACAAAGACCGCCCCCGCGCCCCTTTGGCGGTGGACGTCGCACAGCTTTCGCATGGCCTGGGCGTCGCAGTGGCCCGTGCGGCCCACGATAACCTTGCCATGGGGCGAATCTATCTCGGCGGCCTGCTCGAACTCGGCGCCCTTGCCGGCCGGGCCTCGCTTGCGGAGGTCCTTTATCTCCTTCTGCATCGCCTCGATGCGCTGGGGGATTTCAGAAGGCGGCGCCCTCAGGCTCGCCGAGGCGGCGGCCACTACGTCGTCGAGCTCCTGCACGTGGGTCACCGCGCCGCGACCCGTCACGGCGGTTATGCGGCGCATGCCCTTGGCCACCGATTCTTCCGAGACGATCTTGAACAGCCCGATCTGGCCTGTCCGCACGAGGTGCGTGCCGCCGCAGAACTCGACCGCGCAGGAGGAATCCTCCTCGGCTGTGCCCTCGCTCGTGCCGATGGCGACCACGCGGACGGGATCGGGGTACTTCTCGCCGAATACCGCTCGAACGCCCGGAATCTTGCGGGCGTCGGCCAGAGGAATGGTCCGGTACACCACCGGCTCGTCGGCTAGAATATGCTCGTTGACCATCCGCTCGACCTGGCGCAGTTGGTCGGGCGTGACGGCCTGGTTGTGAGAGAAGTCAAATCGCAGCCGGTCGGGCGAGACGACGCTCCCGGCCTGGTTTACGTGCTCGCCCAGAACCTCCCGCAGCGCCCAGTTGAGCAGGTGGGTGGCCGTGTGGCTGCGCATCGTATCCACGCGGGAAGGCGCGACGTGGCAGCGGACGCTCTGCCCCGCCTGCAAGTCGCCGGAGGCCACCTCGCCGATGTGCAGCACCCCGCCGCCGGTAACCTGCGTGTTGCGCACGGCGAAGCCGCCCTCATCCCACGTGAGCTGGCCGCTGTCGCCTACCTGCCCGCCCTGCTCGGCGTAGAAGCTGGTCCTGTCCAGCACGACGGCGACCTCAACGCCGGGACTCAGCCCCCCGCTGGTCACGTACTTGCCGCGGGCCACCCAGCCCAGCACCGTTGCCTTGATCGGCTTGAGGGTGTACTTGAACGAATCGTTCGTAGCCGGCAGGTCGGGAATCTGCTCCACCTGGAATGCCGCCGCCGAGCCGCTGGTCTCCCTGTGCTCGGCCATCGCCGCCTCGTAGCCCGCCATGTCGACGCTAAGCCCGCGCTCCGAAGCCATTATCTGAGTCAGATCCACCGGGAAGCCGTACGTGGCATAGAGGTCGAAGGTTACCTCGCCGCCCAACTGCTCCTTGCCCGTCTCGGCCAGCTTGGCCACCTCCTTCTGGAACAGCTCGATGCCGCGGTCCAGCGTCCGCCCGAACGATTCCTCCTCATCCCGAAGCGTCTCGATGATGTAGTCCTTGCGAGATTCCACCTCCGGGAAGAAGCCGGACATCATCTTCACGACCGTGGGGATCAGTTCCGCGAGGAACGGCCCGTCAATGCCGAGGTGCTGGCGGGCGTATCGTGCGGCCCGGCGGAGGATTCGGCGCAGCACGTAGCCGCGTCCTTCGTTGGCGGGGATGACCCCGTCGGCGATGGCGAAGGTCAGCGTTCTGGCGTGGTCGGCGATCACGCGGCAGGCGACGTCGCCCAAGTCTGCCATGTTGCCCGTATCAAAGCGATCGTCGCCAGGATGCTTGACCGACCGCTTTCCGTATCTGTGGTCCGTCAGCGTCTCGATCTTCTCGATGATCGGCACGAACAGGTCCGTGGCGTAGTTGCTCCTCTTGCCCTGGAGCACCATGCAGACTCGCTCCAGGCCCATGCCCGTGTCCACGTGCTTTGCAGGCAGGGGCGAGAGCTTGCCCGCCTGGTCGCGGTCGAACTGGATGAACACCAGGTTCCATATCTCGATGGCGCGCGGGTCGCCGGCGTTGACCAGCGGCCCGCCCGAGCAGTCGTCGGTCAGGTCCATGTGAATCTCGCTGCAAGGACCGCACGGGCCCGTCTGGCCCATCTCCCAGAAGTTGTCCTTCTTGCCGCCGAACATTACGTGCGAGGGGTCGATGTCGGTCTGGTCCTTCCAGAGGCGCTCGCTCTCGGTGTCCGGCTCGAGGCCGTCGGACTCGGCCCCTTCGAACACCGTCGCATAGAGCCTGTCCTTCGGCAGACCCCACACCTCGGTGAGCAGTTCCCAGGCCCACTGGATGGCCTCAGCCTTGAAGTAATCCCCGAAGCTCCAGTTGCCGAGCATTTCGAAGAAGGTGTGGTGGTAGGTATCGTGCCCGACGTCTTCGAGGTCGTTGTGCTTTCCGCCGGCGCGGATGCACTTCTGACTGTTGTGGGCCCGGACGTAGCTGCGTTTTTCGGTTCCGAGGAAGATATCCTTGAACTGGTTCATTCCGGCGTTGGCGAACAGCAGCGTGGGGTCGTCCCCGGGCAGCAGCGGGCTGGACGGGACGAACGTATGCGCGTGCCGCTCGAAGAAGGTCAGGAAGTCGTTGCGTATGTCGTCGCAAGTACGTTTCATAGCTGCACATCCGCCCCGCGCCGGGGTCGGCCTATTCTAGCCCTGCCGCCAAATCCTGCCAAGGAGATTCGCGGACCGGCTGAAGTGCACGCCCTATGTGCTGTCCTGTGCAATCCCCATTGCTGGGGCGACGTGGCGGGCGATGAATCCGCGGGCTGACGCGCTGAAGTGGCTGCCCCAGTGTCCGCTGCGGATCATGCGGGGCCGCCACGGAATCTCCACGATCCCGGCCTCATCCCGCCGCGACAGGCCCACCATGCCCGCGGAAAACCTGTGTCTGCGGTCGCCCGTGCCGAAAACCAGCGTCCCGAGCCCAAGGATGAGCCAGTCGGCCAGAGATGAGGTAACAACCACCGGCCCGGTCACGCGTGCTCGGGCCCGCCGCAGGTCCCGGCGGGGATCGAACGCCCCGGCCAGCATGGCGGCTGCGTCCACCTGCACGTCCTCATCCAGCAGCTCCAGCGCCCGAACCGCAACGAACGCCCCGCACGAATAGCCCATGAGGTAGATCGGCCGGTGGGGATATTCCCTCCGCCGGTCGGTGATGAAGTCGGCCAGCTTCTGCGCCTCTCGTTCAAGCATGCGCCGGGCCAGAATTGCCGGTAGGATAAGCGTGCCCTGCCACCACGTGTGCCACGGCCAGTAAAGGAAGCGCCCCTCAAAGCCCGCATCCCTGAGGCCGGCGGCCACCGTCCTGGAACCCCAGCGCACGCCCAGCCACCGAACGGATTCGGCGAATATCACCAGGCCCTTCTCGTCGTTGCCGGTCGGCTGGCGTCTGGTCCAGAGGTGCCGGCCCGCGCCGGCGAACACATGAACGGCTGCCAGCCCGCCGACAATCCAGAGTGCGGCTTCGAGCCCGCTCATGGGACCCCGATCCCCATGGCGGGGGCGATGTATTTTGTGATGTAGGCGGGTGGGCTGCACGAGGCGTGCCCACCGAGGCGTCCGCTGAGGATCATCCGCGGGTGCCATCGGATCTCGATTGCTCCGTGACCGTCCTGCCCGGCGAAGCCCACCATGCCCGCCGAGGCGGACCGCGTGCCGTCCGGGGTGCGGAATATCCACGTGCCCAGGCCCAGGATAATCCAGTCCAACGGGGATGAAGAATTGACCAGGCCCCCGGAAACGTGGGCCAGGGCCGGCGAAAGGTCACGCTCGGGGTCCACCGCTGGAGAAAGCAGTGCCGCCGAGTCCACCTTGACGCCGTCCGGCAGAAGCTCAAGCGCACGGAGCGTAATGTAACCACCGGCTGAACACCCCATGACGTACAGGGGGCAGTGGGGGTTCTGCCGGCGCTCATCCGCCAGAAGAAGGGCCAGCCGCTGGGCCTCGGCCTCGATCTTGCGTCGATTGCAATAGACGGACAGGCAGAACAGGCGGAAGACGGGCTCGTGCCAGGTCCAGTAGATGACCTTGCCGGCGAAGTTTGCCTTTCTGAGCCCGGCGGGTATTGATCGGAGTCCCCATCGCACGCCGAGCCATCTGAGGCCGCCGACAAAGACGACCAGGCCCTTGGAGCGATCTCCGCCGGCATCGCGCTGCAGGCGCAGCCGCGGGGCCAGTGCGAAGATTGCGATCACAAGAAGGATCGCACCACCCGCGTAAAGAGTTATCTCGATTGGCGTCATTGGCATGAGTTTATACGACGGGCGGGCATCTCTCAAGCTATCCGGTTACACCTCGGCGAATTCCGCTTCGAGCTGCTTCAGCGCCCCGCGGTTGGTCAGCTTGGCCACCGACCCCATGCGATCCACCAGCAGGCGCCCGTCGAGGTGGTCGCATTCGTGCTGGATTATCCTGGCCGACAGACCTTCGGCGGTTTCCCGGAAGAGCTGCCCGTCCGTCCGGGTTGCCTCTACCGTGACGATGTTGGCGCGCTTGATCGGGCAGGTGATGCCGGGAAAGCTGAGGCACCCCTCGGGCTCTTCCTGCGATCCCTCCGCCGAGATGATGCGCGGGTTGATGTAGGCGTGCAGGTCGTTGGTCTGGGACGTTGGCGAGGTAACGAACAGCCGCACGGTCACGCCGACCTGCGGGCCCGCCAGGCCCACGCCCTTATGCTTGAGGATCAATTCCCACATGCGCTCGATCAGCCGCCGGAGGCCCGGGGCCGACGGATCCCGGACCGGCTCGCATATCTCCTGCAGGCGGGGGTCGGGATAATAGATCAGCCGGAGCTTCGAGACGTCCAGACCCGCGATTTTTTCGTCCTGGCTCATACCCTATCATCATAGCAGCCGCGGCCGGGGGACATCAAGCCGGCTTAGCAACACTTTGACAAGTGCGCGCCCGGTTGCGTATAATCTCTGTCGGTGAAAGATTTGTCGGGGCCACTGGCGGAACTTGCTGCCGCGGTCGCGTGACCGTGGGGCACATTCCGTCAGCGGCTCCCCAGGGCGGGACGGCTATCCATGGAGCAGGCAGTTCTGGATAAGTGCCAAGAGCTGGTCGGTCACAAGTTCGCCGACGTGGGGCTTCTGTCTCTATCCTTGACGCACGCCTCGGTGGCGCCCTCGCGGGCCGAGAGCAATGAGCGCCTCGAATTCCTCGGCGACGTTGTACTGTCGATGATAGTCTGCCACGAGCTCTACAGCGATCCGTCCCAATGCCTGCTTGAAGGCGAGATGACGAAGATAAAGTCATCGGTGGTCTCGAGGCGGACGTGCGCGGAGATTGCCCGGCAAATGAAGCTATGCGAGCTGGCGATGGTCGGCAAGGGGATCACCAAGCACGGGCAGGTTCCCGCCTCGGTGGAAGGGTCGCTGCTGGAGGCGGTCATCGGCGCGATCTACCTTGACGGCGGGTTGCCGGCGGCGCGGAAGTTCATCCTGCCCCACATCCGCCCCTATATTGACGAGCTGATGGCCAGTGAACATGAGTCTAACTATAAGTCCCTGTTGCAGCAGCACCTGCAGCAAGACGGCACCCGGAGGCCCGTGTACGAGGTCCTGGACGAAAAGGGACCCGAGCACAGCAAGTGTTTCGAGATCGCTGTGTCGGTAGGCGACAGGCAGTTTCCCAGCGCCTGGGACAGGACCAAGAAGGACGCCGAACAGGAGGCCGCCAGATTGGCCCTGGCGGAGATGGGCGTGCTTGGTAAGGCAGAGCCGTAAGGCCCCGCCCCGCCGGGCGCTATCGGCCCAGGCGGCTGCGCCGGCACGCCTCAACCACCTTGGAGAGGCTGTCTTCGTGCTTCCACTGAAGGAACCGCCACCACGTCTTCATATCGTCCGGGGCGGTGACCTCCTGCATGATCTGCGACTGGCTCTTGCCCTCGCGGCAGGCCCGGGAGGCGCGTTCGACGAGCCAGTGGAAGTACTCGACCCATCGCTCGAGCTCGGCGTTGGTGCACACCGGCCCGTGTCCGGGGATGACGACGTCGGCGCCGTACTCGATCATCCGCTTGTGGGTGTCCAGCAGCAGTTTGGCGGTTTCGGCGGTCAGGCTGCCGGACAGCGGTATCAGGCCCCATCCGAATATGTCGCCCGTGAACAGGGCGCGGTCCTGCTCGATCCAGACCACGCAGTCCTGTGAGGTATGGCAGCCGGGCATGGGCAGCATGAGGGCCTTGCGCTTTTCGCCTTCGAACCATCGGCCCTCGGCGGGTATGCGGCTGGTCTGCTGGTTGATGATCTCCGCGCCGCAGCGGCTCTGAAACGCCGTGTTCAGGGCTACGTGGTCGTGATGCGTGTGCGTGTTCAGCACGTAGCCTATGGGCGTGTCGCCCAGCGTGGAGGCGATAGCCTCGAAGACCTCATCCTCCAGATGCGGCTGTTCGAGGGCATCGATGACGATGGCATATCCGCCCAGGTCGACCCAGGCGATGTTGTCGACGGCCTGGCGGACGTGGAATCCCTCCGCCACGGTAACCATTGTTGGTGTCTCTGCCGGATCGGATGTCATGGTATTCTCCTGTTGCTATTGTGGCCGATTTGCCCTGCGGCGGCCCTTCAGGACGATAATCGCGCCGGCCACTACCAGCGCACTGGCCGGGTAAAACGCCCAGGAGGGCGCCTCGTCCTTACCCCAGATGATCACGGCCATGATGCCCGCGTAGACGAACTGAAAAAGGTTGATGATGCTCACCACCTGCCCCCGCATGTGCTTGAGACAAAAGTTCAATATCGAGTGCCCCATTGCGGTTGAGACAAGGGCCAGGCCGAGAATCATCGCTATTTCCTTGGCGTCGTACGTCACGGTCGGGCCCTGTTCGAACGGCGCTGCGGCAAGGCACGTCAGGCCGCCGATGAAATACATCGGGACCACGTACAGCCAGATGCTTGGTAATCCTCGGTTCTTGCGGCCCAGCGCCATGTAGAAGGCAAACAGCAGCATTGAGCCAAAGCAGATGGCGTCGCCGGCAAAGTAGTCATCGCTTATGCGGAAGTCGGCGGCCCCCAGCATCACCACGCCCACAAGCGAGACGGCAGTTCCCGCCAGCTCGGGGCCGGTGAGCTTCTCGCGGATCAGCACGAACAGGAAGAACGGCATGGCGATGGGGACCATGGTGACGATGAGTGTGGCGTTGGCGACTGCCGTCTTATCCGCGCCCCAGTTCCACGCGATGGCGTGGACGCCGAGGACGATCCCCGGCAGGAGGGTGGGTGTCAGTTGCCGCAAGCCGAAGGTCCGGCGTCTGGCCACGAGGTCCCTTGCCAGCAGGGGCGTCAGCACCACTGCGGCGATCAGCAGCCGGTAAGCGGCTAGCAGCGTCGGCGGCACGCTGCTGCCCTTGATCCAGATCGCCGAGGTCGAGCACGCGTACGAGCCCAGCAGCAGCAGGATGAGTGGAAGCACCAAGGCGGACTGTCCCTTCTCTTACGGGCCGGCGGCTGTCGTTGCGACTTTCATTATGGTCTCGGGGCTGTGATAGAAGGCGCCGGCCACCGCGCCGGTCATCAGGCATGCGAGGGTAGCCGCCAGCAGGGCGCGCGGACCGACCGCGGCAAGGTCCTTGCGTCGGCCCGGCACCAGCGCCGCCATGCCTCCCACAAAGATGGCCAGCGACGCGACGTGCGCAAAACCGCACAACGCGTAGGCGGTCACAACCGGACTGCGCGGGTGGGCAAATGCGCCGGCTTTCAAAGATGCAGCCAATGCGTCGTAGGCCGGAATCTCGGTCAGCACCAGCCGCGTGCCGAGCATGTCGCCCACCAGCGCTGCATCCTTTGGCGGCACGCCCATGATGACGGCGAACGGCCGCATCACGTAGCCCAGGCCCTTCGTCAGCGACAGTTCCACGCCGAACTCCCGCCCGCACGCCCCGAGCCCAACGTCAATCAGCGCCACCATCCCTATGAAAGCAATCAGCAGGGCTACAATGCCGACAACCAGCTTCACGCCGGCCATCGAGCCCGAGATGATCGCCTCGAACGCACCTGACTCCCGCTCGTGGTGGAACTTGACCTCCTTGCCGAGCGTAACCGGCTGGGCCGTCTCCGGAATGAGAATCTTCGACATGACGATTGCCGCCGGGGCCGAAAGGATCGACGCCGAGATAAGGTGGCCGGCAATGTTTGGAAATGCTTCCTGCAGCCTCAGCACATAGAGGCCCAGCGTGCTGGAGGCAATCGTGGCCATGCCGGCGGTTAGTATCGTGCAGAACTCCGACCGCGTCATGGCCCGCAGATAAGGCCGGATGGCAGTGGCTGACTCAATGCCCACAAAGACATTGCTTGCCGCGCACAGGCTTTCGGCCCCGCTTATCTTCATCAGGCGAGTGAAGAACCACGAGAATCCGCGGATGATCACGGGCATGATCCGCCAGTAGTAGAGCAGGGCCATGATGGCCGAGAACACGATGATCAAAGGCAGGCCCTGGAAAGCCAGGACAAAGCCTCCCGTCTTATCCATGTCGGCCAGCGGCCCGAATACAAACTCCTGTCCTTCTCTGGTGGCGTCCAGCAGCGCCCTGACGCCCTCATCCACTTTTCCAAAGGCCTCCCGCGACCACGGCGCCCAGAATATCAGCAGGCCCAGGAACAATTGAATTCCCACGCCCCAGCAGATCACTCGCAGGTTGAGCTTGCGGCGGTTGGTCGAAAGAAGCCACGCAAAGGCCATGAGAATGAATATCCCCACAAAGCTGATGGCGTTGTAAATGTCCATTGCAGGCTCCCGCTGCTCGTAGCGGCTGGCAATCATAGCAACAACGCCCACCCTTCACCACAGACTTGTCCCTGCGCGAAATCATGGGTGAAATCTTGCGCTTCGCGGCTATCCTAACGGTATGCCGACCGGCAGCAGGCCCACTTACGGGCCTTTGTCCTGACGGGGTCGGGATTCAGCCCCGGCCCTTTGGGTGGGGGTTGCCTCACCCCTCCTCTGGCCCGCTTCAGCGAGCTTATCCTCAGGCATTTGCGCAAAAGTGCTCAGCCCTTTTCCGCCAGAATGCGTTTTTTCTTGTCCGCCTTTATAGCGGAGGTGTACTGGATGGTGAAGCCGATGACGGCGGGCACGGCCACCAGCAGGGGCAGCAGGTGCGGGTTGCGGGTCTGGAGCTCTTCGGCGGCGGGCGGGTATTTCATGACCACAGCGAGCAGCCCGGCGACGGTCATGACGGCGCCCTGAGCGCAAGTAAACATGATGACGGTCAGCCGGAAGATAATGAATGCGAGCATTCCGAGCACGAGCAGCCCGATCAGCGCGCCAACCCATGCGTACTGTGTGAGGCCGGGCCTGTCCAGTATGGTTGTCAGGTAAATCCAGAGCCCGTATCCCAGGAAGCTGCCCGCCAGCCCTCCCATGATGCTTACGGCATATTTCATCAGCGGCCAGGCAAGCGCCGCCAGAAGAATCCCGCCGGTTGCGCCGCCTATCAACTCCATGTGCCGCCCGCCCTGGGCGCCGCTGAACTCCGCGCCGATGTAGTAGCCGGCCAGGATCCCCACGCACCCCGCGTTGATAATCACGAGCATTTTGAATGTTTTCCAGCCGTAGGCCAGGTAGACGACCCCGCAGACAATAAGCATAATGGCGGGCAACCAGCCCACGCCCGAGAGGTAGTCGATAATCTGCTCGCCCGAGGGCAACTCCAGGGCTGCCAGTTTGTCGAAAGCGGCTTGGCCCTGCTCCGGCAGTTGGGAGGTGTCGGGAATCTCAGGCAGTTCGATTTCCATATCTTGGCCTGTCAGGTGAAGAAGGTTGCCTTGTTCAGATTTCGTCCAAGTTGAGGTATTTCTCTAGTGTTTCGTCGCTCTTAATCTGATGGTTTGCGGACGACATGCGACACAGAGACGCAGAGAGACAGAGAGGAGATGAAAAGACTCTTTTTGCCTCTGTTCCTCTGTGTCGATATTCCGGACTCATCATCGCCCGTCGTTCGACCAGCGACAGAGTTCTAGGCTTTCTCCTCCCCCTCCTTCTCCTCGTCCTTGCGACGTTGGACGAACAAGCATTGGCAAATAGCGCCGATCATCGCCATTACCACGACGGCAATTCCGAGGACGGCCATGTCCATCCAGCTCTGAGGCCACAGCTTGGTCTTGATCTGGGCCAGGCCAACTATCAGGCCGGCAACGGTTACAGTTGCTCCGATCAGCGCCGTTGCGAGCACCATGACGGCCCTGTTGAAGAATACGCCCAGCAGCAGCGGCAGGACCGTGGCGGGAAACATCACCAGCAGCACGAGGCCCTGGTCCTGCTTCCACATCGTCTTGACGGTCTCCATGTTAAGCACGGTGGGCGCAACGTTCTGCCACCAGGCGGCCAGGGACTGCGAAGCCTCTTCGGGGATCATCGGGGCCTGGTGCAACAGGAGTGCTGTTGCGGCTATAGCCGCGCCGACCGCGCCGGCCACAACCGGCCACGTCACCCGCGCCCATGCCGCCAGCGCCAGCACCACCGCCGCAATGAACACCACTCCCATTTGCACGTAGATCGGGTCCATGTTGATGTACCGCTGGACTACGGGCGCCAGGACAAAGCCGACGCCGGCCCCCACGAGCGCCGCAAGCAGGTAATGCAGGCGGCATCCGAAGAAGGTAATCGCCAGTCCGGCCAGCACTGAACCGGCGGCCACGCTGTAGGCTATCGCGGCGCCGAGTTGCGGGGCAGGAGGCAGCGGAATTGCTTGCATGTGTTGTTATCCTTAATTGAGGGTACACGGTTAATGTAATCAATGAGGTGTGAAGAGTAAACAGTAAACGGGCCGATCGCAGGGGCGATCTCTCTGCGTCACTTGTGGAGTTTTTGCCGGACGGCTTCGAGGTCGACCCTGGCCATGGCGAGCTTTTGCTCGTCTTTGAGTCCCTCGATTGCCTGGTTGAGCATCCGCTCGGCCCGATCGTACTGCTGCAGATACCGGCCATACAGCAGGCCGAGTATCAGGTAGATGTCGGGCATCTCGTCGTAGGTGGAATAGTGTTTGAGGAACCGCTCGTAGCTATCAGCGGCGGCGGGGTATCGCTTGCTCGACATCAGGTAATTGGCCACGTCGAGCTGATTCTGCAGTGACAGCACCACCTCATCGGCGATCTGGACGAGACGCAGATACTTTTCGGTGGCGGCTGACAGGTCCTGACGGCGGCAGGCGTCGGCGATTTCGCGCCGCAGCTGGAGCTCAGCCGCCGCCGGGGAATCCGACGTCTGGGACGCCACTTGCTTGGCCTTCACCCATCGCGGGGAGTCCGACTTTGCCACACCCGCGCCGAACGGATCGAAACCCCTGCCTACCAGCCGTCTGTATCGGCTGCGCCTTTGCGCCGACCTTATCAGGTTCAGCAGGTCGAAAGTGTCGCGCGGGAGAATCTTAAGTGCCAGCAGCCCCGCGGCGACGGCTATTCCGAAGACGTACCCGCTGCTGTGTGCGGCGTAGGCCACTCCGCCGCCGGCCGACGCCCCCTTGCCGACCGTGCCCAGTGTCAGCAGAAGGTCCCAGACAAACTGGAACAGTAGAAAATACAGGCTGGAAATCTCGATCGTCGTTATCAACCAGAACACCACCAGGACCGTTAGGCGCGCCCGGGGCAGCAGGACCAGATACGCCCCGGCCACGGCGGATATCGCGCCGGACGCGCCCAGAATCGGCACGTTGCCGCTCAGCAGGACATATCCCACTCCGGAGATCAGGCCGCCGGCAAGGTAAAAGGCCAGATAGCCCAGGTGGCCGAACCGGTCGTTGATCGCATTGCCGAAGACCCACAAGAAGACCATGTTGCCCAGCAGGTGGGGGAAATTGGCGTGCAGAAAGATGGAAGTGAAGAACTGATAAACCTGCGGCACGACCGGATGAAGCAGCAGCGGATCTATGTTCAGGAACTGACCGTTGATGCGGACAACGTGCAAAAGAACGTGCAAAAATACGTTCGTCCCAATCAGCGCGTAGTTCACCCACGGCTTGGACTTCATCCGGTAGTCAGTACGAATCGGGAGGAACATTTTGCGGTCAAGTCTCCCTTGCCGGGGCTAATTGTATTTTTGCGGCCCGGCTGCCGCCAGTAAAATGGCCCCTGTTCGCCCGCCCCGGGCGCCCAATAACCTCGCGGCCGCCACTGAGACACGATCATTGTAGTCTTGTACTTGACGTCGGGTGGTAGATGGGTGATATTATGAGCCTGGGATGCAGGGTGTAGCCTGTGTCCGTGCGGTTGTGTTCGATCAGTCAAACATGGGAGTGGGCCGGTCTATGCCGGAAGATACAGAAGTCAAAAAGCAGACGGACGAGCAAGAGGCTGAGGCAGAGAAGAAGAGCGATCTGCCTGAGATAGGCGTCGATGTCGAGGAAGTGGGCACGCTGAAGAAGAAGGTGACCGTGAAGGTCCCTCGCGGCCGGATCGACGCGAAATACGACGAGATGTTCGGCGAGCTGGGCCGCACGGCGCAGGTTCCGGGCTTTCGCATCGGTCGGGCGCCCCGCAAGCTTATCGAGAAGCGTTTCGGTAAGGAGGTCGAGCGGGACGTGCGCAACGCGATTATCGGGGATTCGCTGGGCGACGCGGTCGAAAAGACCAAGCTGAAGACCCTTGGCGAGCCGGACCTGGACCTGGAAGCCATCGAGCTGCCCGAAAGCGGCGACATGGAGTATTCCTTCGAGGTCGAGGTCGCGCCCGAGTTCGATCTGCCTGATATCAAGGGCATCAAGGTCGAGAAGCTCAGCTTAGAGGTCAACGACGAGCGCATCGACCAGTACATAGAGCAATTGCGGCTGGGGCGGGCCAGCTTTGAGAAAACCGGCGGCGCCGCGGCTGAGGGAGATGTGGTGCTGGGCGGCGCAAAGATCATCGCCGAGGGCCTGGAGCCTCTGGATCGGCCCGGGCTTACGCTTCGGGTGGCCCCGGGACAGATCGAGGGCCTGCCGCTTGTGGACCTGGACAAGAACCTGACGGGCAAGAAGGCGGGCGATATGGTCTCGATGAAGGTGAAGGCCCCGGCGGCGCACCCCAACGAGTCTTGGCGCGAAAAGGAGATCACTATCGAGCTGACCCTGTCCGAGGTCCGGCGAAGGAAGCTGCCAAAGGTCGACAAGGAGCTGGCCTCGCAGCTTGGGTTTGATTCGCTGAAGGAGCTACGCAGTGCCGTCGCCGAGCGAATGAAAAGCCGACTGAAGGCCGAGACCCAGCGGTCAATGAGGGAGCAGGTCAGCCGGTTCCTGCTCGACAAGACCGACTTCCAACTGCCCGAAGGCCTGATCAACAAGCAGACCGCCAATGTCCTGCAGAGAAGTCGGGTCGACATGATGGTCCAGGGCATGCCGCAAGAGCAGATAGACAGCAGGCTCACCGAGCTTCAGGCGGCCGCCGCCCAGGAGGCACAGAGGGTCCTGAAGCTTTCCTTTATCCTCGGAAAGATCGCGGAGGAGCAGAAGATTGAAGTCGAAGACGACGAGGTGAACGCTCGGATCGCCCAGATGGCCTCGTCGAGCGGCCGGCGGCCGGAGCGCCTGCGACAGGATCTGGCCCAGGACGGCTCGCTCGAGCAGGTGCGCATCTCGCTGCGCGACGACAATGTGCTGGATAAGATCCTTGCCGAGGCGAAGATAGTTGAGGTATCACCGGAGGACAAGAAGAAGGGCGCCAAGGGCAAGGCGGCCAAGCCGAAGGCCGCGAAGCCGCAGGCCCGCGGTGGCGGGAAAGCCATAAAAAAGGCTGCCAAGCCGAAGGCCGCCAAGCCGAAGGCCGCCAAGAAAGCATCCGGCAAGAAGGCAAAAGGCAAGTAGCCTTCAGGAGTCAGGGATATGGATCATCGGTACATGGCGACCAGTGCGGCCTACCGCGATTACCCGCAGCGCCGTGAGATGACGCTCGAAGAGCGCCTGGCTGAAGAGCGGATACTGTTTCTGTGGGGCGAGATACAGCCCAGCATCGCCGGCGGGATCATCATGCGCCTGCTGGAGCTCCAGGCCAAGTATCCCGATCGCGACATACACGTCTACATCAACTCACCCGGCGGGTCGGTGGACGACACCCTGGCCGTCTATGACACGATGCAGTTCATGAACTGCGACGTGGCGACATACTGTGTGGGACAGGCCGCCAGCGGCGCGGCGATGATCCTCGCCGCCGGCACCAAGGGCAAGCGCTTCGCCCTGCCGCACAGCAAGGTGATGATCCACCAGCCGTGGGGAGGGGTCACCGGGCAAGCCTCCGATATCCAGATTCAGGCGGAGGAAATACTCAAGTCCAAACGCTTGCTTAACGAACTGCTGGCCAAGCACACCGGGCGCGATGTGGCCCAGATCGAGCATGATACCGAGCGTGACCGCTATATGACCCCGGCCGAAGCGCTGGAATACGGTATCGTTGATGAGATCCTCGAACACGCCCGGCCCGGCGACAAGGACTAGCCGGCGCCTGGCGCAAAGGAAACTCGGGACAATGTTAGAGGCAGGCAATCAGCATCTGATTCCAATCGTTATCGAGAAGACCGGTCGCGGGGAGCGGAGCTACGACATTTTCAGCCGCCTGCTGCGCGACCGCGTGGTCTTCATCGGCGGGACGATAGACGACGCCATGGCGAATGTCGTCGTCGCCCAGCTGCTGTTCCTCAGCAACGACGACCCCCACTCCAGGGTGAACATCTACATCAACTCGCCCGGGGGAGGCGTGTCCGCCGGTCTGGCCATATACGACACCATCCAGTTCATCCGCCCGCCCGTGGCGACCTATTGCGTGGGGATGGCCGCCTCGATAAGCGCGGTCCTGCTGGCCGCCGGCCAGGATGGGAAACGCTTCATCCTGCCGAACGGAAGGATCCTGATACACCAGCCGCTCGTGCACGGCGTGCTCACCGGGCCGGCCACCGACCTGGACATAGAGGCAAAGGAAATCATCCGCCTCAGGAAGAGGCTCTATGAGATCCTGAGCAAGCATACTCATCAGACGCCCGAGCAGATCGAAAAAGACTGCGACAGGAACAAGTGGCTCAATGCCGAGGAGGCAGTCCAGTACGGCTGCGTCGACCAGATACTGGAGCACATACCTGTTCCCGAAACCACGGGAGATAGCGAGCAATGAGACAGTTGCTGCTCGGCCCCGTCGTACTGTCGATTCTGCTGATGGCCGGCTGTGTCCCAGAACGGAGCGAGACCACTAATAAGCCTGCGCCCGGAGATGAGAAGCTGCTGTCGAGAATCCGCAAGCTGGAGCAGGAGAAGGACGGTCTGCAGATGGTGATCGTCGACCAGCAGAAGCAGATCCGCGGCCTGCAGGCCCTGGGTGAGGGCAAGCGGCTGGAGAAGATCTTCCACGTCAGCAAGATCAGTATTGGCCGGCATACCGGCGGCGTGGATACGGACGGCCAGCCCGGCCATGACGCCATCAAGGTCTTCCTTCGTCCGATCGATAAGGACGGCAGCACGATGAAGGCGGCGGGTGACGTGAAGATTCAGATTTACGACCTGGCGCTGCCCGAGGATGAGACCCTGGTGGGCGAATACAAGTGGCCGGTCGACAAGATGTCGAAGCACTGGTCGGGCGGGTTCATGACTTACTACTTCAGTTTTGTCTGCCCGTGGAAGAAGACTTCTCCGCCGAAACACAAGAAACTGACGGTGCGGGTGGAGTTTGTTGATTACCTGACCGGCAAGATGTTCGTGGCCCAAGAGGTCTGCGAGGTCCGTGTCAAACCCACGCCCAAAGCCGCCACCAAACCGGCGAAGTAGCCCGGGCTTCATACAGGTAGGTCTATGAAACTGAGAATAACCCACAGCGTTCTTGGTCTGGCTGCGGTTGTGATGTTGCTGGCGGCGGCATGTGCCGGCTTGGGCGGCGAGGGCGAGAAGGGCCCCTGGTGGCCTGAGTTCCACGGCCCCAATCGCGACAACATTTCCACGGACAAAGGGCTGTTGAAACAGTGGCCTGAAGGCGGCCCCCGCCTGATCTGGAAATTCTCCGAGTGCGGAGGAGGATTCTCCGGGGTGTCGATAGTGGCCGGGAAGATCTTCACGGCGGGTGATTTCGGTCCGAAGGAAATGGTGATCGCGCTGGACTTGGACGGGAAAGTGCTGTGGAAAGTCCAAAACGGCAAGAGTTGGCGGGGCCAGATCCCCGGGGCCAGAACGACCCCAACCTATGACAATGGCATTCTCTATCATATGAGCCCCATGGGGAGACTGGCGGCGTATCAGGCGGCATCCGGCAAGGAGGTATGGTCGGTGGACCTCAGGAAGGAATTTGGTGCGCGGTACGGCACGTGGGCGATGTCTGAGAACGTGCGCATCGAGGGCAATGCTCTGCTTTGCGTGCCGGGCGGCACCAAGGGCGCCGTTGTGGCTCTGGATAAGACCACGGGGAAGCGAATCTGGGTCAATACCGAGATCGAGGACTCTGCGGCCTACTGCACCCCCCTGATCGTCACACACAACGATGTGCGCCAGCTCATCACACTGATGCAAAAGTCCATTGTGAGCGTGGACGTGAAAACCGGCAAGCTCCTCTGGAAGCACAAACACGAGACGAAACACAACCAGAACGTCACGAAGCCGATATACAGGGACGGCTTTGTCTTTACTTCGAGCGGCCACGGAACCGGAGGGACGTGGTTCAAGATCAATCCCCGTAGCGACGGCGTCACCCAGGTGTGGCTGAACAAGGACCTCGACAACTGCCATGGCGGCGTCGTCCTTCTGGAGGATTCCTTCTACGGCAGCGGCTGCCGGCTCTTCCGCAAGGGCCTGGTCTGTGTGGACCTGCGCACCGGCAAGACGGCGTGGAACAACAAGGGCCTTGGCAACGTGTCGATGACGTATGCCGACGGCATGCTCTATTGCCTGGACCGCAAAGGCAAGGTGTCGCTGGTGGAGGCAAACGCGAAGCGCTGCAGGATAGTCAGCCAGTTCAATCTTCCCACGAAGAGCAGGAAGTTATGCCTGGCGCACCCGGTAGTTTGCGGGAAGAGGCTTTACCTGAGGCACTGGAACGAGCTTTTCGTCTACGACATCAGCGCTTCCCCCAGGGACAGGTCTGGGTCCAAATGACCGCGGGAGATCAGTTCGCCCGTTATGCGAGCTCCCTCTCGAAAAGCCCTCCGTCGAGTGTGCGCACTTCAATGTTCCCGGGCTCGCGTGCGTGAATCTTGATCCTTCCGAGCTTCGCGCCCTTTCTTAGTCTCTCCAGTTGGCGCCACACCTGGTCAACGGAGTAACCGCCAGCGGCGCCGTTCTCCTCAATGCGCCAGTTCAGCTTTTGCACGAAGCTCCGCAACAGATCCGCGTTCTTGTGCAACTTCTCAGTGGGGACGCCTGATTCAAGGTACAGGCTCTTGAGCTCCTGTATGTGCTCCTGAGGCCAAGGTCCACTCCGCCGGCCCTGGATCGAAGCGATCGGCGCAACGGATTTGAGCCTGGATGCAATGTTCTTGACGTAGTCTTCGGATATCTCGATTCCGACATAGTGTCTGGACAGCTTCTTGGCGACGGCCAGGGTCGTGCCGCTTCCCGCGAAGGGATCCAGGACCGTGTCGCCCTTGTTGCTGCAGGCCCTGATTATGCGGGCGAGCAACGTCTCGGGCATCTGGCAGGGATGCCATCTTTCCCGCTCGTCGAATGTCCCGCAGACGCGTGAAAATTCCGCCCAGACGTCATCCGGCAGCTTGCCCTTGCCGTGTGCACGCTTGTCCTTGTATTCGCGCTGCCTGTCCGAAAACGTGCGGACCGCCTCATCATTGAAAGTGAAATCGTCCGCATCCTTCACGAAATAGAAAAGGTGCGTGTGCGAACGGGCGAACTTCCGTTTCGTGTTCTGGCCGAACGTGTAGTGCCAGACGACCCAGTTCCGCATGTGCAGGTCGAGCTCGCGGCCGATCAGGCGGACCTCCGCGGCGTAGTCATCGCCGATGGCCACCCAGAAACTGCCCGCCGGCTTGAGCACTTTGCGGCAGGCGGTCATCCACTTCTCGGTCCAGGCGTGGTACTCGTCGTATTTCTTGCGGTCCTGGTAGATGTCGTACTTGCAGCCGATGTTAAACGGAGGGTCGGCGAAGATAAGATCGGCAAAGGGTTTTCTGCGCTTGTTAAGCCACTGAACGCAATCGGTTTGGATCACCATGTCCCTGGGCATGGCTTGCCATCTTACAGCAAGCGCAGCGCGGGCGCAAGTTTATCTTATGCGGCTGGGCATTGCCGTCACGGCAGTATCTTGATTACCGGTGCAGAGGCAGGTTGGGTCGCCGCAGGCGCCGTGGCGGGCTTGGTTGTGGCGGGTTTGGTCGCGGCAGGCTTGGTTGCGGCGGGTTTGGTTGCGGCGGGTTTGGTCGCGGCAGGTTTGGTCGCGGCAGGTTTGGTTACGGCGGGTTTGGTTGCGGCCGGCTTGGTTACGGCGGGCCTGATCTTTACAGCCGGTGCGGTGGTCGGTTTGACCGTCGGCGCGATAATGGTGAGACCGGCCGCCAGCTTCTCCATCACTGCGACGGCTGCCTTCGTGTCCCGGCCTGTAAGGAACACCGTCAGTGCGTAAGAGTTCCTCTGTGGTCCTTCCTCGCCCGGTTCGCCGGCGACAGCGCAGATGGTCCGCTGGACGACAACCTGGGGCTTGTTGGCCTTTGCCGACGGGCCGCCGCTCGACGGTGTCTTGGGAGTCTGCTGGAGAATCACCTGGTGGGCTTCGAAGCCGGCCATCTTTGTCAGGCTCTGGGACAACGGTTTGGTGGTGAGATTCTGCCTCGTCTCGAAGTAGTTCTTCAACAGTTCCATGAGCTTGAGCCCTGCGGCGGTGGCGTCGGTTCTATTGTCTACCGAGGCGACAGTGAGACCCCCTACGGGGGTCGATTGGCCGTCGGCGATGAAATCGGTCATGGTCAGTGCCGCGCCGGTTGGGGTGCGGCGGATATGCCACCGGTGGGGCACACGTAATGAGAATCCTCGCTTCTGGTCTGTCACTATCGGGCCGGGGGCGTCGATCTTCACAGGCGACGGCGGCTCGATCTGGATCAGCTTGACGCTTCTTGTTATGGTTCCGAATACGCGCAGGGCCTCCTTCTGCCGCGATGTCGGGCCCGTTACCGTCAGCACGTAGCAGATGCGCAGTTTGGGTTTTTTGAACTCGCGGATGAAATAGGCCCTCAGGGCAGTGGTTGGTCTGTCTCCGGAGACGAAACTGATAAGCCTGGCCGTCCCCGTCAGGCCCCCCAGCGGAATGCTGGTCACCTTGAGAACCTCGAGTCCCTTGATCTTGGGCGACTTCTTCGACCGGGCTTCCGTTATATTGGCGTAGGCGTTGGCCGTTACGTTGGCCTCCACCGGAATGGCCAGGACCGCTACGATTATGGGGTCCTGCCCGGACCTCTGCCGGCCCGCCCGGACGACGTCGTTCTGGGTGGTGAGTAGTTGATACTCGAAGTCCTCCGGCACGGCCAGGGCGATGCCGGCGTTGGGATACTCGAGGACTTTGTCAGTGGCGGCTTGGGCGGGCGCAGGCGCCGCAAGGGCCAACGCAACGACCGAGACTATGAAGACGATCTTTTTCATGTTACCGGCTCCCGCGTTAGGCAATAGTCAGTAATCACCCCAGCCTGCCGGCTGGGCCGGCAACTGCCACAATTCTCATCGGCCTACTTGCCCGCCATACTTCACCGTCAGGATGCAGAACAGCACGTACAGTGCCAGCAGCGGCACGCCCTGCCAGCGCTTGAAGGTCTTGCCCCTCCCGGCAATGTAAACACCCAGCAGCACAATCGACACCATCATCAGCGGCAGGTAAAGCACGAAGAAAGACGGCTCGATCTTAAGCTCGGCCGCGGCGGAAGAAGCGCCCACCACGAACAGGACGTTCAGGATGTCCGCCCCGATAATGTTGCCCACCAGCAGGTCTCTCTGCCCTTTGGCAATGGCCGCAATGGCCGTTACCAACTCCGGAAGCGACGTGCCGAAGGCCACCACCGTAACCGCCAGAACCTCCTCGGGAACTTTATAGCGAGTGCAGATCTCCTTCACTGAGCCGATCAGCAGCTCCGAGCCGCCGACCACCAACGCCAGGCCGAAAATGAGCACCGCCAGGCTTATCGCCGTGGCGCGCCACGAGTGCTGCGTGTCGACCTTTGCGGCGGCCTCTGCCGGTATCAACTGGGGATGCTGGCGGGCCCACCGGACCGACAGGTACATGTAGACCACCAGCAGCACCAGCAGGGCCAAGCCGATCTGCCGGGGCAGGACCACCTTGGTAATATCTCCGGCCAGCCACCACAGCGCCAGCGCTATGAGCGTCAGGAGCGTACCCGAGCCGACCTTGAGCCAGCCGTGGCGGCGCAGAATGAACCGGTCCTTGGGCAGTTGGACCAGGCAGCAGCACAGGCCGAAGACAAGCGCCGTATCGCAAATGATCGAGCCGACAGCATTGCCCAGCGCCAGACCCGGCTCGCCGCGCCAGGCTGCGCTTACCGATATGCACGCCTCGGGCGTGGTCGTGCCCAGGCTGACCACCGTCGCCCCGATAACGATCGTCGGCATGCCAATCGCCTTGGCCAGGCGCACGGCCGCCGAGACCGCCCGGTCGGCGCCGAAGACCAGCACGGCTATCGCGACAGCCGTCGCGCCCCAAAGCAGCCCCATGTTCATATCTTCGAAAAGGGCCTCTGGTATCAACTGGGCAAGAACCATGAGCGAAGCGTATCTGCCGGAGTCGTCCGTGACAAGTCAAACCGCGCGGCCCCGCCGGGAACAATGGGCAATTTCGGCGATGATGCCGAAGATTGTGAATGGCAGACCGGATGTGCGCGGTATAATCTGTGCTTGGACGCGCGGGCGTAGCTCAGTGGTAGAGCGTCACGTTGCCAACGTGAATGTCGTGAGTTCGAGTCTCATCGCCCGCTTCGGCGCCCCGGTGTGGTAAATACCGCTCCGAGGCGTCTTTGCTTTGACCCCGTCGCGACTTGCGCCTTGGATAATTGGATGGTTGCGACGTTGCGCCCGCTACGGATGCACGTGATCGGGGCCGGTGGTAGTCGCCCCGGCGCTGGGAGAGAACTCGCCGCGGTCGACCTTGTCGGCCAGCACCTGCGTCGAGACCACAAACGCCAGCGACATGCCCATCAGCGTGCGCTCGATTGCGCGGCGATTTACGCGCAGGGGCTCCTTGCGGGTGCCGGAGACGCTGGCCTTGCATTGCTCCAGGCCCGAAACGATGCGAGAGACGGCCGCGGGATCGAAGTAGCCAAACCGCCGCAGCGTGCGTTCTTCCAGCAGGTGCCGCACGTAATCGGTGGCGTCGGTTCCGACAAAGGGCGTGCCGAAGGGCGCCAGGAACGGTTTCTTGACCCGCCGCAACACGTCCTTGGGCAGGTGCTCGGCCATCGCGCGACGCAGCAGGTACTTTTGCGAGGTCCAGCGTGTTTTGAGAAGCGGCGGCGCGGCGGCGCAGAGTTCCTGCACGCGGCGGTCCAGGAACGGGAACCGGCCTTCGACGCTGTTGGCCATCAGCGCCCGGTCACCGCGCGAGCCCAGCAGGTGGGTGGTCATGAACACGCGGCTGGAAACGTACAGCGAGCGGTTTATCGGGTCCCAGCGGCGCATGGTGTTCAGGGGCAGGTCGACCAGTTCGCTGTCGTCGCAGGTGGCTGCGCGGGCCAGCATCGCCGGCGAATAGACCATCTCGCGCAAGGCCCGGAAGTACAGGAACGTGACCATGATCGAGGGATAGCAGCCAAAGAGCGACTCGGCATAGCGGCGGTCGTCGACATGGGGTATGAACGGGTTGCGCCGCCCGGTGGCCCAGGCGAACATCGGCCGCGCGAACAACTCCAGCAGCCCGCTCAGGCGGCCCGCGCGGGCCTTCATCGCCTCCCAGCGGAAATACTCGTAGCCGCCCAGGGCCTCGTCGCTGCCCTCGCCGGTCAGTACCACTTTGACGTGCTGCGAAGCCAGCTCCGACAAAGCCATCATCGGCACCGATTCGGTGGTCACGATCGGCACCTCGCCGTGGTAGATCAGCCGAGGCAGATCGGCCGCCAGATCCTTCTGGCGATACAGGCGGCGGTGGACCTCAATGTCCAGCGCCTCGGCCAGCCGCTGCGTGCGCGAGCTCTCGTCGAAGCCGGGTTCGGGAAACCCGATCGTGAAGACTCTCTTGCGCACGTCCTCGCGCCCGGCGGTCATTGCTGCCACCGCGGCCGAGTCGATCCCGCCGGAAAGGTACAGTCCCACCGGCACGTCGGCCTTGAGGCGCCGGCACGTGGCAGCCTCGAACACGTCGCGGAACTCCCGCGCCCATTGGTCGACGGGCTTGTCGGGATACTGCCCCGCGTCGGGATACGGGATGTCCCAGTACACGCCCTCGCGAATGCGGCCGTCGGCGATCTCGAGGTATCGCCCCGGGCCCAATGAGCGGATGCCTTCGAATATGGCCCGCGGCGCGGGGACGCAGCCCAGCGTCAGAATCGAATCGAGGCCGCGCGGATCGATGCGCGGCTTGACCAGGCCGGTGGCGAAGATCGCCTTCATCTCCGAGCCGAAGACCAGGTAGTCGCCGACGACGGCATAGAACAGCGGGCAGATGCCCATCCGGTCGCGCGCCAGAATCGCCCGGCGCTGCAGGCCGTCCCAGGCCGCCAGGGCGTACTGGCCGTCGATGCCTTCCAGGGCGTCGAGCCACTGTTCCTCGAACAGATGAACGGCTACCTCGGTGTCACAGTGCGACCGCATGCGATGGCCGCGAGAAATCAGGGCCGAGCGGATCTGGTCGTAGTCGAAGATCTCGCCGTTCATCACCAGGTGATATCGGCCGGTCTCATCCTGAACGGGCTGTTCGCCGTGGGCCGGGTCGATGATGGCCAGCCGGGTAGCGCCCAGGAAGACGCCGGTGTCTCGGAAGACGCCGCGGTCATCCGGCCCGCGATGGTGAATGACCGACAGCACCCTCAACGGATCGAATGACGGCAGAGGGCTATGGGTCAGGCTGATAATCCCTGCAATTCCACACACCGTGGTTTTCTCCGTAAAGAGCGCTCCTGTCTAGCCTCCGTTGCTTATCCAGTCAAGCCCAAGCAGTGCTGTAATTTTCGAATGAGTTCTCTCGGGATGGATTATGTGGGGCATGAAATCTTCCTTGAGAATCAAACGCGAGGCGGGTGAGCCCCAGTTGAGGCCGACATTG
>SDBT01002237.1_pt1 | contig 34468 bp, 30 predicted proteins | sample 2277101 | NCBI WGS metagenome assembly SDBT01 (sample SAMN10404973, study PRJNA504765) | marine sediment metagenome | isolation source: marine sediment core GS10_PC15, 103 cmbsf | place: Arctic Ocean: Southern Knipovich Ridge | collected 2010
TTCTTCAAGCACTTTTTGAAAGACGAAGAAAGTGAATTGAACCTGCCGGAAGCCTTGGTATTTGAAACCGGCGCCAACCGCTGGCGACGATTTGACCAATGGCCACCGGCATCCACCAAGAAGACAAGTTTCTATTTCCACAAAGGCGGCAAATTATCATTTAATAAACCCAACGAAGATTCTGTCGCTTATGATTCCTATATCAGCGATCCAAACAAACCGGTTCCTCATACAAAAGATAATTCGAAGTGGATCAATAACACGTTTTATTCAGAAGACCAACGATTTGCTTCTCGGAGGCCGGATGTTTTGGTTTATCAAACAGACATTCTTGAAGAGGACATCACATTAGCGGGAACCATCCAGGCCAATCTCTTTGTTTCCACTACTGGAACGGATTCGGATTGGATTGTAAAGTTGATCGATGTCTATCCTGACGATTTAGAGGAAAAATCCGCTCAACAGGCCTTGATTCGCGCCGAAGTGTTTCGAGGGCGTTTCCGGGAAAGTTATACGAAACCTAAGCCTTTCAAATCCAATGAGGTTGCCAAGATTTCATTTGAATTGTGGGATGTTTTGCATACGTTTAAGCGGGGGCATCGGATTATGATACACGTGCAAAGCACATGGTTCCCATTTATCGATCGCAATCCGCAGAAATACGTGCCGAATATTTTTGAAGCGGATGAAGGCGATTTCATCAAAGTAACCAATCGCGTGTATCGATCCAGGCTGTATCCCAGCAATATTGAAGTCGGTGTGCTGCAGCAAATGTTTTGATGTGGAGGAAGGCCAAGTGAATCCATTAAGCGGCCCTCCTGTAGTATTTCAACAGCCCGCTAAGCCGCTCCTATTACCCATCCTGCCAGCATCATCAGCAGCATAGTCCAAGGCTTGGTTTTCAACATTGTTTCACCGCCTAATAGTTTAAAATCTCTGATTAATTGGGGGATAGTATTATATGCCGATATGTTCTGACAGTCAACTCCCCCACTCCCCCAGATCGATAAAATCGACCGTCAGTCCAAGCATTAGTTGTCATTTAATCCTTACTCTTTTTAAAAGCATCAGTGGAGTGAGCGTTTTAATTATTATTGATATTGGGGGGTGATGCAGTTATTATGTGTTGAGCGGCGTCTTTTAAATGGTTAATGTCTAATGTTTAATGATTAATGAATATTTTGGGAGTTTGTTATGATTTGGCGATCTGTTCTTTTTGTTTCGTTTGTTTTTTGTTTTTGCTCTTCCTCTTTTGGTGAGAACTGGGATCGTTTTCGTGGGCCTAATGGGCAGGGGCATAGTGTTGAGAAAAACCTTCCTGTAAGCTGGTCGGAAAGTGATTATCTTTGGGTTGTTAAGCCTGCTGGAAAAGGGTATTCCTCTCCTGTTATCTGGGGCGATAAGGTTTTTATTACTTCGGCAAGCGAAGATAACAGCAAGGGTTGGCTTGGGGCGTATGATGTTGCGACGGGTAAGGAGCTTTGGAAGAAGGAGTATAATTTTACTCCGCTGAAGATACATAAGTTGAACAGTCTTGCCGCGAGTACGCCGGCATTGGACGGAAAGCATATCTATTCGATCTGGTACGGTAAGGATAAGACACAGCTTATCGCTTTAGATCATGACGGCCTTGAGGTTTGGTCAAAGAATTTTGAAGCGACTACTCTGCGGCATGGGCCGTGTACTTCGCCGATTGTGTATAAGGATATGGTCATCTTTACCCAGGAGCAGGAAAATTCAAAAGAACCTTTAGGTAAATGGATCGCCCTTGATAAGAAGAACGGCGATGTTCGGTGGAGTATCGCACATTTGCCGGATACAAAGGCTTCGTATTTGGTTCCGTGTGTGTATACGGATGGGGCGGGTAAGGATGTGATCGTTTTTTGCAGTCAGCAGCGTGGTGTTTGCGGTGTCGATCCTTCGAGCGGTAAGATCGTATGGCAAGTTAAAGGTGTGACACCGGCTCGTCCGATTGGCGGTCCTGTGATATCGGGGGATCTGATATTGAATACATCCGGCGGCGGGGGTACGGGCAAGGGGCTGTCGGTTGTTCGGCCCGGCGGCGAGGGAAAAGTGGAAACAGTTTATACTTTGCAGGAGACATTTATTCCGTATGTTTCGACGCCGATCGCAGTGGACGGATTGTTCTTTTTTTATCACGACAACGGCAATATTGCCTGCATAGATAGTTTGACGGGTAAGATTAAGTGGAACGCGGAGCCGGCAGGACGTTTTTACTGTTCGCCAGTGTATGCGGATGGCAAACTTTATTGTATGGATATGGACGGCAAGCTGATTGTTTTGGCGGCTGGGGGGAAATTTGAACTGCTTGGCGAGAGTGATCTCGGGGAAGGGAGTTATTCTTCTGTTTCGATGTCGAATGGACGGGTTTTTCTGCGGACGTTTACGCGGTTGATCTGTGTTGGGAAGTAGCTTGCTCAGACTGATCGATCGGTTAGTCTGAAATGTCTAATGGGAGAGTTGCTCAAATCCGAAATCAGAATATCTAAATCCGAAACAAACGGGGTCCCCGCAGGCTCTCGAATCACCGACACACACTCCACTCACTTTTCTCTGGTGACGGTTTTAGGCCTCCTATTGGGGCTTGCGCATCCCAGCCGCTTCCAGAGAAGTCTCCCGCTTTGTCTTGAACTCTGTCCCAGGTTTCCACTCCGGGTATTTATCCGCCTCGGAAACACGGTATCCAACCATCCAGTAATACTGCAGTTGCTGGACGGCTCCGTCCATGTCCCAATCCGGACGAACGATGTCCGAGGGTTTGTGGTAGTGCTTTGAAATGTATTCCTTCATTATCTGCATGCCATATCCCTGCGGCTTTCCCACATAGTCAACACCATCACGGCTCGAGAGAGCCGGCACACCTTGTTTTGCAAACGGGAAGTGATCCGACCTGTAGAAGCCTCCTTTCTCTGGCATCGGATCAGGCTTAATCACCCTTCCCTGCTCTGTTGCCACCTCTGTCGCAAAATCGTCCAGGTCGGAATTGCCTAATCCCACGATCACTACGTCCGAAGTTTTCCCGTGGACATTCAGTGAGTCCATATTAATAATACCCAGCGTTTTCGCAAGCGGGTAAATTGGATTGGTCGCATAGTATTTCGATCCCAGCAGGCCTTGTTCTTCGGCTGTGACCGCGAGAAACAGGATTGACCGCTTCGGTGGATCGGGGAGATTTGAAAATGCGCGAGCGATCTCAATCATACCCCCAATACCTGTGGCATTGTCTATCGCACCATGATAGATGTTGTCGCCGTCTACTTCCTCGCCAATGCCAAAGTGATCCCAGTGCGCGGTATAAATAACAAACTCGTCTTTTAGTTTTGGGTCATTGCCTTCAAGCTTTCCTATAACATTGCGGGATCCGATAGTCCTGATTGTGTTATTAATTCGGATGGATGCCGTTACTCCGAATGGGACAGGTTTAAATTCGCGCTGAGCAGCATCCCGTTTAAGGGCATCGTAATCCCGACCACTCATCTTGCAGAGTTCATGAGCCTGCTCCAGCGGTATCCAGCCCTCCACCTCCACCCGACCCATGTTTTTATCAGGAGTAATTAAATCGAAGTTCTCACCCATATTGCCCTGAACTACCGAAAACGGATAGCCAGCAGGTCCTGTCTCATGAACGACAATAACACCGGCGGCGCCGAGTTCAGCCCCGATCTCAAATTTGTACGTCCAGCGTCCATAGTAGGTCATGGCCCTACCGCCGAACATGTCCGGATCGAGCTTTGTCGGGTCTGTTGGATCTAATATCGGCGGATCGCCGACCAGCATGATCAGAGTCTTGCCTTTGACATCCACTCCTTTATAATCATCCCAATCGTATTCAGGCGCCTTCACCCCATATCCGACAAATACGACATCAGAATTCCTTAGTCCTGCAGTGTCGGCAACGTGTTTGGTCCACGCCACAAAGTCACTCTTGAGCCGTAAACTTCGTTGCTGCTCACCTTTTTTGAAAGTCAAGGTCATTTTCGGATCCGCTGTAATCCCGACAAGAGGTACTGTTTGGATAAATGTTCCATCGGTGTTGCCCGGTTTAAGCCCGACCTTTTTAAATTCTTCAACAATGTAATTCACTGTCTTGTCTTCGCCATTCGTGCCGGGACCTCGACCCTCAAACTCATCCGACGACAAAATCCTGGTATGCTTGAGAACCGCGTTCCCATCAATTTCCGGAAAAGGGACTTTCCCGATCTCCTCAACATCTCCGCTACAGCCAACAAAGGAGAATACCGTGAGGGATAAAGCCAAAGAGATGATTGCTGCCAGCTGGGCTAATTTTTCATCTATTATGCCGAACTTTTTTATTCGCTGATTCATTTTTTGCCAAAGTTTCATTTTCATAATCTCCTTTACTTACTCTTTGTATATTACTATTTCTTTGCTGAACAGATTGTTAGTCTATAGGAGTAGGGAGTAATTGTCAATGTTGGAATTTTGCTTCTCAATATCAGATATCCTGAACCGCCAACACACGGATAAAAGCGGTGTTTAGGGATTTCTAAGCCCGAATAATAGAAATAGACTGTTATGGTACCCCCGAGACCTGTTCGTCGATTCTACGTGCTTAAAGTGGTCATTTAACCGGGGTTTTAGAGATTCTGTGGGGTGTTACCATGCTTCAAGAATGGAGTTTAAATCGCAACGGTTTTTTTTAGGTCATCTGCTGCTGCCTATTCATCCAGCCTGCTATCATAATCGAAAAAGAAAATCTTTGATAGTTCAAGGTAAATTTGGTAAGATTGTCGACATCAACAGGACTGAATTATGTACTACCTAGGGCACGAGCTTGGGCATAAATTTTGTAAAAGTTTAAATGGGAAATGTCAGATGAAACTACTGTTATCAGCTTTTTTTGCCGCCGTTGTTTTGTCGAACTTAACCGGCTGTCAGGATTTAGCCGCCGACAAGGAAACAATAAATAATCCTGAGCAGGTAACACTACAGTTTCACCTCAAACTGAACCCGAATGTGTACGGCCAGTCATACTATAAAAAGCCTCCACAATTTGCTGTCTGGCTGGAGGATGCCTCAAAGGGGGTGATTCGCACTGTCTGGGTAACCTATGGAACCGGCAGCGGTGACTGGGGTCAAAACAGCCCCGTATCTCTGCCGTATTGGATAAGTCGCTGGAATATAGAGACCGGCAGCAACAGTTTTCCCACCCCTGAAAATCCCGTAGTCGATGCGGTAACCGGCGCAACTCCCAAAACAGTTTTTATGGTCGCCACTGACGTTGTCGCCGGCAGCGTATGGGACTACTTTATCGAAGTTAATGTCTCCGGCGACTATAACGACACATTCGGCGCCAGGAAAAAAGATGGAACACCTGATAAGCATGGTAACGGCCAGCCGTCAATTATTTACAAAGGTCGGATTGCCGCATCGCCCGGCAGGCAAAGCACCCCGAGATTGATTGGCAGAACTGACCAGTGGCAAAGTGTTAAATATATCATTACCGATCTGAAACCAATTACTACGGCTAAAGATCTGCTTTCCGATATTAAAGTTTCATGTCAATCGCCATAATTATGATTGCCCTGCCCTATTATACCGAATGATTCCAAAAGGCCAACCGCTCTACCGCTTTCTACGGCAGAGGATAGCACCAAAGGCCAGAATAGCTAAACTGGACGGTTCGGGGACTGCGGCGACACGGAAGCCTAAGCCGAGTAATTAAAACGAAGTTGGCCTCCACAAATAATCAATAATCATTTGCCGCAGTGGTGGGAGTGGGCAGAGATGGTAGGTGTGGGGGTGTGGGGGTGGAGAAAGTAGGAGGAATTACATATTAAATAGTCCGCCAAATGGCAGCACAATTTGAAATTAGTTCTGAATTTTTTTATTTATTTATTTTCTTCATTTGATATAATACCCGAATATTAATCAGGAAGTGGTCGAAAGTGGATTTACGGCAAAAATGGATTATAATCATCTGTGTTCTGCTTGCTGCTGCGATGAGCGGTGGGTGGTGTCTTTCTGCAAAACATATGGGCGACCATGAAAGCTTCGTTTCTATTACTGCACGCGAAATGGCCCAAAGAGGGGATTGGATTGTACCGTATTGCAACGGGGAGGTTCGACTGCAAAAAACCCCGCTCAATTACTGGCTTACCGCAATTATGGGTAAATTGACAGGCCAAATTGACGAATTCGCTGTTCGGTTTGTCAGCGCGGCGGCTGGGGTGCTTTCCGTAATAGCTATTTTATATTTCGTTAGCAGGTCGCTTGGGTTTCGAATTGCCGTGTTAGCAGCGTTAGTATGGTTAAGCAGTCTTGCATTTTTCCGGTATTGCCATACGGGCCGGCCTGAAATGACTCTGTGCAGCTTTGTTACAATATCGATGTTAAGTTTTTATGCAGGACTGGTCTGCGAAACACGAAAAAGGCAACTTGTTTATATGCTGATATTCTGGGTGAGCTTTTCGCTGGCAATGCTTGCAAAAGGGCCTGCACCATTGCTGCTTGTAGGATTTCCGCTGTTTTTCTATGTTCTGATATTCAAACACTTCAACAAGATACCAAAAATGCTTCCAATTGTCGGCACTGTGATATTTCTTGCGATAGTACTTCCGTGGCCGTTGCTTGTTCTAAAAGAATTGGCGGCAAATGCGTGGGGGGATTCGGCAGGAGGATGTGGGGAATTTTGGAAAAGAGAATTTCTCGGTAGATTTATGGGGCAACATGCAGCTGGTGACAAACCATTCTACTACTTTTTTTATGTAATATTTCAGCATATGGCACCGTGGGTGGTGTTTGTGCCGATGGCTCTTGGTGCTCCGTTCTATAAACTCTGGGGACAAAAGCGAAAGGCTATGTTCTTTTTGTGGTTCTGGTTTGTCGGTGATGTAGCAATTATGTCTCTCTCCGGCGGAAAACGGATGCATTACATACTTCCTGCAATGCCGGCGATGGCGATATTGGCGGCAGTTCTGCTGGAAGATTTGCTTTTTGTGAGAATCGCGTATACAAAAAAATTCGCACGAAATTTTCTGATTATCCATCTGGTCGCAGTTGCCGTTCTTATAGTAGCTGGGTTTGTCGAGCAAGTTATAATATGGCAATGGTTGGTAGTAGCACTCGTATTGGTTATCTTGACGGCGGTATTGTTTGTTAAAAGGTTAAAAACCGCAGGCTTTACAACAATACTTGCCGGATACCTGATGTTTTCAATAGTTCTTCAACAGAATGCTGCTATACCAAACAGTTCAGCTCGATACAGCAGAGCCTTTGCAGGCAAAATCGCTGAAGCTGTAGGTGATGGGCAGTTAATTGGATACAAATATGTTACAATGCGATTTGTTCACTATTTCGGAAAACAAGTTGAAATAGTCAGTGATATATCACAGATAAATGACAGGTATCAGCAGGGCCAATGGATTGTAGCGACAGGAACACACTTAAAAGATTTGGAAGAGAACGGTGGGCAATTTGAGGTGGTTTTCAAAGAACAGGAGGCTGTTCGCAGTGGCGGAAAACCTGTGGAAGGAGCCCTGTTTCATAAATTTAATGATACTTACTGATAGTTCTGTGGCCAAACGAAAACCGCGGCAAATATACAAACAGAGGTTATAAATGACTGATTCCTTATATATACATACACCGGGTGGTTTTGGTGACAATCTTATGGCTACTGCGGTCATTTCAGCGATACAAGTCGAATATCCGGATACAAAGATATTTGTCGCAACCAGACATATGGATATTTTCGACAATAATCCGGCTGTGTCAGGCTGTTACCATTCAACCAAAACACGTAAAAAGAAGCCCACGTTTTTTGAAAAGTTTGTTACTCTAACATATCCAGGTTGGGACGAACTTAGCGCAACTAAAAGTAAAAAACATTATATCGATTATTTTTACGATGCTTTGCCAATTACCATTGAAAACAAAATCTATCAGCCACGAATATATCTAAGCCCAAAAGAAATCAATTATCACAGGCGAAAATTACAGCGAATCAAAAAACCTTTGATAGCAATTTCTCCATATGGCGGATTAAATTCCAAAATACCGAACAAATTTTATCCTGCTGAAAAATGGCCTGCGATCGTCAACGGGCTTGTTGAAGCAGGGGTATCTGTTATTCAAATGGGCAAGAAAAAGGAAGGGCCGATTTTGCCTGGAGCGTTGGACTGGCTGAATATAGGATATCGCAAAACTGGGGCTGTGCTAAATCACTGCAGCGCACTAATTACTCATCCGAGCGGATTTATGCACCTTGCGACGGCTCTTAATATACCATGCCTGACACTTGTTGGCGGAGTAGAGGATGTTTCTGTCGGAAGCTACAGCAATAATCCGAACCTTACAGTAGAATTGGATTGTGCGCCGTGCTGGCGAGTTGAGCCGTGTGAAAATCCAATATGCAAAGACATTCTCTCTCCTGAAAAGATTGTTGAGGAAACTATGAAAGTGGTCAAGAGAGTATAAATCTTCGCTGGTACGGAAAGTGATTATAAAGTTTTTTTGTATGACTCAATCGTTTTGACAGCGGTTTTTGCCCAGCTGAAGTCACCATTGCGTTGCCTGCCTGCTGCAATCATTTTTTCTCTGGTCTCCGAGTTGCTGCATACTTTCAAAATGGCCTGTGCAATAGATTCAATATCGTAAGGGTCCACATATTCGGCGGCATCTGCTCCTACTTCCGGCATTGATGAGCAGTTCGATGTTATTACAGGCACACCTGATGCAAAAGCGTCTAAAATAGGTATTCCGAAACCTTCGTATAGACTGGCAAAAATCAAGGCCTTTGAACACGCTAATAATCCCCGAATATCGTCCACAGGCCCCGTAAAGATAACAGATTTATTGTTTATGTTTGTAATTTTATCACGCTTTTGTGGTTGTCCTGCAATAATCAATTTGGTGTCATTATCCAAATCTTTTTGAGCTATAGTAAAAGCTTGGATTATTCTGGCAATGTTTTTTCGTCTGTCCGATGATGAAAATGCTATCAAATAATCATTTATATCAACACCTAATTCAGTTGATAATCGTTTTTTTGTTTCGAGGCGTTGTATATCTGACAATGGCTCAATGCTACTATCTGTAGCCAAATGAATTACATCTATTATATCTTCCTGTATGCTGAACACACTACATAAGTCATTTTTAGTTGATTGAGATACAGCAATAATACGGTCTGCTCTTCGCAATGCCAATTCAAAATGGCCAAGTTTTGAATGTTCATACAATTCCGGCAGTCTATATCGTCGCAAATCGTGAACGGTCAGTATTCTCGGTTTGTTTTTTGTAGGTGGCATCAAATGGTGAAATGAATGATATACATCAAAATCGCCCGTGAAGAATTCCAGTTTCGGCAAACGGCTGTAACGCCATAGATCCTCAAGCCATCGCATCTTGATAGAGGTAGTTTTAAGCTGCATCCAGTTGTCAAATCCGGATTGTATGGCTTTGGCTTGCCTTGTAAATCGGCTGGAGTGAAATAATAGAAAATCCGGCCTGTTGTCAAGGGCCGCAAATCCCTCAAGCAGTCCGGTTCCATAGCTGTAAAAGCCGGAAAACCTGTTAATCAGAACCGGGTTGAGGTCAAATGCAACTTTCAATAGTAAACTCCTAAAAACAATAAATAGCTCTGTTGACCGCCATTCTATTATGGAAGCAGCGGTTTTTCAAATAATATTCCAATGTAAAACAGTATACTATCTTCAAAGCAGGCCTCATTAGGCTCGGAAGGAGAGAAAATTCTGGCAATTTTTCAGGATATTGATATACTCCTTCGATTGAATTTTACCGATTATCCGCTTGTAATTGGGCTTTAAAATAGCTAATATTCGGTATTAATGAAGACAGAGGTATTGTTTGGCAGAAACTCGAAAAAATCAAATAACCGTGGCGAGATTGTGGTCGCGATATAACGGCGGAGTCCCAACGAGGGCGCCGATTGTGCTCGGTATCGATAGGGATAAGTTCAAAACGATTTGCATCTATTTGAAAAAGAGCAGCGATGCAGAGAACTATTTCCAACAGCAGGGACTGAATTGCTACTATATTTCACGGCAAAAATTTTTCAGGATATTTAATATTATGGCAATCTGGCGGTTAGTTAAAATTTTCAAGCAGGAAAAGGTGGATATTCTTCACTGCCATCGCCATCAGGCAACAACTTATGGTATAATTGCAGCTAAACTGGCTGGGGTGAGAGTTGTATTTGCCCATGTACACGGACTGAACCGGAGCAAAGCACCGAGGCGGCAGTTTATAAATTCACTTCTGCTGCGAAAAGTAACCAGGATATTTACTGTCGGCGAGGCGGTGAAAAAAGATGTGCTGGCAATGAATCCCTCCCTGAAACCGGAAGCAATTATTTCCATTGGCAACTCAATCGACAGCAAGCGTTTTATGGATATTCAGATGACCAAATATGAAGCAAAAAAAAGATTTGGTTTGGACCCTGACAGTATAGTTTTTGGCACAGTAGGACGGTTTGCTCCCACGAAAGGCTATTCATATCTGATTGATGCCTTTGTGAACGTAAAAAAACAGGTTCCACGTGCCAAGCTCGTATTTGTCGGGGACGGACGGTGTGAAGATGAAATAAAGGCACAAGTAAAAAAATGTGGCATTGAAAATTCGGTTCATTTTTTAGGACGGAGAAAAGATGTGCCGGAAATTCTCAGGGCGTTTGATGTTTTTGTGATGCCCTCGATAGCAGAGGGGATTCCAAGGGCGTTGCTTGAGGCGATGGCCGCTGGCATTCCGTGTATTGGAACAAATGCAGGCGGGATTCCGGAGACACTTGGCGATAATGAATTTGGTGCGGTAGTCCCTGCGGCAGATTCCGGTAAATTTGCAGAGACAATGAGCCTCCTTGCTAAAGACAGTCAACAGCGGCAAATGTTGGCTGATAAAGCAAAACAGAAAGTGATTGAAGAACATGACCATCATGCTATCATAAAAAAAATGGAGAATGTTTATGACACAGAATACCTGCGAATGCAAAATGGATGTTCACCCTAAGTATCCCAGATGGCTGCCAGCGATATTTCGTAACGGCTGGCTGCTTTCACGTAAAGTCAACGAATTATATTCGTCCGTTCTGGATGAAGCGACAATAACCCAACTCGATTCAGTTAGCGGCCATACAACGAGGCGGCAATGTGCGACATTATTTTATTTTGCATATACACAAACCGAGCCCGGGCGAATAGTTGAAATAGGCTCGTTCAAGGGCCAGTCAACCGCGTGGATGGCGACAGCGTTAAAACTGAGCGGTCAGCAGGATAAAATAGCCGCGGTCGATCCGCACATAAATACCAGAGACACCGAAGAGGTGCCTGCTTATCAGGAAGAATCCAGTTACGATGCCTTTATCAATAATATGACACGAATGGGGGTTTCTGAGCTGGTTGAACCGATCAAAGCAACCTCGTCCGATGCGGTAAAAAATTGGGACGAACAGATAAGATTACTTTTTGTTGATGGCTCCCATCGATACGAGGATGTCCTGCTGGACCTGCAGTTGTGGGTACCATTGGTTCGCAACGGGGGTATTATTTGTATGCACGATACCAAAGCCTCCGGCCCGTTTCCCGGTGTTCGCAGAGCGATGCAGGAATATCTTGTAAGTAATAACAATTTTAAGGAGTTGGTCCAGCTGCTTAATTTTACAACATTTATTAAACGGTAAACAGATTAGAGCTTACTATGCCAAAAGTTAGTGTAATGATCCTAGCCTATCAAGTGCCCGTAATATGGGAATTGCAAATTCGTCTGGTGAGTTTACCATTTTTCTTGACACAACATGAGTTGTCCTGTAGAATCCCATTTCGACTTTTGTTAATGAATATCGTAAGAACTTAAGGAGAATGCCATGAGTTTAAAGGACTGTAAGATGATCACCCTACCTAAGATCGAAGATTACAGGGGTAACCTTACCTTCATCGAGCAGAACAACCACATCCCCTTTGAAGTAAAACGGATCTATTACCTGTACGATGTCCCCGGCGGAGGACTCAGAGGTGGACATGCTCATAAAAATCTTCACGAGTTCATAATCGCCGCAAACGGAAGCTTTGACGTTATATTAAAGGACGGCGAAAACGAGTCTCGCACCCACATGAACCGCTCCTACTACGGTCTATACGTCCCACCTGGAGTATGGAGAGAACTTGACAATTTCTCTTCTGGTTCGGTAACACTTGTACTAGCATCGGACTTCTTCAACGAAGAAGATTACATCCGCGAGTACAAAGATTTCCAGGAGATGGTTAAGGATATAAAATGATACATCAACTTTCAGATGTACAGTCGAAAAATATCGGCAAAGATACCAATGTCTGGCAGTATGTTGTGATTCTTGAAAAAGCCATAATTGGCAGCAACTGCAACATCTGCTCGCATTGTTTCATCGAAAACGACGTGGTCATCGGAGACGGTGTAACGATCAAATGCGGCGTACAGGTATGGGATGGCGTAACAATCAAAAACGACGTTTACATCGGCCCAAATGTAACCTTCACCAACGACAAGTTCCCACGATCAAAACAGTATAAAGAACCTGAAAGAACTGTAGTGGAAAAAGGCGCCTCAATAGGGGCCAATGCGACTATCCTTTGCGGAATAACAATAGGTCAATACGCCATGATAGCAGCTGGCGCCGTAGTTACAAAAGACGTCTCCCCCAACACAATCGTTATGGGCAATCCCGCAAAGTTAACTGGAAAAACCGATCGATAAAAAATGATTGCAATCCATTTGACATGAAATGTTTTATTCAAAAACTAAGAAAATTTAGATACAGCTTTCTTTCGAACATGAAGATCGTCACCGGCCAGCCAGAGATCCGTCAACCGGTACTCTTCCTCGGTAAAGGAAACATCGCTCTCGGTGAAAATGTCCGCTTCGGATACGCTAAGTCTCCCTCATTTTTCAGCGGTTATTCTTATATCGAAGCAAGAAACCCCGAAACAACGATCAAAATCGGCAACGGAACCTACTTAAACAACAATTGCTCCATCATCGCCGAAGGCGCCAACATCGACATTGGCAGAGACTGCCTCATCGGACAGGAAGTGAATATTTTCAGCTCCGATTTTCACGGACTCCGTGACAGATCGAAGTCATCAAAGGCTCCGGTAGCAATTGGCGACAATGTTTTCATCGGCGCCAGATCGATGATCTTAAAAGGCGTTAGCATCGGTAATAATTCTACGATAGCCGCAGGCGCAGTGGTAACAAAAGACGTCCCACCTGACACTGTCGCCGCAGGCAATCCCGCCAAAGTTATTAAGGAATTGAAATGATAAAGTTTCTTGACCTAAAAGCAATCAATCGACCATACGAGAATAAGATAAAAAAAGCCTTCGGCCGCATACTCGACAGCGGCTGGTACTTGTTGGGAAAGGAGCTCGAAGCTTTCGAAACCGATTTTGCAAAATATTGTCAGGTCAAACACGTCGTCGGCGTAGCAAGCGGACTCGACGCATTGTCTCTTTCCATACAGGCCTATGACATTGGCCGCGGTCACGAAGTTATTGTCCCATCAAATACCTATATCGCAACTGTTCTGCCAATAACGGGGTCTCAGGCAACACCTGTATTCGTTGAGCCAGACCCGCACACCTTTCTTATCAATCCGGAAAAAATTAAAGATAAGATCACCGCAAAAACAAAAGCTATTATGCCCGTCCATCTGTATGGCAGGTGCTGCGATATGCAGCCCATCTTTTCCCTTGCAAAAAAACACAACCTTAAGATAATCGACGACGCTGCACAGGCACACGGTGCGATCAATGGAAAAAACAACACACCAAAGGATTTCTTCGACCGGGCCATCGCCTACAGCTTTTATCCCAGTAAGAATTTAGGAGCACTCGCTGATGCCGGCGCAGTCGCCACAAACGACACCGAACTTGCAGAAAAATTAATAGCCCTGAGGAACTACGGCTCACACAAAAGATACTACAATAAATACCTCGGCTCCAACAGCAGAATGGATGAGTTCCAGGCCGCCATACTAAGCATTAAGTTAAAGGGCCTTGAAGAAGAGAACACCCACCGCCGGAATATCGCAGCCACTTACCTCAAAGCCATCAAGAACAAGAATGTAATCCTGCCGATCCTAACGCAAAACCCCGCCGACCATGTCTGGCACCTCTTCGTCATAATCGCGAAAAACCGCGACAACCTAAGACAGCACCTTCAGGTTCATGGCGTACAGACACAGATTCATTACCCCATCCCCCCGCACAAGCAGCAGTGTTACCCCGAGTACAACAACCTGTCACTGCCGATAGCCGAACAACTCGCAGACGAAGTCCTTTCCCTGCCGATATCCCCCGTTGTGACCGAATCCGACGCCATAAAGATCGCGGAGGTCATAAATGACTGGAACTGACACCCCACTTGTGTCCGTAATCATGCCCTACTACAACGGCCTCAAATACATAAAACATGCCGTCAGTTCTGTTCTTGACCAGACATATAAAAACATCGAGATCATCGTTGTTGACGACGCTTCTCCTGACGCTCAGGACACCAAATACATAAACGATTTCTCCAAACAGATCGGCTTTAAGCTCATCACCCACGAAACCAACAAGGGAATCGCCCGCACTATGGCAGACGCCGCCGTCGCCTCAACCGGGCAATACATCGCAGAGCTCTCACAGGACGACTTTTATAAACCTCAAAAGATCGAACACCAGCTAAACGAACTTACCGCCAAAAACCTCGACGCCGTCTACGCCCTCGGCGACACCTTAGACGAACAGACCGGCAAACTAGCAAGCCGTGACTATACAAAAACAAAAAAGATCATTGACTCCGGCCGCGCATCAGAAGCCCTTAAACTCCAGAATCTACCCTGCATATCAATACAGGGCCTCCTGGCCAAAAGATCCGTCTTTGAAAACGACATTGTACCTATCTGGAACAATTTCCTTCTCGACGACTGGCCTGTCAACATCCGCTTGTTTGAAAAATACAACGTCGCCTTCATAGACACACCACTCTGGACCGCAAGATCGCACCCTTTCCAGACAAGCCACAACAGATGGAAATGGCTCGGTCCGCAAATGGAGGTCATCGCACAAATGATACCAGACAACATGAAAGCCGAAGGCATCGGCAACCGTCTGGCAAGCATGGCCCGAAGACTGCAAAAACAAAACAAACCGCAAAACAACGTAATACGCTTCTCGTTCGCAGGCCTTATACTAACTGACTCCACCGACCAGCAGAAAAAAGCCTCAAGGGTCTTAAGCAAAATCCCCTCAAAACAAAAAAAACAAATACTCTCACCCCTTATTGATTTTTCAACCTCTACCTCCGATTACAAACAGCAAACGATCGAAAGCATCAACTGGCAGAACTTGGGAAAGACCATCGCCGCTGCTTCTTCTCTAAAAGAAAGTGAAAGATTAAACGCTATCAGCCAAATCTTCTCATCCCTTGCGGCTGGCCTCCTCTCTAACGACGGCTCGTCAGTGGATGCTGTCAAATTCGCACTCGCTGCTTTGATCTTGACAGAGGACCCCCGGCAAATATCGCAACTGACACAACCGCTCCTGTCATCGCGGCATGACCGGCTCATAAAACAAAAACTCCAGCTGCTAAAAACAAAATGCCGCCAAAGCCTAAGGCTCCTTTGGAGGAAACAGCCATGATCATCGTAGAACTAAAAGGCGGACTCGGCAACCAGATGTTCCAGTACGCTCTCGCAAGAATACTCGCACACAAACACAACACCCAGTTACTCATAGACATTTCAGCATACTCCTATCCCGACGGCTACGACCCCGCATCAATAGATGTTCGGCTTTATGAACTCGGGGCTTTTAACATCCACGGCCAAACAACAACCGATAAACCCCGCAAAAAACTCATAAAGATAAGAAAAGAACATAAATCGAGAAAAGCAGTGTCTCTATGCCTTTGCAAACTGGTCAACATGTTCTCCAGCTCTTTCATGCCGATGATCTACGAAAGAAAAAACATTGGCTTTGACAGTTCCCTCCTGGATCTGCCAGACAATGTTTTCTTAAGGGGCTATTTCCCCAGCTTCAAATATTTTGATAACAACCGCGACCTAATTAAAAAAGATTTCAGTTTTGCCGCCCCTCCCGACAACGAAAGCCAAAAGATGATAGACAAAATAACCTCCGTAAATTCCGTCAGCATACACATCAGGAGAGGAGATTACATAACCAACCAAAGGGTAACCAATAAATTCGGTCTATGCGGCCTAAGCTACTATAAAAAAGCTATAGAACATATCTCCCAAAAAACCGCCCCCCCCCACTTTTTCGTCTTCTCAAACGACCCCAAATACGTAAAACAGAACATCAAAACCGATCACTCCATAACTTACATAACCCACAACAAGGGGCAAAAAGGCTACCAAGACTTAAGGTTCATAAGCCGCTGCAAACACAACATAATCGCAAACAGCTCATTTAGCTGGTGGGGAGCATGGCTAAACGACAACCCAAAAAAAATTGTTATTGCACCTTCACCCGTATTTGATAAACTCTTTATGGATGACAATGATTTTATCCCGAAAGATTGGATTCATATCGCGAAAAATGACTAATAGCGATAAACCTTGAACACGAAGAATCCCTTTTAGAAAGAAACCGTATTTTGATAAAGAAATATTACAATCGTTACAGGCAATGGCAAAAACAAAAGGGCCGTAAAAAAAAAGCCGAAAGAAAACTGAATAAAATGATCGAGTTTTATTCTGAGTTTATATGCAGCGGCGACCTCTGCTTTGATATAGGGGCCAACATTGGAAACCGCACTGATGCTTTCCTAAAACTCGGCGTAAGGGTCGTCGCCGTTGAGCCACAGAAAGGTTGTGCCGATTTCTTAAAAGAGACATTTGGTGATAACGAAAATTTCACACTGATAAACTGTGCCCTCGCCGCCGAAAAGGGCTCTACCGAAATGCTCGTCAGTAACGCAAGCACCCTCTCGTCCATGTCCTCCGAATGGGTCAACTACGTGCAAAAGAACAACCTTTTCGAAGGCTGCACGTGGAACGATAGTGTCGTCGTTGAAACAACCACTCTCGACGACCTTATAACTACCCACGGCCAGCCAGACTTCTGCAAGATAGACGTCGAAGGCTACGAATACGAAGTCTTAAAGGGTCTCTCTCAGCCCATCAAATTGATTTCTCTCGAATACACTGTCGGCCTCTTTGCCCCGACAATAAAATGTATTCAGCATTTAGCAGTCTTGGGACAGGCACGCTTTAATTATTCGCAGAGTGAATCTATGTCCCTCATACTGCACGACTGGCTGCCAGCTGATAAAATGATAAAATTATTAAACGGCATGAACGAAGACAGAGGTGCCGGCGACATCTACGCATTATACACATTATAACGAAAGTTAAATTTATATGAACATTGTAACCACCGCAGACAGCAAATTTGCCCACTGCCTAAAAGAACTCGCCAAAAGCGTCAGGAAATATTACGGCAAACCGATAATAGTTTATGACCTTGGTCTGACGGAAAATGACAAAAAACAGATTGACGCCGAGATAATACCCTTCAGAGTCGATGACAAGGTTAACTATCGGGGCAGTGCCTACCTTTCGCCCGATGGCCACGAAAGCACCCGTGCCACACATAAACCGTTTTGCGTAAGGCATTACTTTGAAAATTATAACGAACCTATGATATTGGTCGATGCCGATTGTCTTTTTACAGAAAGGATCGAACTTACAGGTTTTGACTTTGGGCTTACATATGCGCCACGAAAGAAAAAAGAAAATATCGTTTTCTATAACGGCAGGTTTAACTCTGGAGTGATGTTCTTTAACACTCCAATGTTTGACCTCATTGACAAATGGGCCCAGGAGTGCAAAGGAGATAATACTACTGACCAGAAAGCCATTTCTGATGTCATAAGTGAACAGTTTGACTGGGATAATTATCAACAATTACAGCATTGGGAAAATTACACAGTCAAAGTCTTTGATCCAGCGATCTATAACGATCATCACCTAACGAAAAAAGGCAAAATACTCCATTTTATTACCAGTAAGCACCAAAAGGATATCTTTGAAAAACTCATGAAAGGCTTTTATCAGGGCAAAAACATAAGAGAAATGTTCAGATTCATAAAACGCGGCAAGCGTTCTCGTCTCGCCGCATTGATCGACAATGTAAAAGATTTCTTCACAATATGTGATTAAAAATCACTTTTAAGATAACCGTAGATTTTGCTTGCTACTAACTCCTTTGCCTCCTGGCTGATATGAATATGATCGCCGTATATCATCTCCGGCCTATCATCAAAGCAATCCGTCAGATCAACGAACTTAACTGCCCCGTCCTTCTCCATCTCCGCCGCCATTTTCTCGATCACAATTTCTCTCACCTTAAGGCAATGCCCGTTCAACGGCTCCTTTATCTCCACCTGTTCGCCCGTCAAGTCGTCCTTAAAGAAAACCATCGGTTGCAAAAAGCATACAAACTCCGCCCCGAACGCCTTCGACACCTTGCTTGCCCTTACTACATTGCGGGTATATGTCACCGCTATCTCCTCCCGCCACTGGTCCGACCCGTACTCAACCTCTGCTCTGGTCTGTTCCAACTGAATAAAATTATCTTCAAAATAACTTTTTAGATATTTCCGCATAAGATTGCTCCCATACAAAAACATCGCCATCTGCGGATAATCTTCAACCCTACTCTCAAGCAAAGGATTTTTTTCATACGCCAAAAAATTAAATGGATACCCCGGCCGAGGATCATACGTCAGCGGTTGCCATATATCGTTACCACCGTTATACATAATTACAAGGTCCGGCTCATACTCCGATATCTCATAAACGATCCGCGCCACTTCTTGCCCCGATACCGACGACACCACACCATAATTAAAAACGTTAACATTTTCGGATCCACCCTCGTAAAATTCTTTTTCAAGCAGTTCCGATATCGTCGGCTCACCGTTAAACACTGTGCTCCCCCCAAGCACAAAAACTCTATGCTCACCCTCAGCCTTCTTGGCTAAAGGCGCCTTGCCCCGGTACCCAAGCCGGTTCAGTTTTTCCTCCGTGTCCTTGTTGGAATGCAACTGCCCCTTCAGACTGCCTCCCCCCACTCCACCGAACATAGTGTACGGCTGAGGGCTTCGTACTACCTCCGTGGGGAACGTCCTTTCGATCGGGGCCTTCGGTGTAATAAAATAAATGCTAAAGTGATCTAAGATCAATAATAAAACGGTCGTTATTATGATCTGTATGCAAACTCGTCCTACAGTCGCTTCAAACCTAATCTTTTTTTGTCCCCCTGATAAATCTTTTTTGTCACTCTTCATAACCATGGTAAACCTTAAAACAGTGTATAAATAAACGGTGCTGTTGCCTGGAAAGTAAAGATCAGAACTGCCAACAATAGTAGTGCTATAACAACAGGAATAATCCACCATGCCTTGTTTTTCCAGGCAAAGCCAAATAGCTCTTTTAAGAATCTGCCAAAATATTTTAATAATATCATTATGGTTTATTCCTTAATGGTCTGTTTGTTTGTAAATCTATTTAATCAAGAACGTAATCTTGACGCCAGTCTTTTTCTTCGTTCCAGTCCGGCTGTTCTTTTTTGCTTAATATAAAAGGACCTAAAACAAGATAATCCATTTCGGTTCTCATAAAGCATTGATACGCATCTTCTGGCGTACATACAATTGGTTCACCGCGGACATTAAACGATGTATTGATGATAATACCATAGCCTGTAAGTACTTCAAAGGACTTAATAATATTATAGTAATTTGGATTTGTCTCTTTTGACACGCTTTGTATCCGAGCCGAATAATCTACATGTGTAATCGCAGGAACATCGGACCGAACCTGGTTAATCCTTTCTCGCATAGAAAGCGTGTCGGCCTGTTCTATCCCTTTACAATGCTGTTGATTAACCTGGGCAACCAGTAGCATATATGGAGAAGGACTATCAATCTCAAAAAAGCCACTGATATTTTCTTCAAGACACGAAGGTGCAAATGGGCGAAAGGATTCGCGATATTTAATCTTGAGATTCATAATCGACTGCATCTTTGTAGAACGAGCATCGCCTACGATCGAACGATTACCAAGCGCCCGTGGCCCAAATTCCATACGTCCATGGCAAAGGCCAACAACGTTTCCATCCTCAATAATTTTGGCAATCCGATATGCCCAAACTTTGGGATCGTCTTCTTTTTCAGCTGGACGGCCATTTTTAGTAAGATATTTTTCGATTTCATCACTATCAAATTCCGGGCCCAGATATCCTCCATTCATCTTATCTGTTCTTCCGTCAGCTTTTCTTGGTTTGTCATGGAGCATGTGCCAAATGGCATAAGCCGCACCCAATGCTCCTCCTGCATCACCCGCGGCAGGCTGTATCCAAACATTCTTAAAAGGGCCCTCTCTAAGCAGTCGTCCGTTTGCTACACAGTTCAGTGCTACACCACCCGCCATACACAAGTTATCTATCCCCGTTAATTCATAACTGTGTTTTGCGATCTTCAGTACAATCTCTTCAGTCACAACCTGGATTGACCGAGCCATATTCATTTCACGTTGTGTTATTTCAGATTCAGGATTGCGCGGTGGTCCACCAAAAAGCCGGTCGAATTTTTCATTGGTCATGGTCAGGCCATCAAGGTAACCAAAATAATTCATATTAAGTCGGAAGGAACCATCTTCCTTAATATCTAACAGGCTATCCTTGATGAGATCGACATATTCAGCTTCGCCGTAAGGAGCCAATCCCATTACTTTATATTCTCCTGAGTTGACCCTGAAACCTGTGAAATATGTAAATGCCGAATACAAAAGCCCAAGCGAATGAGGAAAGTGTAATTCTTTCAAAATCTTGACATTGTTACCTTGTCCAAGGCTTATAGCGCTGGAAGACCATTCGCCAACACCGTCCAGTGTGAGAATAGCAGCTTCATCAAAGGGCGACGGATAAAATGCACTTGCTGCATGGGACTCATGGTGCTCTACAAAATATATCTGCTCCTTGAGTTTGATACCAAGTTTTTTCATTGTGGATTCGATTTCGACAGGAATCCAGAGTTTCTGTCGCATCCACAGTGGAAGAGCCTTTAAAAAACTGCGCAGCCCTTTTGGTGCAACACTAAAATATGTCTGCAAGATACGGTCAAACTTGGTTATCGGTTTGTCGTAAAAAGCTATAGAATCCAGTTCCTCCCCACAAACATTACTCTCGGCAAAACAATATTTTATAGCATTAACGGGAAAACCTGAATCATGCTTCTTCCTTGTAAATCGCTCCTCCTGAGCAGCAGCAATTATTTCACCATCACGAATCAAAGCCGCCGCAGAGTCATGGTAATATGCACTGATTCCAAGAATATTCATCTGTACTGCACCTTATAATATTTGGTATCTTCGATGCATTTTCTCTCTATCCAGTAGGTTGCAGCATTCGGTTCAAGGGTACGTTTCATAGGATCCTTCCCAAGCATCTTTAAAATAAGTCGTCCCGAAAAGAAACACAAATAAAAGAAAGGAACCAGTAATAAGTATGTCAGCAACCTGCCCACAAATGCGCCCAAAAAACGGCCCAATTTATCAAATGCCGCAAAAGCAGTGGGAATAAAAAAACCACACAACAACACCAGGAAACTCAGGCTGTAAATGATTATTCCAAAAACAATGTGATGGAAAAGGAAAAACAACAACGAAGCAATGATTATCATGATACTGAATTGCAGCAGAGAACGCCTCCTGCAAGCAGGCCTTGTATGGCTACAAACGTTCTCTTGTTGCTTCCATTGCCAGACCGTCTCAACTACTATCTTGTTTGTCTCTTTTTGTTTATCCATAGTATTCTGCGGCTTAAAAACAGGATTATACCGTGTTTACTGTCCATCTCGATGGCCATAAGTTTACATCAAGCATCTTTTTTGTCAACAGTTTTGTTTTTGGGTAATAAAGACAGATAATATTCCCAAAATCGCAAGAAACTTCTTGAAATTATTAAAGAAATGGCTACAATTGTGATACTGTTATACTGCTCTCGATTGAAAAATTCCATATCTTTCAATCGAGAGCAGTATAAAAAAGCGTACCAGCAAGCTCGATATTCAGTATGTGGATACTGAGATTATGAACCAGTTGTCCTACGATGTTTCAAATATGCGTTTTAGAAACAGTGGTTTTGTGTTTATGGGAAGCGTAGAAGAGGCTGTAAACGAAACAATCAATCTGCTCAGCAACTCGCTATAAGCTCAATTACTTTTGTTGCATCAAATTTTAATTCTGCTAATCTATGTCTGTGCATTTTTTCAATTGTTAGCCCCAAAACAAACCAAAAAACGGAAAATACCAACAAAGCCATTTGTGGATTGAAATTTAGTTGTTCATTTATCTAAATAAAACTTGCCAGCAGTAAGGTATTAGATGCCAAAAAATATACTCATAATAAAACCATCTGCTCTTGGTGATGTTGTAACGGCATTGCCGGTGCTTGCATCATTACGAGCCAATTTTCCAGATGCCAGAATTAGTTGGCTGGTACGTAGCGAGTTTGCGCCGATACTTGAAATGTCACCCGGACTTGACGAAATCATCCTTTTTAACAGAAAAAGATTGGGTAAATGGTGGTACAAACCAGCAGTATTTGCCGAGTTGATACGGTTTTTGTCTCGTTTGAGAAAAGCAAATTTCGATCTCGTAATTGATCTCCAAGGACTGTTCAGGACAGGGGTTTTCAGCTGGATTACTGGCTGTAAGAAACGGCTTGGGATGAAAGACTGCAGGGAATTGGCATCGTTTTTTTATACCGACACAGCTGGCCCAAAAAGCAATTCTGAACATGTAATTGATTATTTTCTAAATGTCGCTTCAGAGGCAGGGTGCGAAAACATCGTATCTACATGTAGTTTGGTACTGCCCAAAGAGGCCGAAGATAATATATCCACCCTTCTTGAAAAGAGCGGCATATCAAGTGATAATTATGTGGTGTTTATTCCTGGCTCTGCTCATCTATATAAATGCTGGCCATTAGCCAATTTCTCCGAGCTTGCCTCAAGGATTGCTTCAAAATATTCTTTGAAAATCATAGCAACCGGAACATCTGGCGAGAGAGATTATATAGAGCAAATTGTTACTTCGAACGGCCCGATAGTAAATTTTGCCGGCAAAACAAGCATTAAAGAACTTGCCGTACTCTTAAAGGGGGCTAAAATTGTGATTACTAACGATACCGGGCCGGGGCAGATGGCCGCAGCTTTGGCAGTTCCAATGGTAATGGTTATTGGCAACACTAATCCTGCAAGGATAGGCCCGCTCTCCAGACCGCAATGCATTGCCGCGATAGACACTACAGGCCGTGGCCGTTCAATAGAAAGCTCAAACCCTGCTCACGCCATAGAAAATGTTACTGTCGATATGGTTATCGAAAAGGTAACCGTCCAGATCGAAAATGCCGGTCTTAATGAAATGAGCTGATGGTCAAATAGTTTCAATTGCATCTTTTAGTTTCTCATAAAGAATATCTAAAGAAGCCTTTTGTTGTTCTGGTCACTTAAACGCTTAATCTCTGTGGGCATATTAAAAACTTTCGAACTTTCTTGCCAAAGTACCGAATCTTGATAGTTGCATGGAAATTTGGTAAAATAATCAGCATCGTATGTAAAAATACGCTTTTTGGGCGTATAAACGGCAATACAATCACAATTATATATTGAAGTGGAATTTAAATGGCTAAAGATAAAGTGCAATCTTTCAGAAGAATTTTCAAATACGTTTGGCCGCAGTGGCCCAGACTTGTAATTATTTTTGTTACGGTTGGGATTATTGGCATTCTGTTTTCGCTGAGTTTCGCAACGGTTATACCGCTACTCAAAGTAATGATGGGTGAGGAAGGGTTCCACGGCTGGATCGATAGAAGAAGCTGCCACTGGCGATATGGTATGGATTTTTATGTTGTTGGCCGCAGCGATGTTATCGATGGAGAAAATTCGGAAATGCTTTCTTATCTTCTCGTAACCGGCGTTGATGAAGATGAACAGGCATTCAAGGCCGGTATAAAGCCGCAGGACAAAGTTGTGGCAGTAGGACAATGGGATGGGGTTGTTTCAACGAGTTCATCCCAACTGTTCGAGAAACTTGCTACCGTTAACGATGGGGCAACAATGGATGTTCATATAAAACGGGCTGACGAAAAAGGATTGGATATTAGCAAGGTAGTTAAGCTTAAATCACTTCCTTCGCCGGATGATATGGACAAGGATGAGTACGGATTTACACGCAGATTGCAATGGGGTTTTGAATATGCGGCAATGACTAAAGCTCAATGGGCGGCAAGCCTTATGCCGCGAGGTAACGATAGTAACAATAAACAAAAGGCGGTAATGTTTATTATACTGATGATGGCAGTTGTAACGACGGCAAGATGTATCGCTACTTTCTATCAGAAATATATGGCCGAAAAAGTCGTACAGATTGCAATCGCCCGCCTTCGCGAAAATGTTTTCTCCCACATAATGATAATGCCTGTTGGATATTTTTCCAGTATGGGCACCAGCGATACTATAAGCAGGCTCCTTGGAGACACCGCTGGCTTGGGTAAGGGTGTAAAGATACTCCTTGGTAAAACTCCTCGCGAGACATTTAAGGCGATTTGCTGCCTTGCATGTGCGTTTATTATAAGCTGGAAGCTAACCTTGATATTTCTCGGTGCGGCACCGGTTGTAGTAGGTCTTCTCGGTATCCTTGGCAGTAAAATTAAAAGGACCACAAGACGCTCTCTGGTTAGCAGTGCAAGGATACTTGGCAAGGTGCAGGATACGATTAAGGCCCTGCGCGTAGTCAAGGTTTATAACAGACAGGAGCACGAGTCCGGTGCTTTCGTCGGCTTAAACCGCAAGTTTCTTCGGCAGACACTTCGCGTAGCAAAAGTGCAGGCCGCAACTGGGCCGATAATGGAATTTCTCGGGATGGTTGCAGGGACTTCTGCACTTATCGTGGGCTCATATTGGGTTTGCAGTACTTCTGTGACTAACGAAATGGAACCGAGTCAGTTTTTTGGTCTGCTGCTCTTTCTTGGCACTGCCGCCGAATCAGTACGAAAAGTAAGCGATGTATGGAACAAGATTCAGGAGGCTAATGCAGCAGCAGAGAGAGTTTATGAGATAGTCGATATGCATCCGGAAGCCGAAGATGCTTCCGCAACAGAATTGGGACAGTTGCGGGATAAGATTGAGTTTCGCAATATAACATTCACATATCCCGGCAGTGAAAATGCCGTACTAAAAGGTGTCAACTTAACGGTCAATGCGGGAGAGACGGTAGCGGTTGTCGGCCCGAACGGTTCCGGTAAGACAACACTTATCAATCTTCTGCCGCGGTTTTATGATACTGATAGTGGCGAGATACTTATCGATGGAAATGACATACGAAAAGTAACGCTCTCCAGCCTCCGCAATCAGATTGCAATGGTTACTCAGAATGTTGTTACCTTTAATGACACGATAGCTTCCAATATCGCTTATGGCAGGCCTTCTGCCAGCGAAGAGGAAATAATAGATGCTGCTAAATGTTCTTATGCAAACGAATTTATCGTACCGACCCCGGAAGGGTATGACACATTAATAGGTGAGCATGGCTCCGGTTTTAGCGGTGGCCAGCTTCAGCGAATGGTTATTGCACGGGCGGTTTTGAAAAATCCTGCAATACTGATTTTCGACGAAGCGATGAGCCAGGTCGATGCCGATAGTGAGGCGAAGATTCACAAGGCTCTTGATGAGTTAATGACAGGGCGGACATGTTTTGTAATTGCTCACAGATTTAGCACGGTAATATCAGCCGACAGGATAGTAGTGATGGATGATGGCGAAATAGTCGCCCAAGGCACTCACGAAGAATTGATTAAAAACTGTTCGCTGTACCAGAATCTGTATGAAACCCAGCTGATAACGCCAGAATCGGGGTGAGAGTTTATTTTACACTCTCTCAGCCTGATTTAATCCAATTCAAATCCCTTATCTTACGGTTTAATGGTTACAATTTATAAAATAAGAGAATTGCCTTGGTTTATTCTCCCAAAACCGCAGGGGGTATATGGGGGCATAAAGTGTCTTCCTGAAAAGAGTTATGTCGATAAAAAAGGCCGCAAGGAGTCGGGGTGATAGGATTCGAACCTACGGCCTCCTGGTCCCAAACCAGGCGCTCTAGCCAAGCTGAGCTACACCCCGAGTTCGGCGAGGGTACGCTAAGCGGCGACCATTGTCAAGCTAAATTACCCGACAAACTTATACATCAATATGCTTTCTGGCCCCACTCAAGAATACCTTCCTTCTTCATCCGCTGGTACGCAATGTCATGTGCTTACTTTCCTCCATCACAAAAATTCTCTGTTAACACACCTTGTAATTTTTTTTGATGGCCATAACAATAATACCGGTCAGTATCATACAAATACTGAGAATTTGTCCTATTGTGAAAAAGTGCCATACAGGCCCGAGGCCCGGGTCCGGCTGTCTCGTAAATTCAACACAAAATCGCACCATTCCATAGCCAATAACATACAGGCAAAAATGAAAGCCGTTAAACGATTGTTTTTTTCTCAGGCACCAGAGGATTACGAAAAGAACTATCCCCTCAAAAAATGCTTCGTATAACTGTGACGGGTGCCTCAGTTGAGCGGTTGGGTCCAGTGGAAAGTACATTGCCCAAGGCACGGATGTAACTCGGCCAAAGAGTTCCCCATTTAGAAAATTTCCGACCCTGCCGAATGTATAGCCTAACGGAATCACCGGCGAAAGAAGATCCGCGAAATGCCAGAAGTTTACCTTGTTCTTGCGGCAAAAAAGCAGGCCCGACAAAATTACTCCAAGCAGCCCGCCGTGGTAGGACATCCCAAAAAGACCGACATAGCGGAATCCGTTTGAGCTGTCAAAAGGCCAGAATGTTCTCAACGGATGCTCAAGAAAATTCATTAAGTCGTAAAACAAAATATGCCCAAGCTTTCCCCCGATCATTACGCCCAAAATGGCGTACAGAAAAAAAGTTTGTATAGTGTCTTTGGAATACTCGTATTTTTCAGTTTTCAGCCTGTAGGAGATAAGCAAATATGCGACCGCAAAGGCCAACAGATACATCAAACCATAATACCGTATCTGAAACGAGCCGAACTCAACGAAGTTAGGGTTAATATGCTCCGGGATGTGGTTCCACCAATTCATACGCTATTCCATTACTACAATTCTATTGCATAATCGGTTTTTTGTTTGGTTTGACATGTAAATAATGGCCATATCATCGGTTAGGATACGCAAATTTTGTGGTGGTGTCAATTGCGAAACTTCGGCCAAAAACGGCTAAAAAAAAGATTGGTAATTTATAAATGTATACTGATTAGGTCCTATAACTAACCTCCTCAACACACCACAAGCTGCCCTTTCAGGAAATTTCTCCATACAACACCGAATACGGCTGTGTCTGTGTTTGATATTGGGTGCGAATTATGGTATAATGACGGTGTTGTTACAAGTTACTACTTTTTTTGGGGGGTACTAAAATGCGCTATTCACGAAAATTGATGGACCTGCTCCGGCAGAAAGACTCGAGCAGAAAAATAAAGCAAAATGAGTTGCTGCTGTTTCAGGAGATTCCGCGGCCACTTATGCCGTGGCGCAATCTGTAAGATTTTACGCTATGGCCGCATCAGGAATGTATGCCCCCGGCATTGACAATGCCGGGGTTTTTTTTTATAATAGCAGCTCGCAATGGTAAATTGTAATTCTACGGGAACTGACAATGAGCAGCGAAAAGATAAAGGTTTTGTTTTTGTGCAGGGGTAACGCCTGTCGCAGTCAGATGGCCGAAGGCTGGGCAAGAGAACTGGCCGGCGATGTGATTGAGCCGTATTCTGCAGGCATCGCCCCAATCGGAGTAAGCAGCACAGCCGCAAAAGTAATGGCCGACGCCGGCGTTGATATATCCAACCAGCGATCAAAATGCGTGGACGAGTTTGCCGGAGCCGATATCGATTTCGTCATAACGCTGTGTAGTAGTGATGTTAGCTGTCCGGTATTTGCCGGCGAGGCAAAGGTAATCCACCATCCGTTTGAGGACCCGTATTTCGCACGAGGGACCGAAGAAGAAATTACAGCAGAATTTGCCAGAGTACGAGACTTGATAAAGGCCTTCGTTGAAACCCTCCCGCAATCCCTGAAGAATTAATAAGGCTTACTGCTCGTCGAAAAGCGGTGTTTTCTTTTGCATCTCCTTATTTTTATACTTCAAACCAAGATGATCGCATGCCTTTTTTGTAATCTCTCTGCCGCGTTTGGTTCTCCGTACAAAACCAATCTGCAACAGGTACGGCTCGACGACATCCTCCAGCGTATCCCTCTCTTCGCCGAGCGTCGCCGCTATGGCCTCGATACCGGCAGGGCCGCCGTCATAAACATTGGCAAGTGCCCGAAGGAATGAGCGGTCAAGCTCATCGGTACCAAGTTCATCGATCTGCTCCATCTTCAGCGCGTTTTGAACAATATCCATCGTCAGCCTGCCGGTGCCTTTTACCTGTGCATAATCGCGAACGCGCTTTAGCAGACGGTTTGCAACACGAGGTGTGCCGCGCGACCTGCTGGCGATAAGCTCAAGCGAACCATTATCGGATTCAAGCCCGAGAAGTTTAGCCGAACGAGCAACGATGTCGAAAAGCTCTGTGTTATTATAAAATTCCAGATGATGCAGCAAGCCGAACCGGCCTCGCAAAGGTGCACTCAGCAGCCCCGCGCGGGTTGTCGCACCGATAAGGGTAAATCGCTTCAGCGGGAAATTGATAGTCTTTGCGTGCATGCCGCTATCGACGGTGAAATCAACTTTGAACTCTTCCATCGCAGGGTATATAAACTCCTCGACCGGTGCGCTCAAGCGGTGTACCTCATCGATAAAGAGAATGTCGCCTGTACTGATATTGCTCAGCAGGCCCATCACATCGCCCTGTTTCGTAAGGGCCGGGCCGGAGGTTGAGCGAACCGATGCTCCCATCTCGTTTGCGATAACATTGGCAAGTGTAGTTTTGCCAAGTCCAGGTGGACCGTAAAAAAGAATATGCTCCAGGGGTTCAGATCTTTGTTTAGCCGCAGTGATAGCGATAGAGAGCTTTTTCTTGATATTGGCCTGGCCGATACATTCGGCAAGACTCTTTGGCCTCAGCACGAGATTAAATGTCTCCTCGCCCTGGCCGCCCGAATCAGAACTCAATACCCTTTTTATCGCCATGATACTCCTTGAACTTTGAACATCCAGCGTCTAACATCCAACTAAGAATTTTCGTTCAATTTTCGATGTTCAACTTAAACTTCAATCCCTTGCTTTATTCTATAGACCAGCGGTACAAGCTGTTCTGCCGTTTCTATATCCGGGTGCTTTTTGCAGCCAAGCTCTATCAGTTCCATTGCTTCTGCCCTCTTTTCGCCCCAGGCTATCAAAATCTCCATTGCCTCGACCTGGAAATCCGCAAAGGCCGTACCTGATGTTGCATCGGTTTGCTGGCCCGCGGCAAAGTCGCCAAGTTTGCCTCTAAGCTCAGCGATAATATGCTGGGCAAGCCTTTTGCCGACAGCAGGCAGTGAGAGCAAAATCTTCTCGTCACCGCTTTCAATCGCACCGGCTATCGTTCCTATCGGAATCGTTAAAGATTTTAGCCCCTTCTTGATACCGATACCTTTGACGCTGATATATCTGCCGAAAAATTCTTTTTCGCCCTGGCTCAAAAACCCGATCATTCTCGGTATCAGGTTCCCACCGCCCGGCGTGCCTTCATAATATTCCATCGTAAACAGGGTAATGTCGCTGCCGATTTTACCGCCAAGCGCACTTACCGCAAAGCCAGGCAGCATAACCTCATAGCATATACTGCCCACTTCGATTAGTGCGCTGCCCTCGTTTAAGCTGATAATTTTTCCGGATATTTTCGCTATCATTGACTAACTTTCAATTCATTTACGCAGCACAATGCAACCGCCGTCGCATCGGCAACATCAGCAGGCTCCGGCGGCTCGGCCAGACCAAGAACGGATTGAATCGCCCTCTGCATCTGCCCTTTGGAAGCCCTGCCGTTTCCCGTCAGCGATTTCTTTATTTTCGTCGCAGCAAAACTCCTCACCTCAGCATCCGCCTCAGCCGCTCGCTGTAGTATAACACCTCTGGCGTGTCCCATCAATATAGCAGTTTTCGGATGTTTATAATGCGAATAAAGCTCCTCAACCGCTACTACCTCAGGTGCGAACCTTTCGAGTATCGCATCTATATCCTCTGCAATCTGATTAAGCCGGCCAGCAAGCTTTCTCGATGTATCCGTACTGAATATACCGGCCTCGACGAGTTTTTCGCTATCGGCATCAACGACCGCATAACCGCAAACCTGCAAACCAGGATCGATACCAAGCACTATCATATCCTTCTCCGAAATAGAACGGTCACTCACCCATAGGTTTCATCCTGTATTCATTCCAAGGCAGATCTTCGATGATAAAACCTGCTTCTGTTATTTCGGCACGTGTAGAGTCAGCCAAGGCCCAATTTTTATCTATTTTTGCCTGCTTTCGTTTCTCTGCCTTTTCGATTATCTCGGCTGGTATCTTGTTATCCTTCTTTTCAAGAACACCGAGAACCGAATCCATTCTGTCAAATATATTCGCAACTACATCGAAGTCGGCCTGTTGCACTTTTTCCAATTTGTTAACTTCTCTTACAAAATCAAAAACGCTTGCAAGGGCCTTTGATATATTAAGGTCGTCGCATAACGCAGCCCCAAAATCCGCCAACGCACTTTCGGAAAGCTTGGTTATATTTTCGCCTGCGCCGCCTGGGCCTGTAATTTTATTTTCCAGAGCAAAGATGCACTGCTGTATCTTATCTATTGCCTGTTGGGCGGCGGTCAGGCCGTCAAAGGTAAAATTGTAATTTTGCCTGTAATGCGACGAGATAAGAGCGTACCTTATTGCGTTTTTACTGAATCCCTTTTCGATTAGCTCACCGATTGTGTAGAGATTGCCCTTTGACTTGGACATCTTCTCACTATCAAATAGCAAAAAGCGGGTGTGCATCCAGTAGTGGACGAATTTTTTGCCGCTGGCACCTTCGGACTGGGCAATTTCGCATTCATGATGCGGAAAAATATTATCTTCACCGCCGGTATGAATATCGAACTCGTCACCGAGATACTTCGAACTCATCGCCGAGCATTCTATATGCCAGCCGGGAAACCCCATCCCCCACGGACTGTCCCATTGCTGGAGGTGTTTGGGGTCATGCTTCCATAATGCAAAATCCTGTGCGTTTCTCTTTTCCTTATTAACTTCGATTCTTGCACCATCGTTTAGCTCATCCAGCGTATTACCGGATAGTTTGCCATAGTCTGCAAACTTAGTCACATCATAATAGACATTATTGCCGACCACATAGGCATATCCCTTTTCGATAAGCGTTTCGACCATCGCTATCATTTCCGGTATATGCTCCGTCGCTGCGGGGTAGTGATCAGCCGGCTTCATATTGAGCAGGTCGTTGGACTTCATGAAGGAGTCGATATAGATTTTCGCGATTTCCAGCGGATCCTTTTTCTGCTTCCGTGCTTCCTCTTCGAGTTTGTCGGCCCCTTCATCAGCATCGTCCAGCAGATGGCCAACATCGGTTATATTCATCACATGCATTACTTTGAAGCCTTCAAACTCAAAAAACCGTTTGAGCAGATCCCCCATTAAAAACGCTCTGTAATTGCCGATATGCGGGTGCGAATACACCGTCGGCCCACAGCTGTAAATCCCGACCTTCCCGGCTTCTATAGGCTCAAAAACCTCAATTTTGTTTGAAAATGTATTGTAAAGTCGAATCTCGCTCATAAATTTTATACTCTTATTTCACCCTTCGTCTAAGCAGTACCGCCGCTGTTGCTGCTATCGCGTTGGCCGTTCCTATCTCGCCGATACCTTCATTGGTTTTGGCCTTGACATTTACATTATTAAAATCAATCTCCATCAGCCCGGCAATTGCTCTTTTCATTTGCCCTTTGAACTTTTCCAGCCGGGGCTGCTCAGCGTGAACCGTCAAATCGATATTAACAACCTCCCACCTCTTTTCAGCAAGCAATTCCTTTACGGTTATTGCAAACCCCCGGCTGTCGGCATCTTTGAGGCTTTCATCCGTATTGGGAAATAGCGTGCCGACATCGCCCATCGCCGCCGCGCCAAGCAGGGCGTCAATAACCGCGTGCAATACGACGTCGCCATCGCTATGACCTATCAGACCGAGCGCATACGGCACCTCAACACCGCCAAGCACAAGCGGTCTGTCCGGACCAAAACGGTGAAGGTCTGTACCTATACCGGTACGATATTCGTAATCAATTCCGCCTCTCACAGCGTACCTTTCGTACTTGGCACATCGGTTCCTACTATTGCTATCGCTGTCGCCATCGACTGACCGAGGCCTTTGAAAACTGCCTCTGCGATATGGTGGCTGTTAGTTCCGTACGGCACATTAATGTGGAGATTGAATTTGCCTGCATTTGAAAAGCTGCGAAGAAATTCTTCGATGCACTCAACATCAAAATCGCCAATCTTTTCGGTCATATAATTTGCGTTGTAAGCGCAGAACGCCCTGCCCGACAGATCCACCGCTACATTAGCCATCGCATCTTCCATCGGCACCGCGCTGTTGCCGTATCTGTTTATTCCTTTTTTATCACTGAGCGCCTCGTTTAAGCACTGCCCCAGGCATATGCCAACATCCTCGACCGTATGATGCACATCCACCTCCAGGTCGCCGGCGGCCTTTACCACGAGGTCTATCCTGCTGTGCTTGCTGAGATGGGCCAGCATGTGATCCAGAAACCCAACGCCGGTATCGAGCTCATATTTACCCTCACCGTCAAGGTTCATCTGAATATCAATATCCGTTTCATTTGTCTTCCGTTTCTGTTGAGCTGTTCTTTGTGCCATTTGAAATTCCTAAAATAACATTTTTTCATTTGACTATTTTGTTTTATGTAGTATACTTTAAGTAATCCGTTTTAGCGGAGGTGGATGGCCTCGAGCCATCGGAGGCCCGAAAGGGCCTTTTTTTGTGCGCTAAATCAGATGATTTCCTTCAATGCTTTTATTAGTTTATCGTTCTGCTCATTGGTTCCGACCGTTATCCGCAGTTTGTCCCACAATCCTTCGATCTTGAAATACCTCACGAAGATTCCCATCTGCACCAGTTTATTGTAAAGCTGCTCTGCACCATCGTCACACTGTGCAAGAATAAAATTCGTATCACTATCCGGTACCGCAAAGCCCATCTCTCGCATAGCGATTGTCAATCTTTCTCGCTCAGATTTTACCTTCTCGGCATTTTCCAAAAAATACTTCTGGTCCTTTATCGCTGCAGTCGCCGCCGCTGTCGATATAGCATCGACATTATACGAATCCTTAACTTTCATCAGCCCGGCTATCAACTCTTTCGGCCCGATACCGTAACCGAACCGCAGCCCCGCCAGTGAATATCCCTTACTCATCGAGCGGAGAATTATTACATTATCAAATTCTTTCACCATAGCGATACAGTTATCTTTTGCGAAATCTACATACGCTTCATCTATCAGCAGCACACCCTTGCCCGCCAGTTTACCTGCCAGTTCGGCTAATTGTTTTGGCTCGGTAAATGTCCCGCTCGGTGCGTTCGGATTGCAGACGATAGTCAGACCTGCTTTGGCAGCCGCCAATTCTTCAATGGGCAAAGCCCAACCGCCACCATAGGGCACTTCAATTGATTCGCAGTTTTGTAAATCCGCCAGAACCGGATACAGCGAATATGTTTGCGATGGATATGCAACCGCTGCACCGGGTCCGCAAAACGCCCGCAGACAGATAGTCAGCAGATCATCACCGCCGTTGACGCAGATTATATTCTCATCGTCAAGGCCGTGCAGTTTTGCCGCAGCGGCGCGAAAATCATCTCCGAGCGGCTGGGGATACCTGCGAAGCTGCTCGGCAGTTATCCCAGCCACCGCCTCAAGGACTTTCGGTGAAGGTGGATACGGATTCTCATTGGTATTGAGCTTAACCACATCCGCCGGCCCCGGCTGAAAGCCCGGCACATAACCGACTAACTTATCGATATTTTCCTGAAAATAGCTCATAATCTCGTCCAAAATACAGTCTCAACGGGATTATACGCCCAAAACCGGCAAAACGAAAGAAAATTTATTTACAAGCCCCTATAATTGCCAGATGGTGGGATGCTTTTGTGGTGCAAACAGTTTTTTTTGTTAAAATAGTCTCGGCTAAAGTTTACGCCCAAGGTGGCCGAATCCACAATTTTGCGTTTTAACTTGTGCCTCAGGTATCTTTGATTTTTAAGTTAATCTTCCTACTTACCGCAATAGTCGATTAGTCTGCCGATTTCGCTTCGCAGATCCTTGCGGTGGACTATCATATC
>SDBT01002238.1_pt1 | contig 34464 bp, 62 predicted proteins | sample 2277101 | NCBI WGS metagenome assembly SDBT01 (sample SAMN10404973, study PRJNA504765) | marine sediment metagenome | isolation source: marine sediment core GS10_PC15, 103 cmbsf | place: Arctic Ocean: Southern Knipovich Ridge | collected 2010
GTATGGTATAGTTGGGGTATGGGATATGGTTTCATTGAAAGGAGTTGATTGTGAACCCGAGCGACACGCTAGAAGATATGCTCGCAGCCTTCACTCGGCGAGACTACGCACAAGCCAGTGAGCACGCCGAGAACCTTCGGGAATGGCTATCTAATGGCGGCTTCATGCCAACGATAGGCCAAGCTGCAATAACGATGATGATTGGGCTGCTGCGCGACTATGCCAATAGCACGGGCATTCAAAAACGAAAGGATTAACCGTGTCAACCACAACAATCCACTGCGATCAGTGCAACGTCCTAGCGATCAACGGTACTGCCTGCCATGAGCACGGCTGCCCTGATTCGCACATCGACCCGTGTACGGGCGAGCCGTATCAGGTTGAGTGTGACTGGTGCGGTTCTGCGTGTGACGAGCAACCGAGAAACCCAAACAGCGCCGTACGGTCGTTCTGCGACGACAGCTGCGCGGAAGATTACTTCGGCTAAGGGCTCCCTGAAGAGAAGGAAATCGCCGTGTTTCTAGTTGTTGCCGCAGGAATGCTGGCTGTCGCTGTCGAAAGTTGCTGCCTTATCGTGAATGCATGGTGGGTAAGAAGAGAAGCCCCTAGAACGCAAGAGATAACAACATTAGGCGTTAGTATCGCGGTGTTCTTTTACATGACCATGCTTGAGGCGGGGCTTGGCCACACACTTTTCCCTAATTGAGAAAGGACCAAACTATGTCAACCGCCAAAACCACCCACAAGCCCACTAGGCCGACCGAGGACGAGGTGAGCGCCGCTGAATCGGTGCTGAGGCGAGATTATTACGCCGACGTGGCGTTCGCGGCCGAGAGCCTTATGGTCATTGCGTCTGATCGGGACTCGTTCTTTCGTGCCTTGAGCGGGATGACCTGCACGCAGTCTGGCCATCAACGGGTAATCTACACCGGCAAGGCTATGAAGGGCGTTCTCTTCTCCACCCAAGACGCAGACCTAGCTCTTCAGCAAGGCGTGATCAACCTGTCTCACTGCAACGAACTCCCCTGGGAAGGGCTCATGTCCTGCATATTCGAGCGTGACATTCTGGAGAAGCTCGACGAGCTAGGCGTAGACGTCAACGACGACGACACCTTCGGGAAGGGGGAGTGATGGCGGACAACGAAGATAAACCGACGGTCCCGATCAGCGCCCACCTCGTGAAAGGTGTCCGGCTTCTTATCGGCCGGGTGAACGCCCAAACCAACCGCCTTGACGTTCTCGATCGCAGGCTAGACGACACCCTTGGGGCGTTAGCGAATACTGCGGAGCTTCTCGAAAAGCTCGGCTTTATCGTTCCCGCCCTATCCGCCCGCGTAGACGCCCTCGAAAGCAATGTAGAGCAGCTAAAGGTTCGCCTTTTGAAGTCTTTGGAGCCGTCCGAAGCCACGGCCTGGAACGCCGCCGCAATAAAAGGCGAAGTTCAAGGCCGAGGAGGCCCGCCTGCAAGCCCTCGAAACTAGGGTTCAGAGCTATTTCGACAACCGCAAAATGCAGAAGCGTAGCTAGCCATGACCGCCCTGCGCGACTTCCTCTTCGGCGGTCCTATCTGGTTACTAATCCGTCCGCCCGTACTAGCCGCTATAGCTTACGTGGCGTTTCTGATCGTTTGCTGGCACCTTGGAGGTATTGAGTGATGAATATCGAGACGGAATTTAACGTGGGCAACGGAGTTTGGGCAATCGAATTCCATACCCCTAACTGGGTAGTGCGCAGCGACGAATTGAGCGTCGTCGGAATTCAAGTGAATGTCGATTTCCAATCATCACCCTATCATTACTACGATTTGGGGACTGATAGAATTTTCCGGGTAGCCGATTATTCCGCCGCAAACGTGTTTGGAGCCGAATGGCTAGCCCAAGCCGAATGCGACAAGCGAAACGCCGAAGCAGAGAAAGGCTAAATCATGGAAAACCTACCCAGATCCACCAAAACGACCCGCGCCAGCCTGATCGCCGAAGGTGCCCTGATCGACATCACGGCCGCACCACTAGGCTACTTGGTCAAGGAAGCCGGCTTCTCGGTTCCAATCGCATTTAGCCGTGCTGCCTTCTCGGCGGCCATTTGGCCTATCTGGACCACTGGGGCGGAGATATGGCCACACGGACGCTCTCTGGACCCCTTACGGCATCTGTGGGACGCGCTGACCATCCTAAACTACACGATCAAGGCCATTTCGGGTGACGACGCTATTGGTGGTGCCCCGTTTACCGTGATGAGGAGCCACGGGCGGGTGTTCCTCTCGTGCTTCCTGGAGGCGGGGGACGACGGCAAGCTGGCGATTACTATTAAGCTGAGGGAGGAAGGTGGCGCGAAATGAAGGAGGTCACAAACTGCCGGCCCGCAACAATGAACGAAGAGCAGACATTGTATTTGACGATCTGCGTACCGAAACAGTTGCTTGTCGAGTTCAAGAAGGCTGCACTTTTAGAGGTGCAATCGCTTTCCGAGTGGGGCTTGCGGGCGATGACTATCAGGCTGAGAGGGGAGAAGCGGTAATGGATAAAACCTGGACAATATGGCGGCCCCATGAGCCAACTATAGAAAAGAATTGCCCCGGCTGCTCGGGCAGGGGAACCGTAACGCTGGACGACGGAGAGGAGCTTCAATGTCCTAAATGTGAGGGGAGCAGGACCTACACGCAGTTTGCCTTCGTCGCTTGGAGGCCGAGGCCTATGGAATGGGAAACCTTCCACACGGAAGCTGCTGCGCAAGCGGAGTGCGACGAACGGAATAAGACAATAGAAGGCCATCGGCCTATAGCCCCCAAGCACTGGAATTTAGACGGGCTGACCCTGGGCGGACTTGAACAGCGGTTACGCCAAACGGGCTGGAGGATTGGCCTTGACCCGGCCGGCAGGCTTGCGCAACAACAGCAGGCAGGTCTTAGAAACGTCGCCCATCTCAGCCCGCAGGCACGACAGCAGTTGTTTATGGGCGACTTAAAGGCCCAGCAGAATTGCGACTTCCTCGGAAATTTAAGCAACGGATTCGGTAGCATCGGTGCCGGGCTTGGGAATATCTTTGGCGGGCCATTTCCATAAAGGGGGTGGCGCGAGCCGGGCTGCATCGGACCCGACCCGCGCCGGAAAGGGTAATCTATTTACGGTCGATCGCCATCTTAATGCCGAACGCGCCAAGCGACTGAAAAACCATAGCAAGCCCTTCGTTGTACTCGCCTTCGATAAACGCAGCAACGCCCAGCAGGAATAATCCGCCGGCGGCGATCTTGGTTTTGAAGCCTTTCAGGAAATCCATCAGTTCTCCTCCGACAACAGAGAGTCGATAAGCCGATCGTGATCCGATTGCGCCTGCTCACCGAAATAATGCTTCTCGCCCATGTGCAAGTGAAGGTGGAACGAGCCGCAGCCAACCATTAAGCACGCCGCCAATACCAATAACACTAGACGTTTCACGGGTCGGGCGTTACCGGCGGCGCAGACGTCGGAAGGACGATAGCGACTATCTCGTCGAGGATCGGCACCTCTAAATGGGCGTCGTATACCACGGTATAGCTCCCAGACAGGATTCTCTCCTGCCCAAAGGAGCCGCTCACGTTGCCCTTAGCTGCGCAGCCGCAAGAGCTGAACATCGCGACCACTCCAACAGTACCCGCCAGCAATCCCAATAAAGTCCTCATTGTAAACCTTTCCAAATGCGATACATCAAATATCCAAACGCCAGGAGCGCGAACCACATCGCGGCCTCCATAACGGGTTCTTGGTCATTGTCCACCCCTGCTCTCACGTAGCAAGCGAAGTTCAGTCTTGATCGAGGCAATATCTTCTTTCATGCTGAGAACGTGGCCGTTGATTTCCCTGATCTCGAACAGGAATAACTCTTGGTCCTTATCCTGGTCGTCTCTCACGTCAGATATCTTCTTGCTGGTAGCCGTCTCCAGATCGGACACGTCCGCCTTGCTGGCCAGGCTCAGGCCGAATGTAGCCAAACCGAGAATAACCGCCACCGCAACCGGGTAGCCCACCTTGACCATTAAACCGTTCTTGCCCATGCTCCCATTCTATTCGACCACCCCAGGGAAATCCATGAGGTGGCGGGACAAGGGGCCGAAGGCCCCCAGTCCGCCCGCTAAATCCATTTGGGTTTCTCAACCGCTCTGGCTCGCTAGATGCGCCTGGATTTCTTTGATACCTTGGCTCGCTCGGACAATCCGGGTTTCTTGCACGTCTTGGCACGCTATGGGTCTCAGGGTTCCTCCACGTCCATGGCACGCTAGTTGAAGCCGGGTTTCTTCATGCCAGTGGCACGCTTTTCTCCCTTGGGTTTCTCCGGGGGCCTGGCACGCTTTGAAGCTCTGGGTTTCTTCTCAACTTTGGCACGCTAGTCTGGCACTGGGTTTCTCCCCGTCCATGGCACGCTCAGGCGTCATGGGTTTCTCCATCATGGTGGCTCGCTACGCGTGCTTGGATTCCTCAAGTTTGGTGGCACGCTCGCCGCTTCCGGATTTCTTGATATCACTGGCACGCTGATTGTTCGTGGGCTTCTAATAGCAAGTGGCACGCTGCCACGCGGAGGGTTACTTTCGACCCCTGGCACGCTTTTCTCCCTTGGATTTCTTCGCAGTCTTGGCACGCTATACTCACTTGGGTTTCTCCTTCAACATGGCTCGCTGCGGACCTACGGGTTTCTGCGAAAGGATGGCTCGCTTTCGGGCTTTGGGTTTCTCGCTAATCGTGGCGCGCTCATTGAAAAATAGGCGACGAGAGGGGTCGGGGTTAATTGCCATTACCGACCCGGACGCTTGACCGAAAACAACATTTCGTTGGCAACACATCACTACTCTCGCCGCCGTGTTCTGGCACGCTATGGTTTCCTGGGTTCTTACAACATAATGGCACGCTTCGTCCGTTTGGGTTTATAATGCCGAATGGCACGCTCTGTCGCTCCGGGTTTCTAAATGTCGACGGCTACGCCGCGTGATCCATGCCCAGCTTAGCCACCGAATACGGGGGCATCGCAGGCAGTCCTTCGACTTCCTTCCACGCAACGTACAAATCCTGAATAAACAGCTTGATCATCTTCCGCTTCGCGTATCGCTCGCGATGAAAGCCGTTTGTCACGCCCTTCTTGTACTTCGGATGATTCTCTAGGCGATGCTTAGTGTCCGCGTACGCCCCGTAATAACGGCCCGCCTTCCGGCTCGACTTGATCAAGCAGTCAGCCAGAACGCCCAACAGCTTATCGTGCAGAAACGGGTTGTACGTAATCGACTTCTTAGTACCGAGTTCTCCGTTAGGCTTCATGTACTCGCGGTCGACCAGGTGCTCTTTGCGCTTCGACCTGGCCCGACCGTCCGAACCAACATCAAGCCCGGCGTACGCCCACATGCTCGACACGTACTTGGACTTGTGGATGTTGAACTCGGCGATGATGACGCCGCCCATCGCAGGACCAACGCCACGCACATCGTCGAGGAACGCTTTCCAGATAGGGTGATCACTAACGATCTTCCCTAGGATGTGGAAGTGCTTCTGCTCGTAAGCCAGCATGTCAACGTAGGACGCTACGAGCGCCGCTTCGGTGTACTCACTGAACACCGGGTCGGCCTTGAACTTCGCCTTTTTCGGTAGCTCTCCGTCTATCGCTACCGTCTTGTAGTGGCGAAGCAACAGCTTCATAACGTCGCCAGCGGCTGGATCGTCCGCGAACCTTTTCTTAGGCTTGTCCTTGCCATCGACTACAGCGTCGGCTACTCGGCTGCATTTCTTGCGAATAGACGCAAGCAGTTCTTTCGATTCGTCGTCCAGGGTGTCCTCGTTCTTGCCCGGCTCCTGGCCGAGCTTGATCTTGAAGTTCGCCACGATTCGGTTGCCCATCTCGATGCGCAGCTTTTGCATGGCGTACGCGCCTTTGACGTAGGGTCTAATTGGGTTGTGATGCACCGTCTTCTCCTTAAAAAAGAACGCTAGTTGGTTACGGATTTCTTCATAACACTGGCACGCTGCGGTCAGTTGGGTTTCTCCGATCTTCTGGCACGCTAGCCATATCTGGGTTTCTGATTGGACTTGGCACGCTATGCGCTCCTGGATTTCTAATAATGCTTGGCACGCTTTCGCGGAACGGGTTTCTCGGACAACCTGGCACGCTAATATGGCCTGGTTTTCTATGCGCAAATGGCACGCTTCTTGGACTTGGGTTGCTTGGACTACACGGCACGCTTTACTCCACTGGGTTCCTATGCAGTATTGACACGCTCGCAGGCTTTGGATTGCTTACGTTCAGCGGCACGCTCTGCGCTCCTGGGTTACTGAGAAACGATGGCACGCTTTATACAACTGGGCTACTCGTCTTCCATAGCCACCTCCTCCCCCGGCCACCTAAACGAAGCCAGGTCGATAAAGTCGTCCAAGAACATCATCACGCAGTCTCGGCCCTTGACGTGTACGTGCGCCGTCGGGATAGGTTTATCGATCCTCACCCCGTCCGTCATCATGTACTTACAGTCTCGCTCCGCCTGTAGCAGCTTATTGAGTATCCACGAGCCGGAAGCGTAGTCGCCGCACTCGATCCAAATCGGCCAGCAAGGAGCCTCTGAGATAATGACGTCCGCGCAGTCCTTGCCGTCCCTGGCCTGACTGCCACGTCTCGCGCCGTAGTGCGCGGCCCTATAAACCTTGCTTATCTCTTGCTCGTACCGCCTGCCCTTGCGCCTCGACTTCTTGCCGACCTTGACCCACTTCGGGTCTTTGGGCTTTTGGTTGGTCATGGTTTCTTGGGTTTCTTTTCCGGCAACGCCTCTGCCACAAGCCTCAAGCGCATCTCCAATGCGAAAGAGATATTGCCGAGTTGTTCACAGGTAATGTCGTACCGTGAGTGCACGATCTCAATAAGGGCCGGCAACTTAACCCAGCTTTCCTCGGACAACCTCGTCAACGACCAACGCTTCCGCCACAATCCGTGTAGGATTAAAACGGAACACTCGTGCCGCAACGCCAATGTACACAGGTCTAGCTCACTTGGTTCAACTACTTTCTTCATCTTCGCACTACCTCCAACTCTAAAACATTCCGCCGTCCGTCGTCCACCGCGTTCCGCCAGTTCCGCCCCGTCGCCGTACATCCCGTCTGCACCCACCCGGCCGGCGGCGTTGACGAGAACGTGCCCAGCGGCCCCGTCGTGCCCGTAACGATGAACACCTGCCCGTTCAGCCGCCCCACGCACACTACCGGCACACCGGCCATCCGCTCGCCCGTCGCCGCGTGCTTGACGATCCACAGGAATACCGGCGATGACCGCACGGGCACGCGGTGCGTGTCGTCGGCAACGAACGAGATAACGACGTTAGCGCAAAAGAAGGCGAGAGGCTTCATTTAGGCCACCCTTCGACCATGTTTTTGATGAGATCCATGCGCATCTCCATCATCTCATAGCTCGACGAATTCTTAAATATCCGCTTGCCTTGCTCGATGCCAAGCTGTATCGCAATGCCAAGTATCATGTCTAAAGCGTCGCGGTCTTGTTCGTTTTCATTGTAGCGCAATTGCCTGAGTCGGAGCGTTTCCCCAGGGGGTAAGCAAGACGTAAGCGAGTCTTCGCCGATGCTCATGCCTTCCCACGGAACAGACCGGCTCTTGTTCTTGCGTTCCATTGAATACGCAAACTCTATCGCCTTGCGCACGGACTCTACTAGCTCGCTAAACCTTGCGGTCTTACCGTCTTCCGGCCAGGGCTTATGTCTCATCCGTACCTCCCAACTCCGCTAACGCTCGCGGGTCATGTGTCAACATTCGCTTACACGGTTTACGTTTCTGTTCCCACCACACCCTTCGCCACCGCCTGTAACATGGATAACACCAACGCATACGCTTACGCCGTTCGCAGGTGCTGCGTATCATTCGCGTCGTCTTTCCGCACTTAGCGCACACTACCCGCATCGGGCTTCGCTCCTGCTCGCGTCGTCAACCATTCCAGGTCTCTCTTTGCGCCGAGTAGCGCGTTGAGGATGTCGGCCAGGTCGGATAGACTTGCATCGATATGCGTTTTCGGGTTGTCTCCGACTTCAAGAATTATCCTGCACGCCATCTCGCTTTTAGTGTCGCCCTTTAGCACCGTCGATACCGCCGCTTCCAGGGTCCAGTCATTGTGATTGACCACTCTGCCACAGTAGACCGACGTATCCTTCTCACTCATCGCCCATGCCTCCCGCTCGTTTGATCAACCATTCAAGTTCCGTTCGCAAGCCAACTAAAACATTTATGATGTCGTCCAGGCTATCTATTCCTATCTCCATACTTGCCATCTGGTCGGTTTCAATTCGAACACGGCACATCGGACCAATTACTTTCGCATCTGCCCTGCATGTAGACACCCAAACCGAGAACTTCCCCGAACCGTTCACTACTGATCTTTCAGTATCTATGGTCGCCTTCTCACTCATCGCCTTTGCCTCCTTGCTCGTTTCTCTAATCGCTTTAGTTCTTTAAGCGTGCACACCAGCATCTGAATCCAGTCCGCTAGCTCTTCTCTGCCCAGTTTCGCGCAAACGCTATCGCCGTGTTTTTGTACAACCACGCTGCAATGCACGGTTCCGTCGTGGCACGCACCAACATCAGTTCTCGTCCACCATCCATTCAATGCACTAGCAGCCTTAAAGGTCGCGTCAATGGACGCTTGTCCTCGCACTTTATCGCTCATACTTCTTCTCCAAATGAAACACTGTTCCTTCACGCAACCGCTCTATTATCCGTGAACCGTATCGACGGCCAAGGCCGTCAATTGGATGATTGCTGATATAGATGGTGGGACGCTCGATGCGCTTATCCACGGCGAGGCCGATCGCCGCCTTGCGGGGCTCGCTCACGTCGTTGCGCACGCCAAGCTCGTCCATGACGGCGAGCTTCTGCCCCGTCCATTCTTTCCAGAATTGCTGCTCAGTCTTCTTCGTGTCGGATATGTCGCAGTGCGTTAGCTCGCCCGCCATCGCCGCATTGAGTTCCCTCGCGAAGACCTCTTCTCGCTTGTAGATGACGCCACACGCAATCGCATCGATCATCGCCAAGATCGCACAAGTCTTTCCCTTGCGCACTGGACCCCACAAGAACAGCGGCCACGGAGCGTTACCAAGGTACAAGCCTTTAAGTACGGCCTTGAGCATCGGGTCAACCCTCGCCATCGTTCGCTTCGGCTTTTTCGGAACGTTGATACGAGAACCAACGCCCGTAAGCTGCTCGTACGGCGCTGACTTCCAGGCTTTGGGAGGTAGTCGGAGTTTATCGGTCATTAGTTGCATCCGTCTTGCGACAGCAAGAACCGCGCTGCAAGACCAGCGACAAGCAAGGCCGTAACGAAGAGCACAATACTCACAATCAACATCCGCTTTGCCTGCTGGATAGACTCAAGGTGAGCCTGATACCAATAGTTCGTACTGTCCTCGGTCCGCTCAGGCTCTTCCATTTCTTTTCTCCGTTGGTCGGTCATTTCTTCGACGCCGTCTCATGCGTAGGCTTGCCAAGGATTTTAAGACCGCCCGACACAGTGTCGGTCACACGGAAAACAAACTGCGCCATACTATATGGAACGGTCTCCCCGCTAAGCCTAGCCGTCACCATTGCGGCCAAATCGATACCGCTCAACTTGGAACTACCTGCGTATGCTACGCCCAAGAAAAAGGCGACCATCACGTCAGGCTCGTGCTTCTTTTCCATTTCTTTTCTCCGTTGGTCGGTCATTCTTTTGGATAAAACAGTGCCCTGATAGTCAAAGCCGTCACGCACCCACCAACTAAGACCAGCACATTGCTCATCCCCTTAACCACCTTCAATATCTCAGCCAACGTCTCTTCCATCTCGTTTCTCCTGTTTGCGCAACGGCTCTTCATTGGCATTCCTCGCGCGGCGGGCTGGTCATCCGTGACCGACGATCCGTCGTGTACCCACCGCGCGGGAACACCGAAGACAGAAACCTCACGGGTTAGTATGTCTCGCCATGACGGGAGGGGGGGTATCGTCAATGACGATCTTCCCTTCGTCTTCGTACACGCTTTTTATGGCTCGGGTCAGCTCCACCTCGCCACTAACCAGGCTCTCGCTGTAGCCGTAGCCGAATCCCATAGACATGACGCACTCCGCATCCGGCGGGTGCTTCGCCAGTTCAGCTTGTACTTCCGCGTTGGTCATCTCTTCTTCTCCGAGTTAGCATGTCTCACTACATCAAGTGGGCGATTGACGGGCCTGTCCCACAAATTAACCATGCCTTGCCAAAACGCGACTTGCTTGATTCCGGCAGAGTACAGGCACCCGTCAACTACTATGCACATATCGCACTCCGCATCCGGCGGGTGCTTCGCCAGTTCAGCTTGTACTTCCGCGTTGGTCATTACGGCGCTCCCTTGCCAGATAAATGCGCAATCGATATGCGCTTTCTTTTTTCAGCCAAAACTCAGCGCTCGTTCCAAAGGCTGCGCCAAGGCCGACGGCCGTCTTCGGGGTAATTCCGGTCCTGCCGCAGGCGATCGCGTTGACGACCGGTAAAGGACGATCAAGCACTGCGGCCAAGTCCGCTTGCGTCCATCCGTGCTTCACTAGCTCCTCTTTGATTAGGTCGCCAGGTGTCCGCTTCAGGGGTTCAGCTTGTAGTTCCGCGTTGGTCATTGCTTCAGCCCCCAAGACAGCGCCAATGCAACGGCCGCAACCAGCCATAGCCCTGCAATGGAGCCCCACAACGTCAACTGCCGCGGCAACTCCAGGTCTGTGCGAGAATTCCGGCGCTCTCCCCGAAAGAACGGCTCGGGATCGGCGGTGAGTTGGGCATTATTCCGGGCCATCTTGCGTTTGCGCTTAACTCTCTTGCGTTCACGCTTAGCAAGCTTGGCTATGAACTTCGGCAGCTCGCACTCTCCGCCAGGACTGTATGACAAGATTCCTGGATGGATTTCGGAGTCCCAGCTAACGTGCGTAGTCGTAAATCTAGGCACGCCCTTCAGCCTGGCCACAACTCTGTCTTCCGCATCCCGATCTATCTTTCGAAGCTCGGAGTACTCGGCTCGACTCTCCACTATGCTCGCCAAGTCCGCCGCCATACGTCTCGCTTTGCTATTCATGGGTCGCTCCGGTTTGGTGATAAACGCTACCTTGCATGATGTGCACAGGAACTGGTTTTTGGTCCCGCGCTGCTTCTCCGTTTCCTTCGGTGACTCAGCCTTCTTCCGACAGTCGCCGCACTCGCCACGCTTGAACCTGCCGGGGTTGTAAACTCCGCAGTTCCTACACAGCGCCTTCTCCGTTTCCTTCGTACGTTTATCACATAAGAACATGCGGCGCGGGTCGAACTCATCCCAGCCGCACTTGTTACACCCTTTAGGTCTGCCCATCGTCATGCCGCCGCAATTCGGGCACGTATCTACTCCGTAGTCTGTGAGCTTCGGCCTCTCCGTTTCCTTCGGCGGCTCAGCCTTCGGCGGGTCGGGGGTGGGGTTGTCGCAACGGCGTCTAGTGCACTCCAAGCACTCTGGTATCTTCTTGCCTTTGTGCCACACGAATTGCTCGGTTAGCATCGTGCAGCGACAGCACCACTTCTCCGTTTCCTTCGGGGGCTTATTTTCTTCCTTGCACTGCCGGCACAATGGGACGCCGTCAACACGCCAGATAGCGAAGGAGTCCTCGTTGCAACGCGCGCAGTGGAACTTTTTCTTGTTGCGGCGCTCAGCCTTTGCGGGTTCGTGGGTGGTGTGGAGCACGGAATAGCACGCCGAGCACACAGCCTCGCTTGTCCTGCAGGACAGCCTGCCGATTCTGTATAGCGCAGGCTTCCCACAGCAGTAGCACGTATTGCAGTACGGCTCAGCCTTCGCGGGCTCGGGGGTGGGCATGAAGGGAGGATCAGGCTTCGCTAGGCGGTCGCCGTTTTTCGCACAACCAACACAATGATATTCAACCGTCGGCACAAGTGTATCGGGGCAATGCGACAAGTAATACGTTTCTTCATCGCCTATCCCCTTAAAGCACGTTGCACACATCTTGTTCTTGTCCATCACTGCCCCTCCATCTGGATAGCCGCGAAGCCCAGCGGGGTGAGGGTGAAGCGGGTCTCCTCGCCGAATTTCCTACGTTCAAAAGTAACGAAGCCGCCGACAGCCAACGGTAGCCATGAGTTTGGTACGTACCTCGTATCCACAGCTTCGCCCTTGTCTTGAAACGTGTTTGATAGAAACACTATCGTTCGTGGGTCTTCCTTCTTCAGCTTCGCCACCTTACGCTCGGTCGCGCGGTCGAACTTGTGAGTGCGCGGGCCGGTGTATTTCGTCTCGCCTTTGGGTTTCATTTAAGGTTTCCCGTCGTCTGAGTTTTCGCCCTCTTCGTCGATGCCCAGTATCTCTTTTGCAAGCTCTCTACGTCCGTATAGATAGCCATTCTGCCATGCCGCTGATCCAGTTCGGGTGGCGACGTATTTCAGGTTAGGGTGGGCCAAAGACCGATCGGCCCACGCTATGAGCTTGCGAAGGTCAACATTGTGTTCGTTCGTGTATGTCATTCCACCGTCGCCCATACCTGGACCCATCGTCCGCGGCTGTTACGCATGCGTTCGGGCAACACCTTGACTAGGCCGAGAGCGCGCAACTCGCTGAGTCGCCCACGCGGCGTAGAGTCGCTCGCCGACGTCTCGTAGTTTTCCCGGTAGAGGCGACAGACGCGTTCTGCCGTGGACGGGCCGAAGTGCTCTAAAAGGCGTCGAACGCAAAAGCGCACCCTAGTCAAATGCGGAGTCACGGAGTCCGCCGCGTGGTGCGACGTAGCCGGATGTGTTCGGCGTGTGTGTGCAAAGTCGATCGTGGTCTGCCCGTCCTTGGCCATGTCATCACTCCGTTAGTCCTGCCGTTAGCTAGCCTTCTTCTTGGCCACCGTCCCCGTACCCGTCCCCGGACCCGGACCCGTCCCCGTACCCGTACCCGTACCCGTACCCGTCCCCGTACCCGGACCCGTACCCGTCCCCGTACCCGGACAGCGGCGGAACGCCACGACGAACAAGCGTATTGCCGCGCGCCAGTTCGCACGACAACAGGGCCGCAAGGTCCGGCATGTTCTCTTCAACCCACGCCAAGTCTTCCTGGCTGACCTCGTGAAGGGATGTGCCTGGCGGATACAGCCTAGCGCGTTCGCCGCATGCGCCAGCAGCCGTAGCCGCCTGCAAGTGCGCTTCCGTGACGACTAGCCCCACGGCGCACCGTCCCACGCCTTCGCAGCTTCAGCGGTACAGTCGATGAGCGCTGTCACCTTCGGCAGCCGAATACTCGGCACGGCTTTACCGATACGGCATCCGCTAGTCGGCCCAGTGGCGGCCAGGCCGAGAACGCCCTTGACGTCCCGCGAAAAGTACACGCACATTCGCGCGTTCGTCAGCGTAACTGTTGCGTTATCCTCGTCGTCCTTCTTCAAGTCGCCGCAGAAGATTCCACGGTACTCGGTCGTCACCAATACTCGTCCATTCTTCATTTCGGTTTTCTCCTGTGTTTCCTTGGCCATGTCGTTACTCCGTTACGTGGTCAGTCCTTGTTGCGCTTGTCGCACTCGGCCTGCGCTGCTTCGCGGTAGGGGTAGAGCAATTCGGATGACACCATTTCCTCGAAATTGAAGTCGTGTCCGTGGTATAGCTCATCATGACACGGCCACGATTCTAGCGCTTGGATTTCAATTGCCCTTATAACCATCCGCAGACACACAGCCCAACGGCCATCGCGAAAACAGATAGGCCACACCTCATCGCCGAAGCCATAACGCGTCTTAATCTTCACAGCATGCTCCGTTATAGGCGAGGTGGGGCTACGCGCCCCCGAGCCGGCTGGTCCCGCGCCGCGACGCCCTCGCCGTTTAGTTCCTCTTTCGCCGCCTTGAGCGATGACCGGAGATACCGTACACGCTCTTTAGCGTCCCGAAGAGCCCCTTCGATATACTTGATGCGCTTCAATAGCTCGGCTACGGATTCTGTGATTGCCATGTCGTTCTCTCAAATAGCGTGGCGGTGCGCTTGAAACACCGAGACGGCTGCGCTGGCAGTGCGGTGCCGGCGTTCCGTACACGCTGGTCTTGGTAACCATTGCTCGCCGCAGGGATCGAACCTGCGCAGGACAGCCGGAGGGGGTATCACCGTCCTGAACATCGAAAGCCATTGCCACCTCCAATAGTTTGACCCGCCCTAGGCGCAGGCGACTTTCGTACCAATTGCGAGCACAATGCGTCATGCTGTCGCCGCCTACTTCGCGCGATTAACGTCAGCCTTCGTCGTCTCTTTCGGCTTGCGGGTGCGACGCTTGCGGGTAAGCTCGGTCAGAGACTCCTTGATACGGTTATTGACGATCTCTTCGCACTCTCCGCAAATGTCCTTGGGGCCATATGCGCTAATTACTTTATCATTGTCAATAATATGGACCTTTCGTGACCGCACCACCTTCTTCGGCCATTCTTCAAAGCCGCACACGTCGCATGTAATTTTCTGTCCCATCATTATCTCCTAAAAAGGTATGTCGTCGTCCGCCGGTGCTTGCGCATCCGTGCCGCTATCTGCCTTGCTGCCAAGGAATGTAAAGCTACTGCACACCACGGAATGCTTGCTGAGCTTTCGCCCGTCCTTCTCCCACTGCTCTAGCTTTAGTCGCCCCTCGACAAGCACTTGGCTGCCTTTCTTCATGTACTGGTTAAACGTCTCCGCGCTCTTGGCGAACAGCACGCAGCCAACGTAGCACACCTCTTTCTTGTCTTTGTACTTGTATTCCGTTGCGATACTGAACTTGCACACGGCCACGTCGTTCGGCGTGAACGATAGCTCCGGATCGCGGGTAAGGTTGCCGACTAGAATAATGCGGTTGTATGACGCCATCTATTTATTCTCCTTCGTTGCGAACTCGGGCAGCGGGTCAGCCGTGTCGGGCTCGTGCTCTCGGAAATGATTCGCGATCGCATTAAGTTCGGGAAGGTTGTTGATCGTCGCCTTTTTGAGGCGCTGCTGTATGACCAGCTTGATCCATGCGCGGTCGCCCATCTCGCCGTCCTTAGCCTTGCGATATTCCGCTACGTCCCGTTCCAGCTTGTACTTGCCGAGACTGAGCTTGTCGCCACTGGCGGCAGGCGGGCGGGTGTCCGACTTGTTGTCTTGGGCGGCACCGCGACCGGAACCGGCATTGCCGTCGTCGTCTTCCGCTGCCATGCAGAACGCCGACATGATGCAGTACCGTCGCCCATAGGTAATAGCGGAGCCGATACCTTGCGGGTCTGTTTTCTGCGGGTGAAGGTCGAACAGCCATTGGATGTACTGCCCAGACTTGGCGTGCGCGATAATGTTTATGAGCCGGTTGCCTATCGGTAGTTGGGTAAAGACCAGCCAGTTGTCAGCGAGCGGTTGCTTGATGGCTTGCAGCACGGCCTCCAGCGACGCATAGCGGTTCTTGAAATGCGGGTTGATACTGTCCTTGGCGGGGTTATCGATTGCCGCAGACGCCGAAGCGAACCGTGGCCAGAACTGGTCGAGCTTAAACGACGCCTGAAATTCCGGCAGCGCCCGGAACTCGCGGAACGTATCAACGGTCAACGGCTCACGGTCCTGCACGTATGTGACGGTCTTACCAGTCTCGCTCTTCGTCTCTGTCATTATCCTTACCTCTCGGTTCCAATAGTTGCGTACCTTCCGAATACGATTCCCACCGCCCGGTATCCATGCACCGTGCGTATCTCTTCATGCCCTTTACGATCATGTCCCAGCCCAATTCTTCCCAGACTTGGCCAACCTCAAACACGTCCACCGTGTAGGGCGGCGTCTTCTCTACGAAGATAAACACGAACCTGCGTAGCTCTTCCATCACGGCCAAGTAAGCACTCTTATAGTCCGCCGACTGCGCGTGATAACCCCATTTGAACATAGCCGCCACGAGTTCCGAACGGTGCCCGTCAATGAACGACTTGGCCGCGTTCTTATTTTGAATGTTGACCCACGATTTCAGATCGATAATGGGTTCGTTCTTGTCGTCCGGCACTCGGTCCATCATAGCCTTACGCTTGATGGTCCGGCCGAAGAGCGGTACTTCGTACAGCGCCACGACCTCCGACTTGCCGGGCAGTTGCATCAGGCGCGACGCTTCGGGGTGTTCGAAGAGCGAGTCTCGCATGGCGCAGATAGTATCGACGTCGTCCTTCCGTATGGGTTCCAGTCCGGCGTCCAAGCAGCCATTAACTAGGTCTGTCCACCTTTGCTTGTCTACCTTGGTGCGCCTGTCGAACGGAGCATAAACGTGGTAGCGACTATGGAATGTCTCCGGGTCGCGGACAACGTCGTGAACCGCCGTGCCGAGAACTTGACTCTCCGTCGGCTCTTTCGGGTTGTCCTTCTCGTGCTTCCATATCGCCGGGCAACGGGCAATGGCTTTCAAGTCGGTCTGCCCGAGAGCGTCGAGCTTGAAGTAGTCCGCTTCCGGTACGTCGTAGTGCAGGCCGAGTTCGGTGGTCATCCGAATAACCTCTCTAGTATCTCCTTGGGCATTATCGTAACCAGTTCTACGAGAGCCCGTTTCGTTGCCGCGTCGACGTCCGCGCTCCTTTCTAGGCTCCCACCGCGAGACAGTTGTTGTCCCTGATGATCTTCAAGCACAAGCTTCCACGAGGGACGGGTAGAGAATTTTCCGTCAGGCTCTTCTACGAGTTCGAAATGCGCCGACACCTCCATGCTCTTCAGGTCGTATAGTTGGCTTGCGTCGTTTATTTCAGTGATTACAGTCATCGTCTCGGCCATTCCTTATCGAGGTCGCAGGGTATCGCTTTGCTGGCGGGTTCGTAGACGCCGAGTTGGTCTATGGCGCGGTTCCACCGATTAGCAAACGCTTTTGGGTCGCAAGGAACCCGCTCTAGCCGCAGAAGATAAATGCGCCACACAGCTTCAGACGTTCCCGTTCCGTAGCCAAATACGCGGCCAATAATTCTGCCTAAGAGGCTACCCGGCGAAGTGCCTAATCCTGAGGCCAAAACTATGTCCCCCGCCGACAGCCACGGCACGCATTCCGGCCAGTTGAGTTGCTTGGTCATGGCTTTGTTGCCATCCTTTTAAGTAGATCATCGCCAGCGACTTCGATCTGATCAGCGGCCGAACCCATCGCTCGCTCCAGCGCGATTGTTGGCGTCTCACTGTTTTCTCCTTCCGAGACAAACATTTCTCCGTTGAGCGCGACCGCCCGGATTCGCCAATTCCATTTGCTTGGGCGCATACTCAAATCCCCGGTAATGATAATCTCAGTCTTGAAGTTCCCAGCTTTCATGGCGTCACCGTCTCTGGGGCGCTAACCACTAGCCCGCCCTCCGGTTCATAGATAATGCGAAGGTCGGCATCAGCGGGCGACACACCAAACAGCCGACTATCAAGGTTGGAGAGCGCGTCAATAACCTCTTCCTTCGTGAACGAATAATTTGTTACGGTTGTTGTTTTCATCTCGTCTTTCCTTTCGTATAGTTCCACGTCCGGCTGACCGCCGCACCGTGCGGAGTCTTGGGGTGTCATGTCTTGGCCGGTCCAGCCGGGTTGAAGGTTAGTCATGTCGGGTCTCCGATAACCCCGCTGAGCGGCAGTATGTCTTCCGGGACGTGGCTTACCTCGTTCGCAGAGGGTATTTTGAATGCGTCTATGACGTCGCGAAACATTTCGGCTGCAAATTCTTGCGGCTTGTTCATGTATCCATTGGAGCCCCAAGCATTCGGGCCACTCTCTCGCAGCGTCCAGTACTTGACCCGTATAGCTTGCTCTAGCTCAAACATCCGCGCGCCCTTGGCTACTAGCTCGTTCATCTGTTCGTCGGTTAGTTGTGTCATTTCTTTTTTCCCGCCGCCACCGCCTCGATGTGTGCGATAAGCGTTTGAATGTCAACATAAGAGCGTGCAATGAAATCGCGGTCTCATGCAACCCTTGACTGTATCTCCCTTTTCGCCACCACAGCCGCGGGCAACAAGGATTGGATTCATATCCGCGCCAGCAACGTTTCCCTCTAGTTGGGGTCCGAAATCAAAAGCGGCCCAGGAGTCGCTCTGTGCAGGCGCTTTTTGATAACCTGTAAATATCCCTTGCTCAGCGTCATTCCAGCACCTTCCCACACCAAAACATCAAGCCGATTCCAATAAAGCACATTGCCCCGATGATCGCGTAGGCGATGGTAGTGTTGCCGCCCACGATGTTCGGAGTGTCGTAGGTTCGTTTATCCATGCGCACACCTTCCACGGTTGAGCTGACTAACTCGTACGCGTTACGTTCTGCTCGGCTTACGGCCCTTTTCGCGCCGCCGATCAAGCTCCTCGTTCATCAGCCACACCACCTCAGAACCAATGGTGCGCACGTCCAAGTCGGCCATCTCGCTGAGCGCCCTGTGTTCTTCAGGCGATAGATATACCACCATGTACTGAGCACGGCTTGTTTGACTTTTCTCTTTCACTGCCATAACATAAGCCTACCGCACGGTTGAGGTAGATGCAAGGACAATCTGGAATAATTCTCAAATGGCCACGTAGGGCGTTCCGGCACACACTGGAAAGCCTTGGGCCTAGCCCCCCGCCAGCGTAGCGTCCCCGAGAATCGAAGTGTCACCGAGAACGATAAGCGTCGGTTCGGTCTTGCGCTTCTGCAGCAAGAACGCCGCAGCGTCGTAGATGTCGCCATCGACGGTTGAGCCGAAAAGCGTGTTTCTGCCTCTGAGTTCCACCCCCATTTGAAAATAGTCGTCGTGAATCCTTGGAAATTCCGTATCGCCCGGATTTGCGATATAGCTACGAGTTCTGCTGCCGCTTGAATCCACGCCACCAAGCGAACTGCGCCCGGTTGGCGCTACAGACGGGTCAGAGTTAGACCCGTGTAAATACCACATCTGCGACTTAGTAGGCTTGTTGCCGGCGAACAAAAACTTGGACGACAACGGTTCGCCATCGATTGTCGTGTCGCCCTTCGGGCCCGGACGACTGCCAGCGTCGCAGGTCATGCCGCCCTTCTTCGTCACGAGATTGGCGCAGTTGTACCGCCCGAAATTGGCGGCATTGAAAGGCACCTCGAAGACGTCGTCCCAGTTGCCGGAGCTTAGGTTGTCTGGATACCAGTCGGGTACGTTGGTCGCGTTGTGGTCGGCCCTGTACGCCCCGAGCACGTCGAATTCGCCGATGATGTCGCTTTCTGCGGTCGCGCCGGTGACCATGCAGTACGACGGGACATAAAGCTCGGTCATATCGTCACTGACCCCCCCCTGCGCGAAAGACTCGAAGCGCCACACCACGTCATCGGCTGAGCCTACCGCTTCGGTCTTCATGCTCGTTTCATTGAATAACTGGAATCGGGAGTTTGTCACCATGTCTTTTTTCCAGACCTTGACAAAACCGGAGGCTCCCTTTTGCCACCAAATATCTATCCGATAATAGCGGTCTTCGACGAATGTAACTCCGCCCGAATCAACTTGCGTGCTGTCCGCGTCCAAGAGCAACCAGTTGGCCGATGCGTCGTAGCGAATTCGCCAACAGGTTGACGGGTCTGTCGTAACCCCTCGAAACAACGTGAATGCGTTGGACGGAAATGTTTCGCCTTGAAAGTTGAACTGTACATAGCACGACCAAATGAAGTCGTCGTCTTCGGCTGCGACTTTCGTTTCGACGATGTTCGAGGAGCTGTTCGTGCTCGTCGGAATAAATAGGGTATAGGTTTCTTTCGATGATTGCGGTGCCGGCGTGGTGACGACGGACACGCCGCTTCCTCCGGTAAAGACAATGCCGTGCGTGCCCCCGTGTTCGAAACCTTCGAAGTCTGTGATGACTAGGGGCATTAGGTCGCCTTGGTGAGAACTGTTGGCGAGAAGAACCAGCTCGTGCCGTCAGAGCCGATCAGGCGAAAACTGGTGCCCGCGCCGTTGTCATCGTTCCAGGCAATAAACCCGGCCGTCGGCGTACCGAACTCTGTGTCAAGCTCCGCATCGGTCGGAGGGGATGAAAGATTGGCCGTCGAGATCGGAATGAACATGCGACCGCCGACCCAGCAGTCGTTTATTCGCTTGGAAACAATTCCAAAATCCATTTTCAGGTCGGTGTTTGGGCGGAGAACCCGTAACGTCCCGTCGCCAAGTTCCGTATCGCCGACCAGGCCAACGATAGTAGTGCTACCCGAAACGGCATTAACCGTCAGGTCTCCCGATATGCTTTCAATCTCGTTGGTGTCGCTTATGGTGACGCCGCTGCTCTGTCCGGTGCGGGCACCAGTACCATTCGTCCTCATAACGACGTTGTCTGTAGAACCCAGCGATCCAATATAGTATTGAGTGTGATCATCATCCGTGAGGCCGCCTATTGATCCGTGATCTATATCAGAGTCGTCAATAAAGGAGGCGTCGATCTTCCCGCCAGAATCAAGTTTAATCGGCAGTCCGGATGAAGGCGCACCCGCAGAGATGCTCGCATGTTCAGCTTCAGTAAAGTACCTGCTGTCGAGTTGACCGGCGTCAAGTTCTGTTTCTGTGTAGTAGCGATCGTCGCCTCTTGAGTCGTTGTGGTACTGGGCGTGATCGTCGTCCGTCAGTCCAGCCAGGTTACCGTGATCAGTAATAGCGCCGCCCGACGCCGCGGTAGATGGAAGCTGGCCACGTAGATCCTTAAGGGCACTCTCGGTCCATCCGCTCGCTGTCTTCTTTACCACATATGCCGCAATCAGGAACTCGATCCCAGTAAACGATGCTGGCAGTGAGTAGTTAGCGGTGTTGTTATCGTCCGCGATAGCGTTAGCTTCAGTGTTGTACAGGCCGCTGGGCAAATTACACATCAACTTAGAGTCGGCCTGTTTCTGGGAGATGGAACCCCAAATTACCAGGATGCCAAACTTGTTCGTGCCCCAAGTGGTCCCTTCGGCATCTTGCGTAATTGACGCAAGCGAGGTGATCCGATTGAATGGGGTTGTCGGCTCATTGGCGACGAACAGGGGATCACCCGTCTGCATATCGCGTGCAGGAAACGAGTGAATGTGCAATTGGAGCGCCTTGCCGGAAGCGGTGGCAATATAAGCGTTGGGATTACTTATCGATAACGCACTTGCGGCGATTCCGGAATCCCAAGTAGCAGGGCCCGAGCGCAGCTTACGATTGAGGTGCGAGAGCATCCCGTTTTCGGTAGCACTGTAAATATGGTCTGTCCAGGCGTGCACCGACATCGCGCCGTCGGTAGCTACGGACGCCGCCGTCTGCACTTGAACCTTGGCAATGGGGGCAAATGACGTCGTTGGCCAAGCCGAGGTGGACAACGTCAGCGTAAGCGTACCGCCCGATTCGGTGACGTACACATAATTTAGCTGAGGCACAGTATCGGAGCCCTGGGTGAGCGTTAGTTCTAGCACCGGCGTGCAATCAAGTATGTAATCCACGCCAGCGAAGTAGAACGTCAGATCACCTCCACCGAACTTCTGTATCTGTAACTTGACCGCCCCCCCGTCTTCTACCACCACAATATCAGGGCTTTGGAGGGTCGCCCCATCCAGAAAGCGAGCATCATCAGATATCGTTCGCCCGTCTACTTCCCCCGTGACGAGAATATCGCCAGTGACGTCCAAGCCACCAGACGAAATCGTCACCTGGCCCGTGAACGATCGTGTGCCGTCAGCGAGCGAGTATTGCGTATGATCATCGTCGGCGGTCCCGGCTAAAGAGCCGTGGTCGATGGTGCTATCATCGATCATGTTGGCTGCAATTGTCCCCGACGTATCCAAAAGTATGGGCAAGCCAGCACTACCGGACCCGGAAGAGGTGTCAATGAAGATCGAGGTAGCGGGGAAATTATCGTCCAGGTAGCGGTTGAGTGCGGAGAACGAACTTCGCACCTCCTCGAAAGATCGCACGTTTACTCTGATTGAGGGGATGGGCATAGCTTACGGCAACCTCCTCTGTATTCGTGCGAAACGAATGGGGGAAATGCTCTTGTATCCTCGCTCTCTCGTCTCATCGATAATCAAGCGGCGAGCCTCGGAAACTGAGATGCCCAACGCTTGCACGATAGCGGGCAATCGCTCGTCAAAGTCTTTGTTGGATAATTGCCACACCGTATCGCGCAGGAGATTCTCTGAGTCGTGTTCGCCGCCGAGCATGCGTTCTAATTCCCTATCACCCACGCCCCCTCGCTTGTCCTGTAAAACGACACCAATTTCCTTGTCGTCCATGCCGAGCAATCGCGCCGCACCCACGTATTCTTTCATCTCCGAGAACAATCGGGCGTCAGCATCTACCGACTTTTGGAACGCTTCCTGAATTTCGTCTTCATCTCGGCCATCTCTCGCGTAGGCCGCTTCGTAGAATATGCCCCTTGCTTCACGTCTGCGATCTACTACGGTACGAGACTTGAACCCCAGGTCACGGGGCACGTCATAGGTCCATATTCTCTGCCCGGTTGTCGCGGCGATGATTTCAGTTTGCGTATCCGGTATCGTTCCACCGCGGAGCGGCTTGTTCGTGATCCCCTTGTAAATCTTCTCCATCGTGCGAGTTGTTCCGGGCTGCAACTTGCTCACGAGGTATTTTATAATGTCCTCAGACTGATCCTTGCCGTCAGATTCCTTGTTGTAGATCGGGGCAGTGCTATTGCTGCTGATCCGCTGATTGGCGAGAACGTCCCTGACTGTGCCGAATAGGATCGTCTCATTGAGGAACGGACGGAATGCTTCCCGCAGCGGCCCCTCCTGTAGCGAGACTACCTCTTCACCGCGAAGCAATGCGTTAATCGGGTTCATCATAAACGCCTGTGGTATGCTGTATTGCAGGTCAACGGCTTTATACTTCAGTCTGTCTTGCTGACCTAGGTGCAATAGTTGAGAGTTCTTCATCCACTCAGGGCCGAGAACCCGCATGGCCTCTTCCTTGTCCTTGGACACGCCGGTCATCATCCGAGAGGCCGGGCCAATTCCTGTCAGCATTGTGGCAACGGAAGAGAACCCAAAGGCCCGCTGGGCTCCGATCGCCCGCTCTGCCGGGATAGCTAATTCCTGGGCCGCAAGCCTGGGAATGTTAATCGAGGTGCGAATCATCTCGGCCGGAAAGGTCACGAAATCGCCAATGATGACGGCCTTGCGAGCTTTCTGTACCAGGGCAGGGGCCAAGGAGTAAGTCGGATAAGTCATGCGCACCTTCTCCGCAGCACGGCCCTCAAGGGAAGCGATAGGCTTATCCGGGTAGGCTCGCTTCAGAGCGTCAAGCTCATTGAAGTAGCCGTACACATGCCAGAAATCATCGCCGGCACGGAAGAAGGCGCTCATCTTGCTGAACGGCAGGCTGAGGCCGCGCTTGATTCGACTAGCCATAAAGGCGTCAGGGGTGTCGGCACTCGAAGCATCACGAACGATCTCTCTGAGTTCCCCTGATCGTGAAGCGTCGTGCATAACGCCCATGTCGATCATCTTGAGTACGAAGTCTTTCTGTTGCCTGTTTGTTAGCTTGGTAAATTCAAAGACCGTAGGCGCTACATCGGTCCCAATTGCACGCGCAGCGCGCCTGACGTTCCACATTCGCCAATGGCCGTTAGCCATAGCGATCGTCGGGTTGCCAAAGAAGTTGCGCATGATCCCCATCTGCGAACCGGCGGTCTTCGCCCACTTCACGCCGGCGTTCAACTTAAAATAAGCACGCAACCAAGGGTTATCGGATCGACCGAAGTTGCTGCGAAGAGCCTGTTCATATTCAGGAAAGGTGTAGACAGGCTTACCGCGAGTGAGTGGGTATAGGGCCTTGTTCGCGCCGTCGTCTATCTCGGCTATAGCGGCTCCCTGCGGTTTCTCGAACAACCACTTGCCCATTCCTTGCTCACGCATCTCCGCTAGTGCCCTATGGCTAGCCAGCATTCGACCTTGGCCGATCAGTGTTTGCGCGTAGACTGAACGCGGGTCGGTATCCTCGCCCCAGAGCGCCCGTATCTCTGCCGGAATGCCTTCGTTCTTCTCCTTTAGAAAGGTCAGGTTTTTGACCTTGATATCGGAGCTTTCAAGGAGATTCAGTGGGCTGCCAGCCTTGGCGCTACTGTATAGGAAGGCGTCGATCTGCGCGTTAATCTCGTCTTGCGTTGGATCGCGGCCCAACGAGTCCTTGAGTTCCTGACGAAACAGCGCCTGCGCTTTGTTGCGATGCTCGACAGGCACCTTCTTGTAGAAGTTCGGCTCACGGAAAATCTTGTAGCTGCGGTGCAGGTAAGTGCCCTTGTTCTTCGTGACGGTAGCAGCCATCTCGCCCTGTACTACGCCCTCGTCAATTAGAGCTTGAGACAAAGCGTCAACCTCGTCGCGAAACCGCTTGACGGGGCCGCGCATTTTTTCGGGAATGGAATCCAGCGGAGCCCTGTCCTTGAGTACGCCATTGATCGCTTCGAGGTCCAGATCAGGAATCTTGCTCATTCTTCCGTAGGTTCGACGCGCCGCTTGATTGTATTCTTGAATGCCGAATTGCACCTGGCGAATGTGTCGATTGATCAAACGATCACGGGCGTTGGTGGCGTCTCTAGACTCCTTCGGCTTGCCGCCGAACTGCACCCATTCGTACAGCTTGCGCGCCGGGCTTAAGCCACGCGCCCTCGCTCCGGCAACCGACTCAACTGGAACAACCGGAACCAACTCCGGCGGCGTATCGGGTGTGGCGGCCTCCTGGGCATTGCGTACTACGGCGTCTTGCAACTTAGACAGCGCCTTGCCTTCCTTCGGGGCCTCGACAACGGGGTGGACTACCTCTTCCGCAGGCTTCGTCGATTCCTTAGCGGCGGCGGCTGCCTCTTCGGCTGGGCGCGACCCGACAACCACTTCCTTGCCGAGCGCAGAATGGACAAATCCTTTGAATTGGTCTCGTTCGGCTCGACTCCACGCGGCAACCTCTGCCTCCGGCGCAACATTCTCCACGGCCTTGAACTGACCACGGGAAGCTTCTGGAGCGCTACCGACCGTCTGAGCCACTTCAGGATGACGAGCCGTAAATTCGGCCGCACCCTCCGGCGTCAATAGGGATTGTTTCGTCAGTGTGGTATCGGCGGACCGATCACCCACTGCCTCGACGTTGATTCGCGTCTTCACGTTTTCCGGCAGTTGCTCGACGGCCTCTTGCTGTTCCGGAGTGAGTTGATCTCCGCGGGCTTTCCGGAAGAGCGCAGAACCAACAGTGCGATGGATTTTCCCGGCCGTGCGTAGGCCCAGGATTACGCCGGCAGAGTGGATGAAGTCCTCTTCGTTGGGCAGCCGCCCCTCTAAGGCGGCACCGCCAGTAGCAAAGGTGCCTACCTCTGCTGTGGTCCCGATTGCCGCGCCACGAAGTCCTGCACCACCCAATGCCCCTGCGCCACCAGCGGCCAATCCCAATCCAGCGGCCCCGACCGTGGCCTTAATCGCTTGCGGGATGTCAACTTCGCCGGTCGCCACTTGCTGTCCAAGGGGCTCTCTTACGGCCGTCAGGCCACCTAACGTCGTACCCACCGCCGTTCCACGAGCCAGAGCGCGGCCCGCAAGCTTCTTGCCAGCCACCTTTGCAACACCTTTGGCCGCTATGCCGCCAAGTCCGCCGGAGACGATGGTTGTCGGGTCCGCCGCCAATGAGATGATGTCCGACAAGATACGGAAACCAATACCTTCAGGCGGCGGCGTAGGCTGCTCACCCTTTATAATGTTTCGCGCAAGACCAACAGAGGTGGCGTCTAGCCCACTAGCTAGCGCCTGCGCCATGTTCTTCTTGAAGTCCCTCTTAAGGTTGGCAATGAATCCCGGAGATTCCAGGTCCGGCGGCAGTTCGCCCAGCTCGCGCACGCCGGACGCTCGGCGTATCTGATTCAGCCTCTTGAGACGTGAAACGCTAGACTGGGCGCTAATGAACAGATCGTCGTCAAGGGCGGCCTTGGCGATATCGATCTCTTGCGCGGCGGTCGCCACGTTCTTGTTCCCCGCCCTGACTTCGCGGGAAAACTGTCGCAAGCGTTCCGATAATGGACTAAGGGTTGCGAGCGCGTTTGGCATTTATGGCCTCTTCAATAGCCGCCAACTGATCAGCCAAAGCGGCCATTTCTTCGTTGACTATACCGGAAGAAAATATCTCATCAGCCACCGACGATATTGCCGCGGCACCCTGCTCTAGCTCATTCTGCGACCATTGTTCGATTGGCAGTGTGGCAACGGCCTTGATAAGAGTCTGGTATGTTTGCTGTCCCTGTGGTGAAAGCGGCAATGCTTGCGCAGCCCCGGGCTGGGCTGGCTGTCCGGGTTGCGGCGGACGAGCACCAATCGCATTTTGAAGGGCGTCGAAGCTAGCCTTTGCGTGCGCTACGGCCTCCTCTGGCGTTATGACTTTATCTTCGATGGCCTTACCGCCGGCGAGCAAGGCAGCGGAGCCAGCGTCATTCACTACTTTCAACTGCTGCTGTGGACTTAGTTGCCGCATCGCAGAGGAGAAGTCTGTCGGGGCTGGCCGCTCGCCCTCTGACACCCTTCCGTGCGATCTCACGCGACCATCGCGGTCCAGACTACTAATCAGGTGATCAACAATGTTGCCCTGGGAGTCCCTTACCGGTATCGCCGCAACCTGTTTCTGGCCCACCTCTTGAATGGTCAGCGGCGTTTTCCGCGGCCTCTGATGGGTTCGCAGCGGTGGCTGCGCTCTCTTCATTGCCGACCCTACCTCGACAGGGATCTCCTCCAGCCTCACCATCTCGTCGATTTCGTTGTTATCTGCTGACCGCTTCGCGACCTCAAGAGGATCGAAGACTGCTTCCATTGTCGATCGGCGTGCGGCGTTTTCAACTTCGGCATTAGATTCTGCGGTTACTCTAGCGAACGTGTTCATCCCTTGCTGCTTAGCCACATTCTGCCGCTGTATCGCACCGATCTCCTGAGACAGTCCGAATCGCCCACCCTCATGCTCAAGAGCAGCAGCCTTGAATGACTCAAGTCGCACGCCGCCTTGGCCGTTTTTGTCCATGAACTCCCGCAGGCTCTTATCGTTCATCCGCTCAAGGCTGGCCGCCTGCAACTGGTCGAATACGGACATGCCGCCGCTAGCAGCAGTGCTCATCACCACGGACCTGTCCAGGTTAAACTCAAGTATTTTACTGTTGATCCCCGCTCTTTCTTTATCACTAGGGACAAACCCGAACGTATTCAGGTCGCTCTGTGCTTGGACAAGCCCGCTCACGGCACTCAGGGATTGCTGGACGCCGCCCGCGACGTCGCCTGAGCCGAAGGACCCACCAATTCCGGCACCGATCTGCGCACCCTTTATGCCAGCGCCCGCTAAAGTCGTAGCCGACGCGGCGGCAGGTGCGAACGCTAGGCCAGCAACACCGCCTACGGCCGCTCCGGCGATCAGCCCGGTCGTCTGCTTCTGTTTGGCCTCGTCTTCAATGCCCTGGAAGTGCTCGCGCTCCTGTCGGCGGAAGCGCTCCTCCTGCATCCGGTTAAGAATGGCCGCAAGGTGCTGCAATTGCAGGTCCGCTGGTGAGAATATCGTTGGCCCTGGCATACTGCTATCCTACGTTTGTCCGAAGTTTGGTACCGGATTAACCCCGACACCTTGCGGAGAGGCGAATTGGAACTGCGATCCTAAGAAGTCCCTGGCGTTCTGCTGCGCAAACTGTGGTCCTAGACTGCCCGACTCAAAAATAAGCTGCATCAGGGCCTGGAAACCTTGGTTCTGCGCATTAAATGATCCCGTGGCGATACCGCCCAATGCTGCCTGCGTTCCCGATGCCGCGTTGAAGTTCGTTAGGTTAAGTCTCTCTCTCGCGTCTGCCGCTCCGAGGCCGAAAGTCTCTTCGATACCGAGCTGCTCGCGAGCCAGGTCGTCACGCAGACGTCGAAGCTCGCCACCTCGTTCACGCTCATTTAATGCCGACGTCGAAAACCCGGCTGTTGTCCCGCCCAGTCCGCGTGCCGCAAGCCCTGCCTGCTGGACTGAGGATATCGAGTCGAATCGCTCGTTGATATCCGTACGTTCCTGATTGCCTAGCCCCTGCGAAATGGCACTTGCTCTATCGAAGCTGCCCTGGAAATCTTCCTGCGCCCTCTGGTTTGACGCCCGAAAGGCGATCTCATTGCCCCTCAAGTCCCTGCGTATGGGGTCAAACAGCTCATTGAATCGCCCGAGAACGGCGTCATTGTTGAAAAAGGCCTCTCCCCGCTGGGATAGGTCTGTCCCAAGAGCCTCCACCTGCTCAAGTTGAGTCGGGGGAACATTTCCTTGGCCAAATGGGCCACTCAGAAAGTCGGAGATTCGTGGATCAATTCCGGAATCAGAGCCTTGCCGGGGCGTTGAGGCTAAGCGACGGTTTAGTTCTTCGATCGGGGACTGTTGACCCGGAAGACCCAGACCACCGGAACCAAAAAAGATATTGTTGCGCTGGTCGATCTGCTCCTGCGTACGTCCCTCGAACAGGGCTTGAGATTCCTCGCGAGCTGGGGCGAACAAAGCCTGGTCAACAAGGAAGCCGCCAAGAGGCGTGCTGAAGCCCTCGCTAATAAGCCTGGCAAGATCAAGAAGACCTTCAAAAAACCCAGGACTGCTACCACCACCGCCAATAGCACCGGTTGCCGTCAAACCCGCTAAACTCATAACAGCACCTCTAAAATTTACGGCTTGCGGCACCCTTGTGCACTCGCAAGCGAATCCGTTCCAAGCTCCAGGCGGACGCTGTGGTCGTTTTAAGCCTCAGCACGCCCCACTTGCCCGACTGACGTATCGACTGGAGGTAATTCCTGCCAGCGGACGCTGTACCCGTCGTAAGGGCCGTCGCCTTGACCGCCGCCTCCGGCGATTCACCGGTACGGAACTCCCAGGTCACGTCGTCAGAGCCGTCGTCCAATTCTATCTCAACACTATCGGCCATTGCGAATCGGCCGTTATCGATCCTAAACGGGCCAATATCCACGTTGGCCTCTTGCGCCGTGCCGTCGTCGGACTTGACTGACTCGTCGTAGTTCCGAATGAAGCCGTCGCGACATCCGATAAAGACTTCGTTATTGGCCCCGCTGTAGACTGCGCTAAGCGGCTGGTGCCCGTCGGCCAACGTGTCAGGGAAGAATCCGCCCGTAAATAGGTCCAGGTAGAATATCTTCGACGCCCCAACGGACTTGGGTGTCACGTAAATGTAGATCCCCGCTCGCTTGGGGTCGTTCACGAAGAACACTTCGTTGACGGCTACGTCGATATCGACCAGTTCGAGCGGCAATGTTTCACGTGAAACGGCGGTGGGCTCTTCTAGCACCGTCGCCTCTTGCTCGGTCAGACGATACACCCCGTTTTGCGACAAGAAGTAAAGCACGTTATCGTCTGTTACGGCATGCGCCCACGGACTTATAATACCAATTGTACCGGATATCACGCCGACACCACCGCCTTGCAGGGGGTGGCCGCGCATGATCAGCATGTCCTGCGACGTGGCCATAATATGGTAGTCCTTGGTGTATCGCACCAGGGCCGTAAGCGGGGCACCGATCGATGACGCAAAATCTTCTGCGACGGAGGTTCCAAAGACCGGGCCACGCACATTCGTGGCGGATTGAAACCAGTCGTTGGGATCGATCTCGTTACCCATCCACCACCAGCCGGGGTTATTGGGGTCTCCGGACAGAATGATCGCAGTGCGAAACTTGCTGATAAGTCGAGCGCCGTATGGCAAGACGCCGGCGGTGGCCACCCACAGCGTTACGGCGTCCGGTGAGGTAGACGTGTCGTAAACCTTCAGCCCCGGCACGATTCGGTAAGCCAAGGCCGTAGCCGTATTGGTAGTCAGCGCCGTGCCGTCAAGCTGCGTGATAACCAACACTGTGCCACTAGTAACGGTGGTGACCTTGTACCACTGGAGCACTACCGTCCCAACGCCATTTGTCGCGTCAGTGATCTCCAGCACGTCGCCGCCCGCTATGACGAACGTATCTCCCGCTGTATCGAATGTGCCGTCTAAGTCAGTGAGAGTTCCATTGGCCGCCAAGGTGGCCCTGCTGTTCTTCGTCAGCCGCTCGAATCTCGGTACGGCGAAGTCGGCGATATAAAGCTTACCATTCCGTTCTACCGACTGAATCGGGTCGGTCTCAAGTGTAATATTCGTGCTTACCGTCGCCATCGTCCCCTTCGGGTTCTCCGCATAGAGCTGGCCATTAGACGCGGCGACGATTATCTCAGGCGGAAAGGTTAAAGCAGATCCGGTGTAGTCAATGCGGAAAGTGTCAACCTTTTGAATGGCACCAGAGGGAGTTACAAGCGTAAAGCCGGCCGCGTCCCCGGCGACAGTCGGCGTGGGGAAATCGCCGACAAGCTCATGCCGACGTAATTCGGTGTCCCAAACCACCGTAGCCCGGTTGGGTTCTATGGTCAGGGAGAACCACCCTGTTGCCTGCTCTTCGCTTTCATTAACTATATAAGTAAATGTTAGCTGCTCTCGCGGCGTACCGTTGATCCATATCGTTATCCTCGCATCAACCTCAGTTTCAAACTTATTCTCGAACTTCAACTGGCACTCAATAGAGTCCGCTTTCACCGGCGTGGTGTTGTCCATATTGCCGTGCAACCAGACTTCCATGTCGTCCACCCAGCTTCCGCCTGGCCTTATGAAGGCCGAAATCTTGCGCGACGCGGTCTGATTCATAGAGGGAATGCTAGCCGTCTTGAGCATAGCGCCCCTGGTGTCAATCTGTACAGCTAGTGCGGAACCGTCTGTAAAGTCCGGTAGTCCGCTTGTCCAAGACGCAGCGTCCCAGTTGGTGGCGTCGTCCAAGAGATCGAGGAACACCAGCGAGCCCGACACTCTCGTCGTGCGCAATTCGTTTATAAGGTTGATCGGGTTTCCGGAGCCCAGCTTCTCGGCGAACTGCCTGGACAGCCAAGGCCGCGTGCCGCCGCGCCGCTTCTGCTCTTCGGCGTCGATAGCGCGCATGTTCTGCATCTGCGTAGAAGTGAACGGACTCTGCCGCTGAAACGACTGTCGCGTGGATTTTCCAGCCGCTGGAAATTCAAGCCCTATCTCGCGTACTGGCAATTTACGAATCTCCGGGTGGTAGGAACCTTTCGTAGAGCGGTAGCTGCTGCATGGTCAGCTTCTTACTCGCGTCTCGCGCCTTTAAGGCTGCAACGATCAATTCCTTCATGGTATCGCCGACTTCGATTTCCTTCGCTGTCTCCAGGGTGTCATCCCAGGTGAGGGTGCCGTTCGCCTCTTTCAGTTTGATTTTCTTCTTCTCTTCCTCGGTAACCGCCAGATCGTGCTGGAAGTCGCGAAGAATGCGCAACGTGATCACACTGCCCTCTCTAGGCAGCATATTCAGCAAACTCAGTCGCTCGTGTATGCTTAAAAGCATAAAGACTCCTACAGTTCTGTTTCCACTATGTATACTTGAATGCGAACCTCGGCACTCTTGCCGACGGGCACTTCGTAGTTCAATAGTTCGTCGCCACCGGGGTTCGTCTCGACCTTGAGGAAGGTTCCGGACGCCAATACTCCGGAGGCGTCTCCCGTCCTCGTAGTCGTTGCCGGATTGAGCCCAATATCAAGTAAGATCGGCTCCATGATCAGGCTCCCTATTAAGTGGTTGCCGTAGCGATCGGAATGAACCTGATGTTCGATCCAATCTTGATCTTCAGCGCTTCCGTGACGTTGGCGTTAATCGTACCGGCGGTAATGGTGTTGACGTACACCTTGTCGGCCGCCTCGTTACCAACGGTGAAGCCCTGGATCGAGATCAGAACAGCGTCCGTATCCACGTCGGCCATGCCAGTAGCATTGCCACTGTTGGACAAATTAAGGACGGCCAGTTCCGTCATGCCCGCAGGATCACTAGCGGCCCCATCGCTGAAAATCTCGAACATGCCCGCTGCGTAAGTTCCTGTCGGTGACCAACTGGCAACGTCGGGGATATGCAAAGTGCCGCGACAGGCGACGCCAAGCCCCGAACACTCCGATCCGCCGGCGGTAGCCTCGAAGCTTAGACTCAGGTGCGCACCGTGGGCTGTCCCAAGGTTAGATCCAACCCTCGTCAGAGCGCGCAGCGTCTCACCGCCACCACCGCCTTCCAGGGCGTATCGCATATACAGCAAGCGATTGTCGCCACTGGTTGCCGTTGATTCGCAGCGGAACTCGGCGAACTTCACGTCGGCCGTAGAGGTGGTCAGCGGGCTTGCGCTCGTTCCACCGCCAAAAAGCTTGCCCGTAAAGACTGCCCCGTTCTGCCATGTGATCGGGTCATCCGCCTGAAGTTCCAGCCTGGGCGCGTGCCGCAGTTCGTTTTCGATGTTAGCAATACTCATATCTCGCTCCTATTGGTAAAGGCAACATACGGTGCTAGCTATATTCGCGCCGAAATCGCCAACTGTTATTAACATGGCTTGATTGACGGTGCCCACGTAGAGCCCCGGACCAAAATCGAACTCCCAAGGACCAGCTTCAAACTCAACTGACCCAGTTCCTCCGCCGCCAGGGTGCACGGCGCTGTCCCATTTCGTCGTGCCTCCAAAGGCGACCGTGATGGTAATGAGCGAATTGATAGCATCGAAATCGCCCGTCACTGAGTCGTGAGACACCCACAGCTTGCGCAAGACCCAATACTGTTCCGAATCAGCGGCTATGGAAAGGGCATTTGCGGTGTCGTCGGCGCTGACCTGGCGATCGTTTAGGATGACTGCACTAGGATGAAAAACTCTTTGCATGGCTCCTTCTCTACTGATAAAGGACGTCGATCGTGGTTTTTCCTGTTCCGGCAATCGTAATCTCACTGCATGTAATAACCACAGCTTCGTTCTTCGTGCCGGTATAAAGTCCAGGAGACAAATTGAACTCCCAAGGACCGGCTTCAAACTCAAACGAGCCAGCTAACACGCTGTGCTGCGGATGTATCCACAAATCCCATTTAGTTACACCGCCGAACGCTATGGCTATCACCGCACCCAGCTCCAAAACTCCAAACGCGGTCTCGCCCTCCGAATCTTGGTGAACGTGTATGTGCTGGATAACCCAAAAGTGCGCTGGATCAGCAGCAATCGTCACAGTAGTGACCGCCTCCTCCGCGCCCTGACCTCTTGCGTTCAAGATCGTGGTGCCAGGATGTAGGACTCGCCTCATGCTGCTACCTAATTGTAGATGGCGTTAATCGAGCTGGATATTCCAGTCCCGAACGCATCCATCAGAAAGATCATGGCCTCATTCTTCGTACCGGTATAAAACCCCGGATCAAAATCGAATTCCCAGGGACCATTCTCGAACTCCACCGAACCGGTCCCGCCGTTTCCGGGGTGCAGAAAGACATCCCATTTGACGACGCCATTGAATTCTACTCTCACGCGCACTTTAGAGACAAGGTTATTGAAATCAGTTGACCCGTTTGCGTCGTGGCTGATATACAGCTTCCGCAACACCCAGAACTTTTCTGGCTCGGCCGGAACCGACAAGGAGTTGGTTGCGCCAGGATCACTGACAACTCGCGTATTGAGAGTTTCGTAATCTCGCCAAAGAATCAGCCTCATGGGAAGTTCACACCACCCACCGTCACCGTTCTCGCCTGCGGGAAATAACGACTGCCCCGGCGGCTCGGCTGAGCGTTCGCTAAAATTCCAAGACTGCCGGCTCTGTTGCCGCGCTGATCGGCGCGGATACTCAGACTCAACAGTCGCTTGTAGTTTCGTTCCGCCGGTCCATCGACGGTCTGTTCCTTACTGCGTTCCCGTGCTGCAAAACAGGCGTACTTAATGGTCTCCGCATGCCTGGAGCCGCCGTACGGATAGTTATCCAGCGACAGCTTGTCGGGCAATACCTGGTATTGATACCGAACCGTGTAGTCCGTATCGGGCACGCGCCATACCAGCAGGTCGAAACGCTGACCTACTCCTACGCCGATCGTATTCGACTCGGTCGCGCATACCGTCGGCCTACCGGCGGCGGTGGAAACCTGTAACAGTTCCAACAGTTCCGCCGTACCGGTTTCCGACAGTGGTATCCAGCGCCCTTCGTTGGCCTGGAAATAAACATCGCCGATCAATCCGCCGAAGTCGTCCGGCAGTCGATAGTTGCCCGTAGCCGTGATCTGGAACGCCAGTCCCGTATCGGCCGAAGCGTCAGAGGTCACCGTTACGATCGTAGCCGACGTATAGCTCTCGATCGTGTATGAGCCATTCGTCGATACGATCGTGTGGCCGACCATAGTCGGGAAGAACGTGTCGGCCGAAGCCGTGATCGTTCTATTGCCCTCGCCCGCGACCGTCATGGTGGTCGTAGCGGTTGTCGTAGACCACAGCACTGAGGTTGCTACCGGCTTAGCGAAGCTCCACTCGTAGCTGAGCAGGAAGTCGCGATAGCCTTCGTCCACATAAAGGCCAATCTCAGTCTCTTCTTTGGCACTGAGCCCGGCGTTCTGACTGGCACGGAAGCCGTAGCCGGCGCGTTCGGCCGTTAGGGCCATGAGGTCGCTGAACCTCAGCGAAAGCGTCGGCTCGACCGTGCCGGCGAGGGCACTCTGATAGAGTTG
>SDBT01002239.1_pt1 | contig 34457 bp, 26 predicted proteins | sample 2277101 | NCBI WGS metagenome assembly SDBT01 (sample SAMN10404973, study PRJNA504765) | marine sediment metagenome | isolation source: marine sediment core GS10_PC15, 103 cmbsf | place: Arctic Ocean: Southern Knipovich Ridge | collected 2010
TGAGCGAATATTAAGTTATCAAAGAGCAAATCCTGCTTAGCCCGACAAAATCTACAAAAAAACCAAAAAGTATCAATAGCAAATAAATTTTATTTCAAAAGTCGCTTCGGGCAACAAGCCCTACAGCCAGTTTCAGACCGTATTTCATACCCTTTCGAAGAAAATGCAACGAAGGCGTGGGAGGAGGAGGTTCCCACGCCCTCGATGTTGGAATGTACGTTTTTTAAACAAACTATCTCTTCATATATAAAGACGTTTCTCACAGCGGAAATGTAGATAAAAATTGAAAAAAAGAAGCGCCGGGCTGCGGAGGGAGAGGAAAAAGCGGAAATTGCCCGGCGCCTATGAAATTTTCTTCATATAAAATACTAACGGTTCCTTTGCCTGTCAATGTAGAATCGCGTTTTTGCAGGACAAAAACCGTTATTTTCAGGTTATTTATCCCGGCAAGTTAACAGGCAATTGAGAAATGCCCTCGAAGGTAAAGATTAAGGCGACTGAGTCAGTATTAGTCAACAGTCAAGTTGCCGGAAATGCTTAGAAGCCATTGCAATAAGGCTGGAATCATTGAATCAGGCTTTCGATGGCCTGTATCCTCTATCTAAAGCAAGAGGGATTAGGCCTGATTCAACGATAATGGTAAAACAAGGGTAAAAGTGATGGCTTTTCAATATAAAAGTTGATTTTTGATGAAAAAAACACATTTTGAATAAATTCTGAACCTTTCAAAGCAATTTCGCTTTAGTGTTGATTAGTTGAAAGTCAAAGCCAAAAATCGTTGTTTTGCTTCTATTATTGCTTTCTGGGAAATGGACTGTAACTGGCATAACAAATCCTAAGATGCGATAAAAAGAAATAATTCAGGATAATGTCAACAACTTGGCTGCAAGTCCCGCAATTTACAATGGAAGGTGTCTATGGACGGCAAAAAAGTAAATAACAAATGAAGGCATCTAAGAAATAAACATAAGTAACAAAGCTAAAGGAAGTTACATTTCCCAGAAAGACGCTTTATGAAGTCTGATAAGTTGCTTTGTGCAAGGACAAGATCTAATCAATTGCAGCCGTGGTTCGCATTTGCATTTCTATTTGTGCAAATACAATGGCAGCATATTGCTTTTGGTGATGTATCCCTGTCTTCAGGCCGCCCGACGTGTTTACTCTCATGGCAAGTTATAGCAGAAAAAGTCAATTTAGAGTCAAATTTTTATGGAAATGAATATGTATCCATCAACAATAAGGGATTAAGCAATTTGGAAAGAATGGAAGCTTCAAATGCAAATCATGATTATGCATATCAGCATGACCAAACTATAACTGTTAGATACCGGGTAGTTTGGCATCAATAGCATCATTTACTAAAAAGACCACTGTCAATCTTTCTAAGTGGGATAAGAATGCATGAGGGTTTTTCCGTTGCCGGTCTGACCTGTTACGAGAATAATGCCGTGAGGCTTCCTCATCATGAGTCTCGCTGTCTCCTTTTTCGCGGTTTTTACCGCTCTTCCACGTTTGCATAGCGTCCGCCAAATAAATCAAATCCTTCAATGGATTATTATCAACATTTCTGCAGCGAGCTACGCTCATATTATGTGAGCCGTAGTACAAATAGTATAACGGTTTCGAGTTTTAGTTGCAAGTAGAATGTGGATGAGCTTCGTCAATGAATAGAACTGGGATAACACTTGCGTCTGAAAGAAGCATGAAAGGCGTCTCGTACAAGCAATACTATGAGGGACGGAAGGTTAACGCCCATCATATTGTAGTATTTCGGCAAGGTAGTCCTGCATTTAGTTATATGCCAAATGACCTGTCTTGTGGTTTGTTCTTGGCTTTTGTGAGGTGAGGCTTTGAGAAATCGAAGATCGATAGTGATAGGTTTTCTGCTGGCAACCCTGCTCTTCGCTTGGGTAACTCCTGATTTGAATGGGGCATCGTTACAAGCCGATTCACTTCCATGGGAAGAAATCGCGGTAAAGGTGGTTGAAGGGGGAAGTTTCTGTCAGAACGCATATTTCAAGGATTCTCGTATTTCAGAGAGCAGTCAGTGGACAGAATCCGGGTTAGATCCCAATGCCAACTATTCATTCACTCCCGGAAAAATGATGGTTATCAAGTTGCCACCGAACGCAGAGTTCGGCAAGCCTTCACAAGAAGTCCATGTTAATCTTGCCAAATGGTCGGAAGGGACATGGCAGGACTTCAGCAAGGTTAAGGCTACCTTTGAGCCAAACGAGATGACGCTGACCAGTGGCGTAAAGGAAGACGGTTTTTATAAGCTACGGTTTGCTGAGCAAGTTCAAACCAACGAGCCATCAGCTTATGAGGGGTATGCCATTGTTTGCAGAAACTGGAAAAGGGGATTTTTTGCCTTTTGTCATATGTTTAAGGAAGAGCTTGAATTGAATCGCGATCCGAGTCTGATTCTATCTTCCGTTGCGGTTTCGCACATTGATCGAGTAATGGAAAGAGCACACGAGACATCCTTTTTGTCAGGTGAACTCCTGAAACTTCTGGCTTCAGCTAAACGAAGTAGAGAAAACTTTGACAAGGGGCGGTGTTTCGAGTTCGTTCTGGGCAAATCGATTAAGATTCAACTGAAACGATTTGAAGCCGCTCCCATAGCAAACTTTGACCTGTTTATTCCGGAGGATTATAACGCTTCTCAAAAATGGCCAATCCTTTTGCACCCAAATTCAATGGGTGATGTTGATCCTTCAGAGGCGGATGGACTAATTAGATTAAGTTGGGTCATTGAAAAAGCATCGTTGCAGTTTGAATGGCGGGACCTGGAGTATATGCTTGATTTTCTCGAAGGAAAGCTTAGCCTGGACCGAGATCGTATATACTTGTTTGGTTTATGCGCCGATGGCATCTCAGCAACAGCCATGGCTTTGCATTATCCTGATCAATTTGCCGCATGTATTTGGACAACCGGAAATAGTTACCGCCACTTATCTGGTAATGCTTTGAATCTGCCACTTTACTTTGGCATGGATAATGATCTCGTTTCTTATAGTACTTTTGCCACCAAGTGTTTTCAGTATTATGGCTGCAAACATTTCAGAATGCCAAAAGAAGGAGAAATTAAATTCACTGATGTACGGGAGAAAAGACCTCAACGGATACTGTATGCAATTGACTCATTGGACAATCCTGGAGCCTATTGGGTGACGATAGAAGGACGCAAGGACGAGAATTTCACCGCAACAATTGATGCATCGGTGAAAGGAGAGGCATTACATGTTAAGACAAAGAATGTCGAGGCTTACAGTCTTGACCTGGAAAAAGCTCCGGTCGATTCAAACAGGCCTATTGAGATTATTGAAAACGGAAAGAGCCTGGGATGTGTGACGCAGAGTGTGTTTGTCAGAAGACCCGAGCCATATGGCAAGGCAACTTATATCAAGAGCAAGTTCATTCATGGTCCTGTACGTGATGTATTCAGAGAACCATATGCGGTTGTATGGGGCAGCCATACAGAAGATAAGAAGTTCTCTCAGGAAAGTCTGGAACTTGCAAAGGCCTTGTCAAAAGGTGCTCCGTGTTTTGCTGATACCAATATGCCTTCGGAACTAGTTGACACTCATAATTTGATTGTTGTTGGTACTCCCGAATCAAATCAATGGCTATCAAGGATAGATAAAGAGTTGCCTGTGCGGTTCAAGGGGGGGCAGATTGTAGCCAATGGGAAGCTTTACGGCGGTTCTCATGTGGGATTGATTCTTATTTATCCGAATCCCATTAATCCAGACAAATATGTGGTCGTTTTTTCCGGCATGTCGGCCGTTGCAATGGCTAACGTTTCGAAAGCATATTCAGAAATGAACGCTGCACAGTCATCTGATGTCATATATTCATCGGATGTTGGCATTTTTGAGGTGGCTGACGATGGTGGAATCAGATGGCATGTTATGGAGAGATTCAATACCTTATGGAACTGGCATAAAGAGTGGGGGGACGTGTTGGCTGTGGCCAAGAGCAAGCATGCACGTTGGCAATGGCGTCAATTGATTGCAAGGGCCTTAAGAAAACAACTTCAGGCCGATGGTGCAATTTGCATGGATCCATTCAGATTTTCAGATTCAGTACCCAAAAGTGAAATCACCTTTCGTGATGTGTTCAACACCTTCCGAAATGACTGGATCATAAAAGTGAAAGTGAATGGCAGACAATTAAAGGAACTGTCATCGGCGTCCCTTAATCCGTCCTCAGGCACAAAGGCTGGTCTACTCATTATGGATGGCATAACAGTTACGAAGGCGACGAATGATCCGGAGGGCGATGTTCTGCTAATCAGCGAACTGGAAGATGAGCGTATGTATACCGTTGCTATGCCTTACAACTTTGTTAATGGAGATCAGCTTGGCGTTGGTCTGCAGGAATATGATATTCTGGGAGAGGATTACCTGGTATGTATAATGAGGGACTACTTGTCCAGCAAAAATGATTTCGATCTTGATGCTCAGTTGAATAGTCTGAAGTTGAATGTCTTATGGTAAGTTTGCAAGGAACTACAATGAAGAAGAAAAACCTTGATCTTTTGAAAGGACGGGGAACAATGAACGAAAAGCTTGGGACTTCTGTGATCATTATCATCGTATTGATAATGATGGTTAGCAGCGTTGGTGACGTACAAGCGGCTTTGGTGGGACACTGGAAACTGGATGAGACGAGTGGAGTAATCGCATATGACTCCAGCGGTAACGGACATGATGGATTGCTTGGTCCGAGCTTCTCCTTCGGCAAAAGTTCCGTGGCACTCTTAGTAGGTAATGCTTTGTACTTTAGTGGTGAAGAGAGTTACATCGATGTTGATACGTTTGCATTACCAACAGAGGCTTTTAGCATGGCTTTGTGGTTCAGCCCGGAATCTGATCTGAGGTCTAACAGTCCAGAAATGGCACTAATATATTGGAAAGATATGGATCGTCCCAAATTGGAATTCAACAAACCTTTGGACTTCACCGGTCATAGAGAAGGTCGTATCTATCTTAGCGTTGAGTTGTCGGATGTTGATGATGAAGTTGCAACCACAACTCACTCATGGGAGGCATCAATTTGGTATCACATCGCAGCTACCTTTGACGGTCACAATAGCAAGATTTATGTTAACGGCAAGTTGGAGGGTACTATCTTACGGGAAGGAGTGCATTACCCGGCTCGCAAGGTACGTTTCGGTAGACACAAGGATGGTGATCGTCCATTCAAGGGCAAACTGGCGGATATCCGGATTTACAGCCATGCACTGGATGCAAATGAGATTGCCAAACTCAGTCGACTTCCGGTGTTGGATGAATATATACATGCGGTTCAAGAGGCCAAGGCTATGCTTGAAAAGGGACGGTTGCGGGAAGCAACAACTTTTCTTGAAAAGAAGATTAGTGCATATGAGCAATTAATACAGCAAGAGTTAGTCCGTTTTGCTTCCGTTGCCGAAGACTTGGATTTTGATCTTCATTTGTTGCTGGCTAAGGCCAAGAATGCTGCAGGTTCACCATATGAGGCTTTTATCACTCAGTACGGTCGCGTGAACGGTCGCATGATTGGTCAACGACTATTGCCCCAGACGGTAAAAGTAAAAAATATGGTTAGCCAGGGTCAATTAGAAAAGGCAGTTCAATTTCTTGAGAGCTATTTGACTGAATGTGTTAAGCAGTGGGGTAAGAATCGTGATAATGAACCTCCAGCAGACAGACTGGCCGAACTTTATTTTCAATTGGCTGAAATGAAAAAAGCTTCCGGTGCGCCAAAGAAGGACATTGCTGGTGCATATAGCAAAACGCTTGATGGGTTGAGTTCTAAATGCATACCTGAGGAGACGTTGGCATTGATATGGTTGCTAAATAACGACCGTAGCAAATGCAGAGAAGTGATAAGGTCATTTGCACACGCTGAAAATACCGGAAAACCTTTAGTATCAGTAGTTCGTAACATGTGGATGTATTTTGAGGTGGTGGAAAAGTGGAACGATTTTGAGTGGTTGCTGGATGCCATGTTTGAAGAAGCACAACATCCGGGTGAATGGATGCTGTTTGTGGAATCCAGTTTTGACGGCAAAGCAAAGGCGCTTACAATGAAATATGCAGACTACGTGCAAAGCAGGTCCAGATTCAAGTTTGCCAGGGACCTGGCGCTTGCGGAAAGATATCTTGCTGCAAGCAAATACAAGGACGCGACTGGCTTGTACCAAGCCATCCTGGGCTATTGTGGCCCGGATGATAACAGGAGTACCGTTGAGTTCGGACTTTTAAGATGCATGTTTTCAGAGAAACGGTATCGCGAGGTTATTTCCAAATGTGATAGTTATATCAGTAGCATCAAGAGTACAAATCGAATGTACGCAAAAGAAGTGATGCTGATGAAGGTTCGTGCGCATGCCCAACTTAGTCAATCCGAAAAAGCTGTCGATGCGTGTTTAGTTCTGGTGATGGAGTACCCAGAGATAAAGGAGATGCCAGAAGTCATATTTGTTATGGGGTATTGCAGCACGCTCTTGAGTAAATTTTCAGAAGCAACAGAGGCTTTTGGTATAGTTGTACGTGACTATCCTAAGAGCAGCTATGCAAACAAAGCCAACATCTATTTAGAACGTATAAAGATAATGACAAACTAAGAAGGGATGTGTGCCTACAGTTGTTGGCAAACTCGGAGTTTTCTTAAAGGTGTTGATTTCTTAAGAAAGGTTCTTGGATATGAAAGAGAAACTTATGAAATTGTTTATGTTTGCAGGGATTGTGGTGATTGGTACTTCCGCCTGTGCTACAGGTGCATTTCTCGAAGCTCACTGGAAGTTGGATGAGACAATCGGCACGGAGGCCAAGGATTCAAGTGGTAATGGATTTCATGCCACGCTAATTGGTGGTCTGTCATTTGACAAAGATTCGGTCAGGGGTGTCGAAAGTGGGGCACTAAATATGGATGGCAGTAACAACGGCATTGTAACACCTGATTCCTTTTGCCGGGGTTCGGATTCCTTTAGTATCGCTTTGTGGTTTAATCCCAAGGCGACCCTTGACAGCGACAGCTACCAAGCGAATTTTCTGTACGGATCGAAAGAACCGGCGTATTCGGAGTATCATTCCTTGGTGTTCAACAAACTGGGCAATGGAGAAATTGGTTTCTACGTTGATGACAGAACGACCGATGGTGTCGTGTATGTCGTGAGCAAAACGAACTCGTGGGAGGCTAACACTTGGTATCACATTGTAATCACATTTGGTCAGTCGACCTTTAAAATTTATGTCGATGGGCAACTTGAGCAGTCGGTCGAACATCTACGCGACTCAATTGGCAGCATCCCCAAGGATTATCTCGGTATCGCTCGTAACGGCAAACATGCTTTTGAAGGTAAGCTTGATGACATTCGCATCTACGGAGGAGCGTTGAGTGAGAGTGAAGTTTCCCGGCTTTTCCAACCGCTGACTGGAGCCCTCCAAAGATGTCAGAAGATTCTCGAATCTAAAAGCGGGTCGAAAAGGATAGGCCTGATTCAAAAAGAAATCCGCCAATGCGAAGCGATGAAGAATAGCGACCCAGACAGCTTTGGAGTGCCTGCAAGAGAGAGGCTTCTGGATATGTATTACATGTTGGCCGAAGTCAAGAAAGAAGCGAATTTGCCGAAGAAAGAAGTTGATGCTGCCTATAGGCGTTCAATCGAGCCGGGATTGCTTCCTGCTTTCAATGGTGGGGCTGCTCTATTCTGGCTGCATGAGAATACAAGTCCGTCGGAGTATGAGAAGATTATCTGGTCTCTTATAGAGAATAATAACAATTATCTGAGCAAAGTGGTGGCAAAAACCAAAATGATAGCTGCGAGTGGAAACTTGGAAACAAGCGTAAGATTCATAAAGGATAACCTGGCTGCTTCCACCCACTGGCGTGAGAAGCATCCCAGTGGAAACGTGGTCGCTTTGGATAGCCTGCCTGATGCGTTGGTATGGCTGCTCGATAATGAAAACGCAGAAGAGTACAAAATGGTAATGAGTTCTCTTCCAGAAATACCTGATTTAAACGATCCTTTTGTTCAGGCTTTAAGAGTTGTCTGTAAGTACTGTGAGTTAAAGAGGAACGGTGCCGGTTTCGAGCATCTTTTGAATACGGTCTTCGATGAGAAGAAACACTTGTTTGAATGGTCCAGGTTCATAGAATCCTGTATTGAAGACAAGAACAGTCTGTGGGCTAAGAGGTATTACACATATTTGGATAACCATTTCCGAATAACGATGGATAGAGACAAAGTGGCTGCAAAACATTATATAATGGAGGAAAAGTACGGAAAAGCTGCTGAACTGTACCGTGATATTTTATCCCGATGCAGGCCTGGTGATGACAAAGTGTACTTTGAGTTTCAACTTTACACATGTATATTTCTGTCGGGAAGATACCGTGAGGCCATTCCATTTCTTGATAGATTCATTGTTGAAAACAATGGAAAAAGTGATGGCGATCGGATTTCTAAAGCAATGCTAATGAAGGCTCGTGCTCATGCTCAGATAGGTGAACTTGACAAGGCTATGCAGATTTGCTCAGTCATGCTGAAGGATAACTCAGAGGCAATTGATAAATCCGAGGCAACCTGTCTATTGGGGTATTACCATATGATGAAAAATGAGCCAGTTAAGGCGAAAGAAGTCTTTGGTTTAGTGGTAAGGGAATATCCTGAAAGTAGCCCTGCTCATAAAGCTAAACTGTGTTTAAGTCGTTTAGAAACTACCACAAATTAGGAAAAGAAGATACCGATGTGCTACGCCATTGTCGAAGTCAAAAATGCGAAGAAATACTTTAAGCTTCATTGGTCTTTGGTCAAGACCATGGCGTTTAATCAGAATGACCGGCTTATAGCCAAGAAATCTGGGGCATTTACTACGCATTAAGGAGGATAATCATGTGGTACAAGTTATGTCGTGTCGTTGGTTTGGTCGTTATCTTCTTATGCTTGGGAGCGGCTTTAACAGAAGATCGAACCAAGAATTCGGGTTTGTCTGGTTTACCACCAATCGAGACGTTTGTTGTTGGCCCAATTGATATAGAGAATATTTCTTTTTGGGTACCTACTACACAAGTGGGCCCCGAAATCAATCGGTCGTGTAGGGCCAGAAATGGCTGCACTTTCTCGATGTTTCTGCCTGCAAGCGTAGACCACACAAAAACGCCACTTTGTATTGACGAAGTTGGTAGATTATTGGCGGAGTATACCTGCTTCTACCACGAAAATAATATGCCGCTAACGATATCGAATGGATGGCAATGGGAATACTCCTACAGTTTGTGCGAGTTTATCGAAGTCAGATACAATTTACCGAGACGAGGGGGTGCTTGGTGGAATTCATGGGAGGGTATGCTGACACAAAGCGCAGCTTCGGTCAGCGGACGATGGACCCAGATTGATTCTTCTGGAAATATTTTACCGAAGACAATACCAGATGAGTGCAAAAGCAATATCGATGTAAGAACATTTTCTTTTGTAAGGACACGTAATGGATATCCTAAAGAAAGACAGTTTTAGTCTAACATTCAAAACTATTATATTTGTGTTCACCTTGGTTATGATGGGGCAGTTGCCTTTGGCTGATGCCAAAGTGGCAACTGAAACTCTCAGGGCTGTCTATAAGTTACCTGTACCTGTCAATGAGAAAGAAGCCAAGCCTATGATCACAAATCTCAAAGCAGCACTTTCCGATTGCAGTGATGAATATCTTGCATTTCGAATCAGGTATAAGATTGGCATTATCCAATTCCAGATTCATAATCTCGAAGCATCCAGAACAACATTTTCAGAAATTTCGGATAATTCTGAGTGCCCGGAGCTAATTCGTCTGTACAGCCTAAACATGGCAGGGCAAATTTCACGTTTGTTGGGAAATGACTATGAGACGCTTAGGGTGTTTAGTCAACTGAGTGACGCCCTGAAAGCTTGTATCGGCAAGGGCATTGAGAAGCCAGTACTATTCGAGTTGCAGTGTTCGGCTTTTTTCGGCAAAGCCGAGATATACTGGATGCAGAAAGATTTTTCTTCAAGTTTGGCCGAATACGGTGAGTTGCTTCATTTTCTGGAGCAGCACAAAGCCATCCCATCGTTGCGAAGCCATATCCCATTGGTGAGCGATAGGATTTCACAACTTCACCTGATGCAGAATAGCATAGATAAATACTTGAAGATTACAACTGACTTGGTGAGAGACTATCCAGCATATTACCGCACGCCAATTATCAAGTTTGAAAGGGAGTGTGTGATATTTATCAACGATATCAACAAGAATGTTGAGCTTTTCAACGGCAGCTATAGCGTTCCAGCTGTTGTGATTCGCTATCTCAAGGAACCTAAAGCGGATGCACAGAAAATGGCCACGAGTTGGGGCGAACTATGCAGTGAGTATGGAGACACATACGGAGCAATAGTATTGCAGTATCATTATGCGTGGCTTCTTGAGGTTGTGGGCAGGACTGATGAGGCGGCGAAAATATTTTCTCACATATCTTCTGTCGATTTGGCGAACTATGATGAAACATCCACCTCGGGGCAGATTTTGGACACTATCCGGAAATACGCGAGAATTCAGTTAGCTATTATGTACAGTGAAACAGGGGAATATGTGAAGGCATTGAAAATCCTTGGAGCGGGAGAATCGCATACAAACAAATCACACTTATCGGAATTAACAAGCTCTGTGCGTGAAAGCATCGAAAGTCTCAAAAGGGAGGTTCGCGTCAATGAAAAAGAATAGCTACAGGAACATGGTTACGTACACATGCTTTGCGATCCTATTTATGGGATATGTCGTGCCGATTGAGTCTTGGCCGCTGGCCAAAGCAGAGGGCGTCGAAACGAACACCAATACCGGAGACCTGAATGCATTTCAGGAAGCTATAGGAGCCTCAGATGACGGGAAAGCGGTACAAATTGGCAAAGCGATACTTCGGCGATTGGACGCACAGTTCAGAAGTAACGCAGGTTTTAACTCATATAAGTCCAAGCTGAATGCTGCGGTTTTCTTGGCGCGCCAAATGGAGAATCAACTCAAAAAGGCAACTAGTAGAAAATCGTCTACGATGATGTCAGAACTTCTCGGAAATGAGGAGGGAAACAATGAGCCAACTGTAACTTCGGTTGCTCCGGCCAAGAGTTTTTACGAGACGTCAGTAAAGCTGTTTTCGAAACCGATAAGGATGGAAGGATTGAAACCTGAGGAGAAAGATTTTCTTGCAAAGTATTACGATGTGAAGCTCAGACTTCTTGTTAGAAATATCGCCAAGGCAGGACAAGCACTGGCTGTTGTTGAAAAACAGTTCAAAGGAACCTACGACTATATCCTTGTGTTGCCTCTACTGCATGCGTCAGAAGAGAAACCAGTTAATATGAATACCCTGTCAAAGTGGGCGAGACGGCCTAAACAACTGATCGCTCTGTCAGATTCGTGCCTAATACATTTCGGATTTCCATTTCACGCAATGGTACTGGCAAGAGAATCTGTTCGTTTGCAGTCAGGCCAATTCTCAGAGATTGACTTCTACAAATCTGCGGCGGAGAGATGCAAAGGAGGACAGTTCCACGTTGCTGTAGATTGTCTGCTAAGGGCGATTAAACAGATTCCGAAAGAAGATTCCAAGAATATAGTGGCTCTGAAATTTCAAATTGTAAATGTGTGGATGGACTCCGACAATTATGTCCTTGCCGCTGTTCAAGCACGTAAGATATTCGAAACCTATCCGGATCACGAAAGTGCTGGCAAAGCTATATGGTTTTATCATCACGGATTGTCACGGAGTGGCAGAATAGATGAGGTACTGGCACATATTGACACAGCATTAGAAGAGCAAAGTTGTGCTCAATACAGGCCCAGATTGATGTACATCAAGTGGTTGGCGCTTTGCCGCAAACGCAACAAAACAGCGCAAGTTGCAGTTTTGGAGCATCAAATCCTGAAAGAATATGGCGAGAATCCAATAATTACTCCGATCTTGTTGTCGCGTGCCTCAGATTTGTTTGCAAGTCAGGATTATGATGGGGCTCACAGATTATTGACGCACCTTGTAGAAAAATTCCCGTCGACAAAAGCTGCAAGGAAGGCCAAGGAAATATTGACAAAACTGCAAAGTATGAAACAGGAACATTAGAGTTATATATGTCGACACGGCCATCACAACATCTTAAGTCCTTATTCCTTGTTTTGCTCGTTCATCTGTTTTGGGGCTGGGTCTATCTGAACAGTGTGCTGGATGATTACAGCAGAAAGATATTAGCGTGGCAGCTTAGAACTTCTATGAAAGCAGAAGACTTCAGTGATGTGGTAGAGCAAGCCTGTGATTATACAGGCCTGGATAATGTTCCTGTTGAGAACCGTACAAGGCTGCTTAGTAACAATGGCCCAGCCCTGATTGGAAAAGACTTCGGTGATTACTTGGAAGCCAGGGTGGTTTGCAGTTTATACGATAAGTCGTTTTGAGAAGATAGTGTGAAATACTCTCATAACACATGGACCAATAAAAGGTGCAGGCCAGGAGGGTGTGCACAGCGGATGAGCTTGCAATGGTTAAAAGGGCGATATATTTTGATAAAGACATGCGATTAATGCTGAAAATCGCGGACGGCGACCGGACAGCATATGAGAGATTGTACAAAAAATACCTCCCAGTAGTAGCAGACTATCTCGTAAGTCTTAATAGCCATGAAGCAATGGTAAAAGACCTTGTTCAAGAAGTTTTTATGCGTTTATGGGAACACCGGACAAGTTATCGCTTTCAAGCATCATTGAAAACATATCTATTTAGCTGTGCCAGGAATGTTTTATCAGAAAAGATAAAACAGATAGCCAAAGACAGGGAAATTATCCACAGACTGTTTTTGCAATACCCCAATAAACCTTCAGACTTTTCAAGTAATCCCGAATCAATGGTCTCTCAAACAGAGTTGGTAAAAGCTACAAGACAAGCGATTTCCAGGCTGTCTCCTAAACAGAAACAGGCCATAAGGCTCTTCTATAACACTGGGGCTTCTATCTCAGAATGTGCCAAGCGTGCTAAATGCTCGGTTCCAGCATTTAAAGGTCGTCTATTTCGTGCCCGCGAACGTCTCTTCCAGTTGTTACAAGCGGATGAACAAGGAGAATAGTTGGCAAAAAAACAACTTTTTTTGCCTCGTAACTACTTGATAATAAGAAGGTTATGGATTACTCAAAATTTTTTGAAAAAAGAGCGCATCTTTTTGGCCACTTCTACCACTAAGTATTCAGTATTCAGAAAAACACTTGGTTCGGAGCTTTATTGGTCTTTTGGGGCCTAAGAATCTCCGGCTTAGGAAAAGGAAAAATGAGCCATTTGATACGGAAACAAATGACATGCTATCAGGTACAACACTTGATGGATCTGTACATTGGCAATGATCCAAGTCTAACGGCTGAAAAACGTAAGGCATTTGACAGTCATCTACATAATTGCCAGGGCTGTGCCAGTAAGTACAAAGAAAGCCTGTGGATTGTTGGTTTAATAAAAGAATCATGGTCGTATGAAGAAGAAAACCGGGTTTTTCTTAAGAGAATAAATCATCCTAATCATCGGCAGGAAGTAATAGACCAATGCTGGGAAGAGTTTAAATATCGGATACTGGAATTTACCCAGCTAGAAAAAGAGTGGAAGTACTCACCCTTATTCCGACACATAGGAGCAGTTGCAGCCTGTCTAATTATTGGCGTATCTCTTTTTCTGGTTTTTTCGATTTATTCAAAGCCGAAAAATGTCTCGGAGTCTACCTCACACAAGCTTGCTTCTGATCCAAAGCCTTCTGTCAAAATTGAGTTAATTTCAGAAAATGGCGGTACTCTCATTCCTGCCAATCAGCAAATAGCCTCTGTCAATGAGCTAAAGACGCTTATTATCAATGGCAAACACCGGATGGTGATGAACCGCAATACGGTTGTTGCTGTTGAGCCATTGGTAGAAAACAGCAACATGGGCTGCCTGGTTAAACTCACTTCAGGTCAGGTATACACCTATGTTGAACATGATACGAATCCTTTCTTGGTTGAGACTGCTCATGGCAAAGCTGTGATTACAGGCACCACTTTTGATATTAGTGTTACAGATGAAAATACAACATTGGTGGTTAGTGAAGGAACAGTTGAATTTGAATCAGAGCAGGGAGTTGTAAAAGTGTCAGCAGGACAAATATCAGAGATCGTTGGGCAATCTGCTCCCTCAATCCCCCTGTTATGTAATACAGCCGAATTAACCGCATGGGCAACTGGTTATAAAGCCGAGCCTTTATTAGCTCAAGCTACAAATACAGATCCGTGGGAACTTTCAGTATCATTTGGGAAAGAACCAATCGTTCTTGAGGTAACTGACTATGATCACTGGATTGAACAAAAACGAGAATGGTTCAGGCAGAATTTTCCATGGATATTCAAGTTAAAAGAGGCATTAGCTAAGGAAGACATTGAAGTTGACTATCCCGAACTTTTAATCAAGACTGGTGATGTTTGGCAGTTAGCATATTTAGAGGTATCACCAGCACGATTTTCTATTGTAGATCCAAATTCATTACTCAAAACAGCTTCAGATTATGGTTTTGGCAAACAATGGCTACTGGAGAATGTCCCAGAGGTTATATCTGCGCTGGAAAAACCGGTATTATCAGAAAACAGTTTTGCCGGGTTAAAAGCATTTGAGCGATGGCTTGAATATCTTGATGAGACGAAAATCCCAACATCTCCTATGCAAATTTATTCATCCCATGCCAGTAAATACTTGGCCGATACGAGAAGCTTAATCTGGTTTGCTGTAAGAGATGGTAAGTATGATTTATCAGACGCAGAACGTACTGAAGTTTTAGCCTTGTTACAAAAAGAAGTCACCGCTGCTTATAAATATCAAAATGAGTTGTTCTGCTCAGCTGAGGAACAGAAGTTATGTTGTGATGATATATGCCAAGAACCGGCTGGCAATGTTGCTGGATATATAGAAACAATAAAGACCATTGAAGAAAAGATTGCGGAATATGAAATTGGCAAATGATATTTTTGTTGAAAGAGCTTGTTGGAATGACAAAAAGACTAATAACATCGTTTTGCCGGACAAAATAACTGAAAATTATAGAGACAAATTTGATGTATAGAAATGGAGAAACTAAATGAAAAAGATAAATACGAACCCGCTGCACTCATTATATTATCACATTACTAACCGCTGTAATTTGAGATGTAAACATTGTTGGGTTGAAGGAGGTGAAGAATACTTAGACGAACTAGCTTTGAATGATGCGATAGATATAGTGAGACAATGTGTAAAGCTTGGACTAAGATCAGTAAAATTAACTGGTGGTGAACCTTTAGTCGTTCCATGGCTCCGTGAATTTATTAAATTTCTATCTACCAATGAAATTTCCATTACCATTGAGACAAATGGCACATTAATTACTGCAGAACTAGCCGAATTCTTCGCTGAAAATAATGTTAAATTTGTTGCTGTCAGCTTAGATGGTGCCAATGCCTCTTCTCATGAATACATTCGTTGTGTCCCCGGTTGTTTTGACCAGACAATTAACGGAATCAAGAATCTGGTAAATATTGGAATCCGTTGTCAAATAATGGTAGCTGTTCACAAGGGCAACTTGAACGAGCTTGATGATATAGGTTTATTGGCGGCAGAGCTTGGTGTGAAAACAATTAAGCTTAACTGCATTAATGATATGGGGCGAGGTAATGATATGGTATTAAACAACGAGACTTTAGATAATAATGCCCGACTTGATTTATTATATTCATTAGAAAAGATAGAACAGCACTCTGGGATTAGATTTACATTGTGGGTCCCCCCCGCCCTTAAGTCCATTACGAAATTGAAGTGTCATTGTTGTTCAGCCTGTGATGTCATTCATTGTATTGGGTTACTACCTAATGGTGATTTTGCGCTGTGTGGAGTTGGAATAACAACTCCTAAATTAAATTTTGGCAACTTCCGGGAATATAATGTGGCAGAAATATGGAATAATAATCCAATTATAGAGGAAATAAACGATGGAGTACCAGACAAATTAGAAGGTGTTTGCGCAGAGTGTGTTTTTAGAACAACATGCAGGGGAGCCTGCAGGGCTATAGCTTATGTGCATAGTGGTTCGGTATTGGGACCGGATCCAATATGTCAACAAGCAAAAGACAACGGAAAATTCCTCAAATCAAGGCTCTACCCTACTGAAGTTCGGTAATTGGACTGCGTGTTTAATAGATTGAATTAATTTATGAAATCAAAATCAGGAGTAAAATAATGAGTGAACAGAAAAAAACAAATGAGACTGCAAACGAGCCGCATACTATCGAAGAAATAACGGAGGAAATGTGCCAGGGACTTTGGAGGCTCAAGCCTGATGTTGTTTTAAGGGTGGAAGAAGACGGTGCAATTCTTTTTGATCCAGATACAGGTGGCGTTGGAACCGTTAATGTCACGGGAAGTGCCCTTTTGCAATGGAGGCGTGATCGGATTTGTTACAATGAATGGTGTGAGGCTTTGTCAAAGCACTACAAGAAAGTTGATTTTACACAAATTAAAGCAGATATAAAAAATTTCTTTGCAGGTGTTTCACGTTTTATGGAGATATATGATGAAAAACACGAAACAAACGCCGTCTGCGCCTAATTTTGTTCCTCTTATGATTACCAGACGTTGCAATCTTCACTGCTTGCATTGCAGTGCCTCTCAAGAGCAGTTTCTCCGCAAAGATATGACAACGAACGAGTTGCTGTCAACGATCGATGAATTAGCTGCTTACAAAGTTTTTCGAATTGCTCTGACCGGCGGGGAACCACTAATACACCCTGATTTTTTTGTGCTTGCTAATGCGGTTACTAAACACCCCATGAGGCTTCAAATCAACACAAATGCAACGCTGGTCACTTCAAAGGTTGTTGATAATCTCAAACAACTACGACGCCCTCCTTTTATCTCAGTTAGTCTTGATGGTATTACTGCAGAAACATATAACCGCATCCGAGGTCAGGGTAGCTTTATTCACATGAAAAGGGGTATCAAAAGATTAACAGCGGCAGGTCTAAATGTTCGTCCCTTTGTTGTACTCAGCCGACTAAATTATCAGGAATTACCCCAAATAATCGAGTTTGCAAATTCTCTCGGAGTACGACAGGTAACTCTTTCAACACCCGCAGCTTGTGGAAGAGCGATACGGTATGAGAAGGAAATGTCTTTGGAGCCAGATCTCCATCGGAAGATACTTGAGACAGTTCTTGCGATAGATAGCAGCAATCCAACACTACTTGATGGGCCTTGGTTAGATTTAGCACGTCTATACCATACTATGAAAGAAGGTAAACTGCAAGAAAGAAAAACTAGCGGGATGTCCAATAACTGTAACGGTGCATGGACTAAAGCTGCTATAGCTTCTGATGGAACTGTGGCCCCATGCGATATGGCTTTTACCTGTCGAGCCGGTAATGTGAGAGACACATCCTTTATAAAAATTTGGCGTGATTCCCCAGTATTTATTGCCATTCGCAAAGCTAGAGGAATGCCATTGTCACAAGTTCACGGTTGTGAGAATTGCTCGTGGCATTATATTTGTTTTGGGCCATGTCCAGCAGGTAATTATAGCAGAACTAGTATTTGGCCTTCATCAAGTCCTGGATGCAAGGTACGAGCCACATGTAATCTTGTTTGTAACGGTACAAATCGACTAATAAAAGAAATAATATCATGAAAATAAAACAAGCAACAAAGCAACCGTCATTAACTCAACTACTGATTTATCCAACAGATTGTTGTAACCTTAAATGTCAACATTGTTACTACAATGCTATCTATGAGACGAGCCAGAATCATCGGACCGATGAGGTTTCATATGACCATCTCTGTGGTGCAATAGAAGAATTACTACCTTTCGGATTGAGGGGATGTAAACTATCTGGCGGCGAGCCTTTTCTTAGAAAAGATTTGATTGATATATGCCGCTATATAGATTCCAGAGGTATATCTGTAGCGATTGAGACCAATGGGACATTTATTAATGAGCGCGATGCCAAAGTCTTGGGGCAACTGCACGGTCGCACAACAGTTTCAATCAGCATAGATGGTGCAAATCCTGACACACATGAGACATGTCGAGGTATATCTGGGTGTTTTAATGATACAATGCGAGGGCTTAAGTATCTGGTCAATGCAGGTGTTGAAGTACAGGTGATTGTTTGCCTTTTCGAAGCAAACAAAACCGAACTTCCACGTCTCATGAAAATTTGTGCAGAAAAGGGGGTTCGAACATTTAAGATGAATTTCATAAATCCAATAGGGCGAGCTAAGCAACTGTCTTTAGTTGGTCTTTCGGAGGCATATAAAATTGATGCACAGCTTGTAGAATATGCATCCGTCATAGGGATAAACTACTGCAGTTCGATCCCCATTGCTTTGCAAAGTGTAAAACAAATGATGAAAACCTGTGCCTTAAACAACAACTGTAATATTTGTTCAACGCTTGGGATTTTAGCTGATGGGACAATTACAATTTGTGGGATGGGAAAATATGTGAATGAATTCAAGTTTGGGACATTAGGTCAAGACAGCATAGCTGAAGTTTGGATGACACATCCAACATTAAAACTTGTAAGAACTGAAATTCCAAACAGGCTCCGCGGAATATGTGGATGCTGTATCTTTCGGTCAAACTGTCTGGGACGTTGCCGGTTAAATAATGAGAACGTAACACTAGATAGCTTGTTTGATCCGTATTGGGAATGTGCTGAAATGGAAAAACATGGACTTTTTCCAAAAAGTCGAATAGTCGATTGCCTTGAAGTCGGCTCAAAGGACCGTTCTTTATCAAAAAAGTAGGCGTGTGGTAACTGTGGAGTTGGATTGGAAAGTAAAGAGGTACGATTGGCTTGGATCCAAGTGTTATTGGTATTGTTTTTGTTAACTATTTTTTAACTTTTTTGAAAATTGAAAGGAGGTGATAACAATGGCAGATACATTAGAGCTTGGCACATTGTTGCCCGGTGGCTATGAGGCTCCAGTTGCTAGTGGTCCCGAAGGTGGAGAAGCCTGTTTAATAGGAAAGGCTCCCATTTATACTGATTCCTGGAACTGCAACCAGAATGGAGATGGCCCCGATAACGACTGCAATGGTGATGGCTGTCAACCAGACATGAATTGTAATTCAACTGGTTATAGTTAATCAGTAAAGCACCAACGTTGCCGCTATCGGCGGACAAACAGCTGGGGGGTGCTCTATGCATCCTCCAACTGTCTATTCCTACTGGTAGCATTTTGTAACCTCTAAAGTTTAAGGAGTCGGCTATGTTCAGGAACAGTAAGTTAATTGTTTACCTATCGGTGGCTGTGATTATAGTCACTAGTATGCTAGTATATTGGATGAGAAGTAATTCGACGGAATCGCCCGACGTCGTGGTTCGTTCGCAACAACTGTCATCAAATAGTGAAAAAACAGTATCTGAACCTCCTCCAACAACAACGGGATTGGAGGTATCGCTTGAAGATCCAGTTGTCAGTTCTCTGGAAGTTAGTCGTCAGAACTACGATGATGTGCGTATGCGTGCCATAGAACTGTGGGACAACCAACACAATTCAAAAACCGGCAACAGAAAGTCGGTAAGATTAGTTGGGTGGCGACCCAGCACAAAACGGAATGTATCACCAGTAATAGCAGGTAAGATCGACCAGATTATTACAGACGCTATCACTTTACTTGGGTATGAGAAAATACATTCGGTCAAACTACGCAAAACTTATAGTACAACAGAGGATAGGTATTCTGACTATCATCTACCCAAGACCATGACTAGCTATGAATTATACGACCGACTAGGTTGGATGAGACGGGATATCTATGAGGGTGAACATGAGCAACCGTTAATGATTGAAGTCGTTACGGATGAACATGTTATACAGAAGAAAGCCGGAGGTGATCCTATTAAAAATACAAGCGTATTAGAAATTCCTTGGTACAACTATTCCAATCATCCATTGATGTTACATCATGAACTTAATCCTCAGATTTATGAAAGTCTTGAACTCAAACAATTATCTGCGGAGGATGCCATTGCAATAGGAGCCAAAGAGGCGGTTGGACACCAGATTGCGATTTTGAAAACTCCGCGTGACACCAGCGAGGTTGCATTACAACCTCCATATACTATGAAGGATCATGAATTCTTGTGCGAAACATGGATTGATACAAAAAATGGTCATGTGTTGAGGAATATCATGTATGATCATGATAAAAGGATAACGCAGACAGATAATTATGTTTACAAGGAAGTGTCCGAAGAAGTGTTCTGTCCTGTGGCTCGCAAAACAGTTTTCTACAGGCCCGATGGTAATACAGTGGTCGAGGAAAAGATAGTAGACATTCAGATAAATACACCTATAGACCTCGAAAGTCCACTGCTCTGGCAACGGTGGGAGTAATACCACTTTGACCTGTTATTTAGTTTAGTAGGAAGAATTTGAGGTTAGGATAAAAGCAAACAATCAGATAAGGAGAAAATACTCTGAATACAACATCCAAAAGCTTAAGTGCAAATAGTCGTAATCCTTCAGATAAAAACAATGATGCCAATACAAGAACTGTCCTGTACGAATGGTTGGACATAAGGATTTTACAATCATTGCGTGGCATGATCATTGAAACTATAAAGGCAATCGGATACGTTCGATCTGTAGCCATTTATTGTCACTCATATAAATACCGCCTTTTGCTATTGTCACTTCTGTCTTTGGTTCTATCGATCCCGCCACTGCTATCTCCTATAATTATGCAATTGCTTATCGACAAGGCATATCCAGTTCGGGATTTTCGTTTGTTCGGATGGCTGTGTGCAGTAATGGTGGCACTCCGGGTATTGCCCAATGTATTAAGTTCAATTTCAGGATATTTATCAACATACATACGGAATCTATTGGAATATAAGCTTTGCTTTCGGGTTATCTATGCAATACAGCGTTTGCCTCTATCGTACATGGAGGAGCATCGATCAGGTATGTTTTTGGAGCGGGCAATACATGATGTGCGATCTATCACGCAAAGCATAACACAAGTAATACCCCAAATTGTTGCAATCGGGTTTACCTTTCTGGTAGCAATTGCATTAATGTTTCGGCTTACCCCAAGTATTACGCTCTTGGTATTAGCTGTTATACCATTCAATTATGTGATTACAGTTTTATTATCACGAAAATTAAGAAGTTTGTACCAAACAAATAGGGCGATAGATGAGAAGATAACAACATTTACTGCAGAGACTGTGGAGGGTACCATAACATCTCGCCTTTTTTCTCTAAATCGTAGTCGCCGAAAAAAACTCAAGGAACTGCTTCGTGACAGTCTTCGCACGAAATTTGCTACTTGGCGGGCAACTGTGTTTTGGGGCCAGCTTAATAATGTGTTTACTGTGGGCTGGGGATTGGTACTATTCTGTGGGGGGTGGTACTTGGTATTTAGCAATCGGTTGCAGCTTGGCGAGGTTGTAGCGTTAGGTATGTATATTACGGTGCTTACTCGGCCATTTCGTCAATTGGCAAGCATTTATCAATCGCTTATGACAAGCTCTGTTTCAGCTGAGAGAGTACTCGATATGCTGAATGAACATCATCGAACACAAGATGTAGAGACTGGAATAGTGCTTAAGCAACCTCCACGGCGTTTTGAGTTACGTAAAGTAAGTTTTGAATATAAAGAAGGCTTCCCTTGTCTTTGCAACTTGGATGTCCACCTACAAAGTGGTGAAACAATTGCCATAGTTGGTCCAAGTGGTGCAGGAAAAAGTACTCTTATACGGCTCCTTTCTGGCCTAGATGACAGATATTCTGGGGAATTCCTTGTAAATGGATACGATTTTAGGAAACTGAATCGCAACAGTTATCTCCGTCACGTATCATTAGTTCCACAGAATATTTTCTTTTTTAATGATTCTATACGCGATAACTTAGGTACGGGAAACGCACTGATATCACAGGACATTGTGGAAGAATATGCAATGGTTCTTGGAGTTGATGAGATTGTCAACTCGACACCTAAAGGATATGACACTAAACTTGGGGTTGATGGTGTGCGTTTCTCCTCTGGACAATATCAAAAGCTTGCAGCTTTGCGGGCAAGTTTAAAAAATGCGTCATTACTGTTGCTTGATGAAGCAACATCATCTGTGGACATCGAATCTGAGCGTAAGCTTTTGAAAGGCATAGCCAAACTGCGACCAAGAGAATGTGTTACTGTTTTGGTAACTCATCATATCCACTTGACTACCGGGCCGTGGTTCGACAGAATAATAGTTATAGCAAATGGCAGGATTGTCGAAATGGGTTCGTCGGAACAGCTTTGCGAAGAACAGGGTTGTTACTATAAATGGTTGGATTCAGATCAGATATTTTAACTGAATTGCTCAATCGCCATTTATGTGGAATTAAGCCCGTAGTATGAGAATCCAAGTTTGAGGTTACAATATTCCTAAAACGAAATAGCTTCCCTTTCTGTAGTTTTCGGAAAAACTCCTATTCTTATCGCACATCGTACCCTAAGAAAGATACAAAAGAAGCTACAAAGAAGAGCAAGTTGAACAGCGCTAATAGCCCAATGTCCCAGATTGCCAGCTGTAAAGATTCTCCAAGCTCAAGGTCTTTCTCCTGGAACTTTGGCACAGTATCAAAATTCACAGGCTTTTTAGAAATAGCATTCCAATCCTCTGTTGATCCTTGCTCATCAAAAAGAAGATGTAGGCTGTCAGGGTCCTCTTGGTCTTTGCTGAGGATATATTCCTTCAAGTTTTCCTGGTATTTTTTAATTTGTTGATATAGATTTACACACCGATTAATACCTGTACCAGCGGTGATTTCAGACGCACGCTGGTAGATAACTGCCGGTGATATACATGTAAAATTTCGCACAGCAAAAACCTGAGCTAACATTTTGTTGTGATGATCCCCGATAACCTGATTTTGGGCATTTACCGCTGCATTTGTTAACCGAGCTCTTGCGGATGGATTGTTCATAGGATGCTTAGGATCCGGGTGATATGCGCCGGCATTCTTACCAAATTTTTCGGCCTCGGCCCATATTTGCTGATTGACTTCGCTTAATTTATTCTTCAATTCTACTCGAGTAGGATTCTTGTAGAATGTATCAGAGACAATTTTCCCAAAACCTGGTATCAGAATAACCAAGCCTACCCATACCAATAAAAGGACCACCATACAGTTGGCCGAACGGCTCATTCTGCTGGAAATAAACATTGCCAATAAAACAAAAATAGAAAGATATAAGAAAGATAAGAGAATAATGATAAAAATTTTACACCAATCCAACCCACTAACAATAGCAACGTTAGATGATATCACAATGATAAGATTAACTAAAAAACCAACAAGCAAAGGTATGCCCAGCGTGACCATTGCACCAAGATATTTGGCAAAGAGGATTTTATACCTTGGGACTGATGTCGCTAACATCAAACGTAGTGTGCCGGTTTCCCTCTCTCCACAGATGACATCATAAGTTAAAACCAATGCTACAAAACTTAGAATCAGGGAGGTGATGAAAACCCAGTCAATATCGTTGAAACGAGGAAGGATAAAGTTACTTCGGCTCTTTACATCAGGTAAATCAATCGCAAATACATCGAACACAAATCGATTTGGGAGAGATTTCTCAAATCCTTCAGCACAAAGACTAAGTAACTTCGGCTTCGCCCATACTTTCTGCTCATAGAAGGCCAATTTATAAAGTTGGCTCGATTGTTCATGTAAAGCTGAAAGATTCTTATTAGTATCATTCCAGTAATCCTGCGACCGTTGATGGTATTTATCTACAAATACAAAGCCACTGGCTGCAAAAAGTGAAATGACCAGAAGGAGCGACAGTATAAAACGCAGACTCAACAGGTTATTCAAAATTTCCTTGCATATTATTTGGTAGATCATATTGCCATTCCAGCTTTGATTGAAACTTTTTTCAATATAGTTACCACTTCATCTTACGTCATACTTCACAAATGTTACAAAAGAGAAGGCAAAAAAGAGTATACTAACAAAAATCAGCAATGCTAGGTCGGGGATCGCTCTACTGACACTTTTTACAACATCGGGACGATAAACAAATTGCGGCAAATCCTGTAAACGAAGAGATGGGATTTCCTCTGCAGCTTTCCCGGCCAACCATTCCCGCATGGCGTGCCAAGTTCTCCAATAATCAACCCGATTTTGAACTTGCATAGCTTGTTTGTATTGTTTGTATTGTTTGTCTGATTCAAGCTTACGTTTGTATTCATCCCAGTCTCCATCGCATTGTGTAAAATAAGATGGTGAAGAGAAATTGTTTGTTTTGGAACGGATATATTCGACGATTTCGCTCCTATATGCTCTCGCTGTATCTATAAAATGTTGAGAACTGGCTACATCTGTACTGGCCAAAGTAACCATTACATTTTCATACACCGAAATCGGTGAGATTCGCGAAAGAGTATTGGCAATGTATCTCTGTTTTAAGAGACTTTTAAAGTAACTATGCTCTATCTCCCAGAGCTTATAAGCATATTTGTTTTTTAGAGGTTCCTGTAAGGAGTAATGTTTTGGCTTATTTTCTATGGTACGTTTATCGCACGCTAGAACATATGAGTTACCAAATGCTCCGATAATATCGTTTTGGACCCCACTTCTGGGAAGTTTATTTTTTACTTCTCTTAGTTCATTTTTGCGTTTTTCCCGAAGCAACATGCACTGGCCATCTCTCTTTTCGTCATGTTCAAGGGGGCGAACCTGTCTAGCCAAATAAACACTTCCATTGGGAATCACCACAACGCAAAGTATCCAAAAAAATAATCCTAATACTAGAGAAATAGCAGACTTCCTTACCAAGCAGGAAAACAACAAGCCGATATTCAACATCGCTAAGATGAAAACCAACGAAGCTATATACATTAGTCCAATACGACCCCAATCCACTATAGTTAAATCTATCATTGGGAAAAACAAAAGGATCAACACTCCCACGATAAATGAAGTTGTAACAGGTATTGTTAAAGTCACCATCGCCGCTAAAAGCTTACCAATTAATACTTGGTATCGAGGAACCATACCAGAAAGCATTAACTTGAGCGTGCCCCATTCGCGTTCGCCTGAAATGGCATTATATGTTATCAGTAGAGATAGGATACTTATCACGATTTTAAAAATCAGCGAGATATCCAAAATAGGAAAAATGGAAACGTACGGATTATCCTCAGCCAGTGATGCACTTATTTCAGGTAGTGCTTCTAACTCTATTTTTGCGGAATTACTCAGTCGTTTTTCCACGCCTTCGCTGAAAACAGACAATACCGTTGGCGGACTGTAGACCGTGGGTGTGATATTTTTGTAAACCTTAACTTTCCTTAGTTCGGCTTCATTACGGGCAATATTATCATTATAAGTCTTTAGTTTTTGCTGGTAGTCGCTCGCCAAGACCGGCATAAAGACCGCCGTTAAAACAACACAAACTATTGTTCCTACAGCAAATTTGAACGTTAACAGGTTTAGCAAAAGTTCCTTTTTGGTAATTATCCAAATCATATTTTCTTCTCCAAGTATTTCCCCTATTTGGAGTTTGTGCTGTTGTTAAATAGTCTCGGCTGCTTGCATTTCACGGATATAAATTTCTTCGAGATCTGCGTGTTTGAAATCTTGCTTTTCACGAATGGCAACCAGCCTGCCCTGTTTCATTATACCAACACGATCCGCTATTATTTTGGCCCTGAATATATCATGAGTAGTCATTAAAATAGCCTTGCCTTGTTCACGGAGTCGCTGGAGTTGGTCTAAGAATTCTTTAGCACTTTTAGGGTCCAGGCCACTTGTAGGTTCGTCCATAATGATTGCCGGAGAATCCTTCAATAATGCAATGGCTATACCAAGTTTTTGTCGCATACCTTTGGAAAAATGCTTGAGACGCATCTTTAATGCCCTTTCAGGCAAACCAACCATCCGCATTACATCGTCATAATCTTTTTTGACAAGTCCCTTTTTACCAGCTAATTCAGCAAAAAACGCAAGGTTTTGCCTGGCCGTGAACATTCCGTAAAGCTGGACGTCCTCGGAGACATACGAGACATACTTTTTGGCTTCGAGTGGAAACTTGCTACAGTCATGGCCATTGATGGTAGCCGAGCCGCTTGTCGGCGGGATAAAGTCCAGCAAAATGTTGATTGTGGTTGTCTTGCCTGCACCATTTGCCCCAAGTAAGCAAAAAATCTCACCCGGTTTTATGGTATAACTTACATGATCCAATGCCAAAACACCATCTTCATACCTTTTTGTCAGTTCATTAATTTCAATCATTTTGTGATTCCTTTTTATCTTCTACTTAATTTTACTCCGAAAAACATTATTGTACCAATCAAGCCAACCAGTGCCAAAACCAATATTAGTGTAGTCGCGATGTGCGTCTCGGCACTGATGCGAATTTTAAGTCTTTTTTCCAGAGCTTCCACAACATCGCTGCCGCTCTGTCCCCTGGCTTCAATCTGGGCTTCGTACTCGCCTACTCCTACGTCTGAGCCCGGTTTTAGGTGTATCTTAATCGATTTTTTGTCGCCCGGGGCTAACTTGGCTATCGATTTCGGTTCAACCTGGGCTGTCCAGCCTAATGGCGGGGATATTTCCGGGACGATATTAAACAGATCTAAAGTGCCGGTATTATCCAGGTCGGCTTTAATATTTACATCCTGCTGCGGTTTTATCTCCACATACAGGTTATTTATAAGAATCTCAAGCCGACCCACTCCTTTGGGAGTCAACGCCAAATCGACCCTGGCAGCATCTATCTTATCAAGTTTCTGCTTTGGGATAGGCTTGTCCATGAATTCGCGTTTGAGCTTGTTTATCGTCTCCAGTTGCTTTGCCGTTACTGTCCAGGCTTGGAAGTTTATCGTCTTGTCGATCATATCGACGTCGAGTTTCTGCGGGATGGATATTCTCAGATTCAACTGCTGTTTGCTTACCTCTTCTGTAAAACGTACGCGCGTGACACGGGCCCCACCCATTGCATCTACAAAAGAACTATTAATTTGCGGTGGAAGATTGGTGACCAAAAGGGAGAAGTTCCTATCAGAGGTCACCAGCATCTCCAAACTGAGGTCATAATTGATGTTAGTTCCAAGCTGGCCTTCTTGAGAAAACTGTGACGCAACAATAGTCGGTATCTTCTGCAGCGACTCTTTTTCAAGAAAAACGCTTTCTATCGGGTTCTGGTCCAAGTACTGCAATTTCACCCCTGCCTCCTGAACGTCTGTTAGCAACTCGAAAGTCAACTTTTCACGCTGGCCATAAGACAATACCGGTATTACCTGCTCATAGGGCTTACCTATAATTGATGATGCATTGACGATTGAAACAATTATGTTCTCAACATTGAGCAGCGCTCGTATCTGATTAGGGTCCTGCCATCCTGATTCCGATTCGCTCTTGGTCAGACCCAACGACGATTCAGCCTGTGTTAGATTAGAAGTGTTCTTGAGAACTAAATCAAGCATTCGCCGTCCTTCACTATCATAATACTTTTTGGCTTCCATAATGGTAATGTGAGTTGCGTTGTCGAGAAAGCCCAGTTTCGTTTTTTCAAGTTCAATTCTGGCCTGCTTAAGTTGCTGCTGAGCCAGAGCGAAAGCCGACAGAGCCTCATCAAGTTCCTTCTTCGATATTATGCTTTGATCAAAAAGCCTTTTGGCGTTTTCATATTCACGTCCATAGCGATCGTTCGCATCTTCGGCATATTCCAGTACAACCTTGGCTGTCCTGAGACTGAGCTCATTGAGCAATTCTGTGCGTGTCTTGGTGCGCTCGTCAGCGTTAGTATCAGCCTGCAAGGGAGTCTGCAGATCCACAAACAAACAGCATGCCAATATCCCGGCAAACACTCTTAGCAAGATAGTCTTTCCATATCGCTGATTCATTTTTACAACTCCATCATCACTTGAAATATCTTATGGCCAAACGCAGGCCTTCCTGACGTTCGATCAGCGTTTCCTGCTGCTGGAAGAAGCTGTCTTGAGTCGCAAAGAACTGAGTACGAAAAGTCTCCAGTTCATCATCAGTTATCTTACCTATAGTTCTTAGTTCCTCTTTTATGGATAATCTCTCTTTTGCGATCTTGACCCTTTCCTGCGCCAGCTCAACCTGGAATTCTTGTTCAATAAGAAGTCTGTAGTTTTGGCGAACATTCAATTCAACCAGGTCCTTTTCGTCGGCGAGTACGGCTTCCAGGGCTCTAAGGTTCGCCTTTGCCTGTATCTGCCGACCTTTGCGGGCCTTTCCCTCGAAAATAGGCATACGCATTTTTATGCCAGCAAACCATCCGGGATCCGGGCCAGATAACGTTGTCCCACTTCCAAAGAGGCCTAATGTTTGTCCTTTGTCTTTGTCAAAAGTCTGCGCCTGGGCCACCGAGTCAAGAGCCCAGGTATCGTCGTTGTTAACGAGGTTTACGCCAACCTTACCATCATCGTCCTGATAACCTGCGGTAAAACGCAAATCTGGTACGTACTCGTATCGCAGTTGTTCCAGCGCTCTGTGCTGTTCAGCCACAACGGCTTCGGCAAATGCTACCTCGCTGCTCTGGGCAAGAGCAAGATCGACCATCCTGTTTATGTCAAAAGAATCAAGACCAAAACTGCTCATCTCACCCTCGAGCTCAACCTTATCGGCCCCAACTGGCATACCTATCAATCGCAGCAGGTCCATTTTACGGTTGAATTTCTGATGCGTCAGATTATTTATCCGCGACTCTTCTTCAAGCACGTTTAAGCGCGCTGTCAAAACCTCCATCTTAACACTTAGATTGCCTTCCTCCATCCTCCGTTTCTTTCTTTCATACTGCCTTTTGAATCCCTCAAGCAATTGCTGTCTGGCAGCAATCTGTTGTTCCTTGAGCTGGACAAAGAAAAATGCTCTTCGGACCTCTGAAAGTACGTTGGCAACCTGATTTTCATAACTGAAAAGCGCCCCGCGCTGCTCGGCGCGCAATGAGATATCGAGAGGATTGTCTTTTCCATATTCAAGAATCGTCTGAGCTATCTGCGCAAATAGGGTAGTGGCAATGTCAACAGCATTTGCTGAACCAAAATTTCGGAAGTGCTCGTATTGGTAGGTAAGGTCAACGCTTGGCAGGAACCGCGAATTGGCAATCAGTTTGCTGCCCCCGACTATGAACATCTGCTGCCGAACTTCTTTGATTTCATTGCTGTTAGCGAAGGCTAATTGCAGGCACTCATCCAGAGTCAGTACGCGCTCAGCCTTCATTTTCTGTGCCGAGACAGTCCGTGTCGGCAACTCCCCAACTGCTCGCAGGTACGTAAGCGAATTCGGCTGGCAAGGATCGGTTATGGTTTCCTCTTCAAGACGTTGTTCTACCTGCACAAGCGACGGGGCAAGCGCAGTCCTGCTCGTGCACCCCTGCACAAGCCACAGCATCGCCGAAACAAACAGAAGTTTGAAGAAATGTTCGACTGACATTGCTCACCAATCCAATCTGTTCATAGCTCAAATCTCAAAAATAGGGCCGCCGCAGGTAAGCAACTGCCCGGTATTTCCCTTCTATGAGCAACAACCATGCCAGGATTGAGAGGCTTTGATAAAATCTTATAACTTGGTGTTGGCAAAGGATTTACAAGTATGAAGTGCTTTTCAAGGGAGTGTTGTTTTCGGTTCTACTGTGTCATGCGTGACCCATTGTGTGTCATCAATGACACACTTTTATCCCCAATCAACTACTCGATGCCGTATTGCTTTAACTTACGGTAAAGGGTTTTTCGGCCAATACCAAGCAAATCAGCGGCCTTCTCACGATTGCCTCCAGATTCGGAAAGAGCCTTATTTATTGCTTCCAATTCTGCCTTAGTTGTGGCATCAGTTACTATTTGGGCAAGTGATATACCACCTGTCGCACTTGTTACGTCCGGCTGTTCGGAATCAGAATAAATCCGTCTTGGCAAATCCTCTGGTTCAATAGTCGAGCTAGCTGCAATAGTCATTGCACTGTAAATGCAATTTTGCAATTCTCTGACATTGCCTGGCCATTGGTAAGCAGTTAGTAATTCCATTGCTTTATCAGAGGCACTGGGTTGAGAAATCCCCAATGATCCAGCGTATCTATCAAGAAAGTGTTCGAGAAGCAGTGGAATATCTTCTTTACGATCTCGTAGGGGACAAACATTCAGACTAAGAACATTCAATCGCCAATAAAGATCTTCTCTGAATTTACCCTCCTTAACCATTGTTGCAATATTACGGTTAGTAGCAGCCATAACACGGGCATCTACTGAAATAAGCTTATCGCTGCCTACCCTGGAAAAAGTCCCCTCCTCAATAACCCTCAATAGTTTAACCTGTGCGTCAAGAGGCATTTCCCCAATTTCATCCAGGAATAACGTCCCGCCGTCAGCGGATTCAAATTTTCCTCTTCTAAGTTCCTTAGCATCAGTAAACGAGCCTGCTTCGTGGCCAAAGAATTCGCTTTCAATGAGGTTCTTTGGGATCGCACCGCAATTTACCACAACAAATGGGCCAGTTTTCCTTTTACTCGCCTGATGAATTGCTCGGATTATAAGCTCTTTGCCTGTACCACTTTCACCTGAGACTAAAACTGTCCCATTAGTAGCGGCAAATTTGTACATCAATCTAAATGTCGATTTCATTTTATCTGAGATACCCACTATGCTCTCGAAACCATAAGTTTCCTCAAGCTGAGCTTCGAGCTGTTTTACTCTGTGTTTCAATTTAACTACTTCCACGGCCCGGGAAATAATAGCCAAAAACTCGTCATTATCAAATGGCTTCTGAAGATAATCAAAAACGCCTTTTTTCATAGCCTCAACCGCGGTGCGAACCTCACCGTGAGCTGTCATGATGATAACCTTACAGTTAGCATTGAACTGCTTAACGAGCATCTCCATAACTTCCATACCGTTCATACCAGGCATTTTTAAGTCCAGCAAAACAACTGCCGGCTCAAATTTACTGTAGATATCCAATCCAGCCTCGCCCGAATTGGCAATTTCGACCTCGTAGCCGTTCTTTGCTAATAACGCTGATAGGATTGAACATATCTTCGGCTCATCATCAACAATTAATACCTTATTCTTTTCCATTCGTTATCCTCATAGCTCAATGTTTAAACACAAGGCAGTGTAAATTTTACCACGGTTCCGCCATCAATGCCCTGTTCTATCCAGATTTCTCCGTCATACAGCCTGACGATGTTGTTGCAAATGGCTAATCCAAGCCCTGTTCCACTGGATTTGGTGGTGAAGAATGGCTCGAAAACTTTTTTGCTCAAATTCGGCGGTAAACCAATACCTTTGTCTTTCACTTCGATCAAGATCATCTTTTTCCCTGCTATAATAGTGTCATCTTTGGGAGAAAACAGCGAAGCTCTGATTACCAACGGCCCACCATCAGCCATAGCCTGTATACCATTTAGTACAAGATTTATTAACACCTGCCGCAGTTCTGCCGGATCGCAAAAAAGTTTCGGCAAATCCTTTTCGATTTGCGACTCTATTTGGACGTTTTGCTTTTTAGCCTGGGCTTCAATAAAATTCAGGTAATGCTCAATCTCTTCACCAACGTAGAGTTCCCTTGGCTTACTCTCTGTGGGTCTGGCCAACGTCAATAAATTCTCAACAATACCATTGAGTCTGTCAACTTCTCCCAGGACATCTTCAGCGAGTTTCTTTGCCTCGGCATTCTGTTCAACCTCTCCAGAAAGATACTGCACGGTGCTTCGGATTGCAGTCAGTGGATTTCGAAGCTCATGTGCGATACCCGCAGCAAATTGCCCCATTGTCGCTAATTGCTCTGCTCGGAACATCCGTTCATTTTGATGTGTGCGTTCTCTAAAAAGTAAGGCATTTTCAAAAGCCAATCCTGCTTGCCTGCCAAGCGTCTGCATTTTTGCAACTTCATCAATATTTAACGGTCCTTCCGGCACATATAAGAACGCTATTCCAATCAACCTGTCCATTGATACAAGAGGAACGGCAAAATTAATAGATACCCTGAGAAAAGGCTCAAGCTCTTCAGCCAAATATATCAATATTTCCTTATCTTTGTCAAAAGTCAGCATTAGGCGATTGATACGAAACCATGACACTAATTTACCCTTAGCTGCAAGGTCAGGTAACTGAGATTTGGTCTGAGCCGCACTGTCAATACAATGAAAAACTCGTGGTGAATCAATGTGGCTTGCCAGATATACGAAGGCATCTTCTACGTTTATCAACTCTTTCAGTTTACTGAATAAATTGTTTCTTAATTGCTTGGGATCGACTATTAACAAAAGAGACTCACCAAATTCCGTCAGTAAGCTTTCACTCTTGTCTCGCTTTTGAAATAAATTGAGAAACATCTCGATCATATAATATCCCAATAGACTACTTGATAATCGCTATTAAGGCATTTAGCAAAAAGACATTATACACGACTGACAGATGAGATCAAGAATTTTATAATTATCGCATACCATTGTTTCGCCACAAGTTTTCTTTGTGATTATTAACCATATTTAATGCAAATGTTGCTATAGAACTTCCCAAAAACCTCATAGCCTATTTGGCCATAACTTCCGCCATAAGTGTTTTTCTTTTTTACTCATGTTTGTGCTCCTATGCATCTGAAACTGAGTATTGGCTAACAGCGAATTATTGTGGCGACTGTGGCAGTATGTTCAAAACGATTACCATACCCAGCGAGCAATAGTATATATAATACTGAGGCCTTTAATTCGGAAATTTAATCCTGCACTAACATATTCGCATCAGCAAAACACCAGAATTCGAAAAGAAAGGTCTTGCTCGATATACTGTAAATATTGGGACGCGATGCGGACATGACTGTACATATTGCAGTTCGCCAGCACTGCTTAGAATGCACCCATCTTTTAAAAAACACGGATTGAGCCCGTTTGAACGAGAATATGCAATTGTTGATCCGGCCACCCCGGAACGAGTCAAGAGAGATGCTGTTCGAATAAAGAATAGAGGATTAGTTCAATTATGCACAACCGTTGATGCATGGTCTCCTGAGGCTCAAGAACATGAACTTGGCAGAAGATGCCTTGAGGCAATTCTCTCAGAACCTGGCTGGACAGTAAGAATTCTCACAAAAAATGCTGCCGTTTCAAAAGACTTCGACATTATTGATAAATACAAAGATCGAGTCCAGTTGGGCCTTAGCATAACAGCTCTGCCTGAAAAGGAAGATGTTATCAAATCTATCGAGCCTAATGCTTCACCTATAACTGAACGAATCGCTGTAATAAAAGAGGCCGCAAATCGCGGCATAAGGACATATGGGATGTTCTGCCCGTTGCTGCCAGGTATATGCACTAAGCCAGAAGAGATCAGCCACCTAATTCAACTGGCTGAATCCTGGAATACAGAGGAAATCTTCATAGAAGCAGTTAACGCAAGAGCCAATGGATTAATATTAACACAAGAAGCACTTGAAAAATCAGGACTTAAAGAAGAAGCTGCTGAAATTCAAAAGATTCGAAATAGAAAGAATTGGAACAGCTATGTTGTTGATCTAATCAAAAGCGTTCAGGACGCCATTAGAAAACACTCTGATCTTAGCAAACTTCGGATACTGCAATACTCAAAGAGCTTGACAAAAGAATCAATAACGAAGATAAAGCAAAATGATGTTGGTGTTGTATGGCTGTGATTCAAGGACCGTAACATGAAACTATATACGATAGGTTTTAAGAAACGCTCTGCCGAAAAATTCTTTACAATCCTAAAGGATTCCAATATTCAGAAGCTGATTGATGTTCGCAGAAAGAACAATTCGCTGTTTTCCGGTTTTACAAAAAAGCAGGATTTGCGTTTCTTTCTTGAAGAATGTTTCGCTATTATTTACGAGCATATCCCTGAATTCGCTCCTTCTGAGGGACTTTTAAAAAGTTACAGGAAAAGGATTGGTAGCAAAAAGTACGATCTCAATGCCTGGGACGATTATGAGCGACAATTCTATAGAGAAGTATTATCAAAACCTATTGTCGGAAGATTCAAGATAGCCGTTGAGACTTTTAGTAGTGTATGCCTACTTTGCTCTGAGGAAAAAGCCGACTATTGTCACCGAAGACTATTGGCGGAATATTTTGAAAGGCAGCTATCGAATATCAAAGTTATCCATCTTTAGATTGCTCGAGTAGAGCTATCGCTACAAACGAAGAAAACCGCAGCAAGAAAAAATGGCTGAGGTAAATAGATTATAGAATTCACCTCATCAATAGCTCACTCGGTGATAATAAAGCCTAAATATGTGTTTATGTAATTAAGGTTTTTCTTTTGGAGCGAAAATTTCAATCTGAAGCGCAACATATCTTCCCACGCCAGAAAACCTCGGCGGGTGTCCGATAGTTCAAACATTTCCTTGGTCGATTATTTAATAACTTCTCAACTTTGTCAAGCAGCCAT
>SDBT01002240.1_pt1 | contig 34456 bp, 32 predicted proteins | sample 2277101 | NCBI WGS metagenome assembly SDBT01 (sample SAMN10404973, study PRJNA504765) | marine sediment metagenome | isolation source: marine sediment core GS10_PC15, 103 cmbsf | place: Arctic Ocean: Southern Knipovich Ridge | collected 2010
AAAATTAAGAATTTTCAAGATAACTTTTCTTTAAGAAAATTTCAGATATTTCAAATTCGATGTGAGAAAAAAAGCATTTACAATGCTTGATGACGCGCTTGCCCAAAGATTATTTTGTTGATTTAAACAAGAGTAAATTAATCCGAGAGCTATATTTACTACAATTATTGGGACGTTAAGTAGTCCTCCTGTTGGAGAGAAATGAAATATTCCAAAAATTAAAGTTGTTTTAATAGCTGTTTTTAAAAAATTCTTAGTTGCACTGCTGCTGTTTTTTTGCTCTTTAGAGAAATAAGATTCAATATAACCTCTAAATAAAACTTCTTTAATGACAGGATAGATCAAAATAGCATAAAAAGTAGAAAATTTTCCTACAAACCCACCTATATAAATTAGTTTGTTTTCATCAAAAACTTTGAATTTAAAAAATTGAAAGGAGTTGACTATGAATTTTGTTAAGTATCTATCGAGTGCAAATAAAAATGGGCCTGAGCAAGCTCCTTTTAAAATAGATTTTAAAACATCTAATTTATTACTTATTGGAAAATACTGAGCTATATTTTTTAAATTATCCTTCTTAGATAAAGATGCAATTAGATCTTTAGAAGCTTTTAAAACAAAAATAGTAAGCGCAACATAATAGATAGTATCTACAGCTCCAAATGCTGTCCAAAACCCATAAAAAAATATAAAAAAAGGAAGTTTTGTAATAATTTTCCATGAAAAAAGTGAATTATATAGATCTAGCACAAAAACTTTGGTTGCTTCTTTTACATATATAAGACTTAAGAGTGCTATTTTTTGAATTTTTGAAAAGCTGCTATTTTTTGTAATATTGCTCGTAGTAGCAAATGTCATTGATGGAGTTTTTACATAAGAAGAGGGCAGTGTAGTAACAGCTATTTTGAGTGTAGTAACAGCTATTTTGGTTGTCATAATTTTAAAAATAATAAATTAAAAAATAATTTTAAAAAAAATAGTATGAGATATAGCTTTTTTTAGCTACTAGCCTTTTAGAAGTTTTTTTAGTTCTATAGAATTTTTGATGGCATAGGCGTTTTCATCATTATTAAAATAACAAAAGACATCTAAATTTTTTTTGTGAAAATTTTTTATAATTTTCGCCCATTTTTGGAGAGTTTTTTTTGAGTATGTGCCAGAATATGCTCTTTTAGGGCCGTGGAGTCTAATATAAACAAAATTAGCTGTGATTTCTAATGGCGTTTGAAAACCCTCTAGATCATAGATACAAAAAGCTGCTTTATATTTTTTTAAAAGAGAAAAAACCTCGTTTGTTAGCCAAGATTTATCTCTAAACTCAAAAGCATATTTATAATTTTTATCTAAAGCCTTTAGAAAATTTAAAAGTCTTTTGATATCTAAATTCCATTTCGGGGGGATTTGAAATAGTATTGGACCTAAATGTGGTTTTAAATGCTTTACTCTATTTAAAAACAAAGTAAGATGTTTTTTCGGCTCTTTTAATCTTTTTAGATGAGTTATAAATCTAGAAGATTTTAAAGAGAAAATAAAGTCATTATTAGCTTCTTTTTGCCAATTTAACACTACCTTTTTTAAAGGAAGTCTGTAAAAAGTATTGTTTATCTCTACTGTTGAAAAATGCTTTTGATAATATTCAAAATAGTCTTTAGCTTTTACATCTTTAGGATAGAATCTATTTTTCCAATGTTCGTATGAAAAGCCAGATGTTCCAATATATATTTTGTTTTTTTTCATTTTACACTGGGATGGAAGGCGTCTCAGATGGATGTTTTTTCTCTTTTATAAGTTTGTGTAAAAATGGAACTAATGTGAGTGTAATAATTCCAGCGATAACTGTCGAAACGCCTAAAATAATAAATATTTTAAAAAAAGAGGGGTTTGTAATTATGGGATCTGTCGCTTTAGATACTCCAATTGCTAATTTTGTAAAAATATTTGCAAATACAGCAGCAACACCTGTTAACATCATCCAAGTTCCCATCATAATATTTTGGATTTTGTGAGGAATTAACTGCCCTATCATAGCGTAGCCAATAGGGCCAATGCATAGCTCTCCAAGGCTTTGCAAGATATAGCTAGATACGATCCACCAAAAATTAATAAATCCTTTTGAATCCGCGAAATTTATACTAATAGCGAGAAGAACAAATCCAAGACCAATTAAAAATAAAGATAGGGTAAATTGAACAGGGATTGTTATATTAAAACCCTTTTTTCTTAGTTTATTATATGAAATAGCCATGAGAGGACCACCGATAATTATTATTACAGTGTTTATATTTAGTGCCCATTGAGGTGGAATTGTAAATCCAAAAAAGCTTCTATTGACATTGTTTTCAATAAAAAGAATAAGGCCTAAAGGAGCTGTCATATAAAGTGTCCAAAAACATAGCGCCATAAAACATAAAATTAAAAATGCCCACATCTTTTCTTTAGCAACTGAAGTTTTTTGGCGAAGCGCAAAAAAGATGATTACAAAAACCATTATAGCACCGGCTATTAAAATCATATTATTTGAAAAAGAAGAATATCTAAGTAGCCAAATAAGCATAGTAATTATCGATCCAATTATTAAAAGTCCGAAAAGTCTAAATAAAAATCTTTTTTTTATAGTTAAAAATGAAAAAACTGTTTTTCTATCTTTTAATATTTTGAAGGTAGCTAGAACTATAATAAAAGTTAGAATATTAGAAGCTGCACCTATTAAAAATAGAGTAGAGTAATTAGCTGTTTTTTCAAAAAAACCGCTTATAGTAAAACCGATTAAAAAGCCGATATTCATACCACTATAGTTCCATAAAAAAGCTCTTTCTCTTCTTTTATCATGGGGTTTGAAAAACTGAGTTAACAAACAGTTTATGCAAGTAACGTTAAGACCTGTTCCAGATAAAAAGACAGCTAAACCAAGATATAGCTGATAGGTTGATAAAATGTAGCATCCCAAAGCTTGCAAGAGCATTCCAAGTGCAAATAATGATCTATATGAAAATAATCTTCCCGCTACAAAGCCTCCGATTAAGTGAAGAGCAAAATTAAAGGCTACAAAGCTCGCTGTAATCGTAGTTGCTTCAACATCGTCCATTTTAAGACCATTAGTAATAAATAAAACTAATGTTGAAAATAATATGCTATAGCTGAGAGTTGAAAATATCTGCACAAAAAATAAAACAGTAGATCCTGCTCTTTGTTTTTTTAATTCTTCAGATGCTTTAGATGTTATCATTCGTTTTTTCTTTTGTTTGCTTTTTTTTCAATATATATAAAAAAAAATTACTCGTAAATTTTAATTTAATAATTTTCTTTTAATTATTTGAGTAATCATTTATGATTTTCAAAATCATCTAAAGTTTTTATAAAAAATTATGCAAAATACACTTTTAAAAATTGATAAAATATCAAAGATATACACATCTGAAAAAGAAAAAGTAGAGGCTCTAAAAAACATTTCTTTTGAGATAAAAGAAAAAGAAATACTAGGGCTTTTAGGAGTAAATGGGGCTGGTAAAACTACTCTATCTTCTATAATAGCTACTTTATTAAAGCCAACTTCTGGTGATATTTTTTATAATGAAAAATCTATATACCAAGATGTGGTCTCTTTTAGAAAGATTTTAGGGTTTTGCCCTCAAGTTCAAAATTTAGATTTAGATTTAAATGTAAAAGAAAATCTTGTTTTTGCAGGCAGATATTATTCTCTTACAAAAAAGCAGATTAACGATAGAATTAAATATCTTTTAGAAAAGTTTGATTTAACAAGATATGAAAAATTTAATCTAAATGCACTCTCTGGTGGTTATAAGCAAAGATTTTTGATAGCTAGAACGCTGATGCATGATCCAAAATTAATTATAATGGATGAGCCAACAGTTGGTTTAGATCCGCAGCTAAGAAGGCTTTTATGGAAATACATCCTAGATCTAAAAGATGAAGGAAAAACTATTATTTTAACAACTCATTATCTTGATGAAGCAGATGTTTTATCTGATAGAATTTGTGTAATAGATTCAGGCACTCTGAAGGCTTTAGAAAAACCGTCTAAGCTAAAAGAGATCTGGAAATCTCAGTCTTTAGAAGATGTCTTTTTAAATCTAATAAATGAAAAAGATAAAGAAGAAAAAAAATGAGAAATTTAATTTATATTTTTTGGCAAATAGTTTTTCGTGAAATAGTCGGTTTTAGAAAAGTTTTAGTTAGTAAAATTATTGATCTTCTAATAATGATATCCACAAATGTCATTGTTTTTACTTATTTAATGCCATATTTTGGTCTAAAATCAAATTACGGTGCTTTTATTATTATTGGTCTCATTCCTGCTGTTGTTTTATTTGAAGCAATCCCTAGAACAACAAATTTAGTTATGGATATAACGGGAAATAAAAAAATATCTTATATATTAACTCTTCCAATGCCATCTTCTATGAGTATTGCAGCTATTGCAGTTGGTTGGGCTGCAAGCTCATTTTTATATACGATATTAATTTTGCCTATAGCTAAGATATTTTTATTTGATAAGTTTGATTTGAGTAATTTATCAATATTTAAGTTTTTAATCAGTTTTAGCTCTATGCAAATTATGTTTGGTTTTTTCTCTTTATTTCTAGGCTCTTTAATTAAAGATATGAGATATATCACATGGATTTGGGCGAGAATTGTAAACCCACTATTTATGTTGGGTGGTTTTTTTTATAGCTGGCAGGCGATTTATTCTATATCTCATGTAGCTGGCATAATAAATCTTTTCAATCCTGTCATGCTAACTTCTGAAGCAATTAGAGCATCTATATTAGGTCAAAGTGGCTATCTTCCATTTTGGATATCTATTTCAGCTCTGTGGTTTTTTATTTTAATTTTTTCTATTTTTGGTATTATGAGAATTAAAAAAAGATTGGATTGTGTGTGATCTATCTAGATATTATAGATACTAAAATAAAGTTAGAGACAAAAAGATTAATACTCAGAAAACCTCTATCAGAAGATATCGACGATATTTTTGAGTATGCAAAAGATGAAGATGTAGCGAGATTTACTAAATTTAAAGCTCATAAAACTCTTCAAGATGCTAAAATGTTTTTGCAAATAGTAAAGCAGCAACATCAAAATAAAACAGCCTTAACATTTCTTTTAGAGTTAAAAGAGAATAAAAAAGTTATAGGCTCAATCTCTTTTCTAAATATATCAGAGGATAATGAAAGATCAGAAATCGGTTTTGCTTTATCTAAAACTTACTGGGGAAAAGGTCTTATGAGCGAGGCTATTGAAAAGTTTTTAGAATTTGGATTTAAAAAAATTAAGTTTAATCGCTTAGAGACTTTTTCAAATATAGAGAATTTTAGATCGATTCGTCTTCTCAATACATTCATGCAAAAAGAAGGCATTTTAAAAGAGAGAGAGAAAATTAAAGGTAGATTTTGTTCTTTAAATATCTATTCCATCTTAAGGAAAGAATACATCTTGAAAAAATCTTTTAGATAATTAAGGATTTTTAATCAATCTTTGAAAAATATGCTGCCTGATTTCATAATGGCTAAATCTTTGTAAGATCAATAACATTCAGTAGCTTATACTTAATAAAATTGAAATTGCCCAAAAGAAGAAGAAGATAGAAAAGTGCAAAACTTAGATGAAGTATCTAAATAATTAAAAGATAACAAAGTTTATATTATACTTTATGGGACTGTTGCATTCTAAATTTAAGAATCAATTTTTTACCATATATTGATTTTATTCTAGCATTATTCTCAATATGTTGTGCAGTTTTTGTGAAAAATTTCAGCTTGCAACAAGCCCTTTATGCTTTTTTAAGAAGGTAAATTATTTGCCTTCTTTATTTTTCTTTTCTATAATAATTTTTATGCACACGTTTCAATTAAAAATAATAGAATTTGTTCAACAAATTAGAAATCCTATTTTAGATGAATTTTTCAAGTTTTTAAATCTATTTGATACTCCGATTTTTTACTTAATTTTATTTCCTCTCCTTTGGATAGGGTATAGCTATAGATTTGGAGCTAAAATCTTTTTTATTTTGATGGTAAGCTCTATTGTAAATAATCTTTTAAAAGATATCTTCATGCAACCAAGGCCTTATATTTTAGATCCATCCGTTGGAATAATTCATGTTTTAAGCAACTATGGCCTGCCCTCTGGAGCAGCGCAAACAGCAGTGATATTGCCGCTTTTGTTAATTGAGCATTTCAAAAAGAAAAAATGGCCAATTATTGTAGGTATAAACTACTTTTTTTGGATAAGTCTATCTCGGCTATATCTAGGAGTTCATTTTTTAACAGATATTATAGCAGGGTGGTTTATTGGCTTTGGTTTGTTTTTAGTATATTTATATGTATTTCCTCTAATAGAAAAAGTAATTAAAAAGTATAAACCAATAAATGTGTTTTGGATAGCTCTTTTGTGTCTTTTTGTTTTGTCTTTTATTCCTAAATTAGATGTGCATTTTTTTGGATTCTTAGCTGTATTTATAGGGATTTTCTTATCTAATAAATATAATATGTTTTTGAAAGACAGCAAGAAAACAAAAGAGTTTTTTAAAAGAGCTATTTTTGCTATAATAGGGGTTTTGGTAATTACACTTATTGTTTCTTTAATATTAAAAAGCTGGCCAGTTTTTATTGAGAATACAAGCTATTTTTTTATGGGACTTTGGATAAGCTTTTTTTGTTCTTATCTTTATAAACGATTTTTTAAAAAATACAAAAAACAACAAAAAAAATGAAAAAGAAGATTTTTATTGGGTCAATAATTTTTATTTTTGCTTTATTTAGCGTTTATTATCTATCTTTTAAACCAAAAGAAAAAAAACTCATTTTGTCCATTTTGTGATGAAAAGATATTAAACTATCAAAAATACTTTGAAGATGGAAATGTGATAGGCTTATGCTCTTACAAGCCTCTTTTAAGAGGCCACTCGTTAATAATACCAAAAAGACATGTAGAAAGACTAGAAGATCTAACAGATAGTGAGATGCAAAATGTTTTTAATCTTATAAAAAGAACAAACATAGCTGTTCAAAAAGTTTTAAATAATAAAAGCTATATATTAATCCAAAAAAATGGAAAAGAAGTAGGTCAGAGCGTTTTCCATGTCCACTTTCATTATATTCCAAGAAAAGAAAATGGTTCTAATTTTGGGTTTTTAACAAGATTTTTAACCTACCCATTTAAAAGAAAGCTAAACCCAAATGAAATGCAAGATATTAAAGAATTGCTTTCTCAAAATATTTAAAATTTATTGTTAAAAAATTTTAATCTTATCTAATCTTTATCAAAAAAAATATGATTGATTATGATTGAGACGAAATATTCAGACTATCCTATTTTTGCTCTTTTTTCGCCATCTCCTTGCTTAGCTAGTTTCTCCAATTTCTCTGAACATATTGCAGCTATTCGCTTCAAAGGCAAGGCAGCATCTTCTTGAGGTGCTATAAGAATGAAGTCTCTCTTGCTTGCCTTGCGAAAGCAACTTGAGCAAAAAATAGTTAACTGTTTTATTAGTGTATTTGTTTTAAATCTAGTTTGAATATCTTTTGCATCAAAAATTCCTCCACATTTAATATGTTGTACATAGCTTGGAACTGGAAAAATAGCAGGGATATGATTATTTGATAAACTACTCATGTTAATTACCCTTGTTGTTTTCTTTATGCTTAATGCAACTATAACATCAATTATAGTAATTATCATCAATTATAGTAATTTATCATCAATTAAAAAAAGTATTTAGGTAAAGCGCATTGAAATTTAATCTATTGCTTTTGTAAGGCCTTGTTGCATAAGTCTCTATGAAGCAAGCTCTTGAATTCAAAAAATCTTTTTACATTAAATTTCTAGAAAATAAAATAGACACCTCAAATAGCTAAAGAGAGGTGTCTTATGAAAAATAGCTACTAAATTGGCAATTAAAAGCAATATAACAAATTTTTGATAAATCGAGAAAATATTACGACTTAAAGTCTATGGAGAAACAGAATGGAAAATTAGAATTCACAGCCCTTCTAAAGAAAAAAAACAAAAAAGATATCTTTTATAAAAGCTTGGGATCTATAACTAGATGCTTTATTTTTTTTCTCTTCCAAGTGTATGTAATATGTACTAATCCATCTTTTGATTGAATAACCGAGGGATATGAATATTCTCCTCGTTTATTTTCTAAAGAGAGTTTCATCTTCCAAGTTTTTCCATCATCATCTGAAATAGCAATGTTTATTGGAAAACGTTTTTTCTTAGAGTGATTATAAACTAAAAGAACTCTACCATCTAAAAGTTTTATCGCATCAATAGCTGAGTTTGGATTTGGCAGTGTAGTTGGCGTTGCATTTGAAAAGCTGCAACCTTTGTCTGTTGATGTGGCTGTATAGATATATCCTTGTTTAAATGAGCGAGCTAGCATTTTTATGTTTCCATCTTTTGTTAAAAATATAGCTGGTTGAATTATCCCTCTTGAATTTTCAGGATCGGTAATTGGAGAGCTTCTTTGCCAGCTTTTGACGCTTTTATCAGTTATTTCCATATAACATGCCCAAGCATCAAAGCTTTCTTGAGAAGACGGACAAAGTAAAGTTCCATCATCTAAAAGCATAGGTCTATTTTTAATTGGACCATATATTCCTGAGGGAAAAATTTCACTATCTGAAAAAGAGTTTCCATTATCAAAGGATCTTTTTAAAAAACCGGACCAAGTACCAGGGTTTTTTCCAACTTTATAAAAAAGTAAGATTTCATTAGAAGGAAGTGTAAATAAGACAGGATTCCAATGCGCTTCTTTTGGATAGTTTATCAATTTTTTAGGCTTTGACCAATTTAAATTTTCTAAGCTTGATATCCAAATAGATACATCTTTTTTTCCTTCTTCAGATCCAGCAAAGTAGCTACATAATATTTTGCCTGTATTTGTTTCGGTTAAAGTTGATGCATGACACGTTTTAAAAGGAGGGTTTTTAAAGATAAACTCACTTTTAATAATAGCTTTATGAGATGGATAAGCTAAAGCGCTTTGAGCTGTAAAAATGTAGAGTAATTTTTTAAAGAATTTTATTCTGAGCCTCTTTGATTTAAAACTTCAAGCTAAAAACTTTTAAGTATAGTTTAAGATTTAAAAAAAATATAGAGTTTTAATTTTTGGCATCATTCATCCAACCATTAAAATGGTTGGCTTTCTGATGTCATTTATCGTAAAAATAAAATTTACTAAAATGTCCAGGATCGGATGCGTTTAGAGTTTTTATTAGAGAAAAAATTGTATAAAATCTGAAAATCATAGAATTAGATATTAGTTTAACCCCTTATAATAAGAGGCTTGCAAAGCCTGTCGCTGGCAATGCACGGTTTTACGGCAAACCATGCATTGACAATACACGGTTTTTGCGGTACAATAATGAATAAAAGAAAGAGGATTTTTCATGAATCGTGAAATATTAAAAAAAATTATTGCAGATCAACGAGAATATCAGTTTCCACAAAATTATTTTGACAGATCGGAATCTGAGGTGATTCGAAGATTCATAGATGATCCAAATATATTGATAATTAGTGGAATTAGAAGATCTGGAAAGTCAACCATTATGCGTGTTTTGCAAAAAGAACAAAAAGAAAAAGATTATTATTTTAATTTTGATGATGAGCGTTTGGTAGAGTTTAAGCTTAAACACTTTCAAGTTTTATTAGAGATTTTTATAGAACTTTTCGGAAAACAGTCTAATTTTTATTTTGATGAAATCCAAAATATTGAGGGCTGGGAAAGATTTATTAGAAGATTATATGAACAAGGAAATAAAATTTTCATCACAGGATCTAATGCAAGATTGTTAAGTAGAGAATTAGGTACCCATTTAACCGGAAGGAATATCTCTCTTGAAGTGTATCCTCTCTCTTTTAGTGAAATTGTTTATCACGAACAGCCAGAGCTTTTAAAGAAAAAAATATTTAATACATCAGATATTGGGACACTGTTAAATTTATTTTCGTCTTACATGAAGTATGGAGGAATCCCCGAATATTTGAACTTTAAAAAAGTCGAATATATAAAAAATCTTTATGAAGGCATTCTTTATCGTGATATTATCGTTCGCCATAATATTTCAAATGAACAGCAACTAAAAGAACTTGTATATTATTTTGCATCTAACATTGGAAAAGAATTTAGTTACTCTAAACTTTGTGATTACTTGGGTATAGGAAGTCCTCATACAGTTGCCAAATACTGCACATACTTGGAAGATTGGTATCTTTGCTTTTTTATAAGTCGTTACAGCCATTCATTGAAAAAACAGATTCAATATAATAAAAAATGTTATATGATAGATCCAGCTATGATCCGTTTGATTGGCTTCAGAGTAAGTGAAGATAGAGGAGGATTATTAGAAAATGTTGTTTTTCTTCATTTGAAGATGAAAGGAGATGAGATTTATTTCCATAAAGATAAAAAAGAATGTGATTTTATCATAAGGAAAGGAAATCAAGTTATTCAAGCTATTCAAGTATCCTTGCATCTGTCAGATAAAAAAATCAAAAAAAGAGAAATGGAAGGTTTACTAGAAGCTATGAAAACCTACAACTTGTCTGAAGGGTTAATCATTACTGAAAATGATGAAGAGCATATTGAGGTGGAAAATTATAAAATACAAGTGATTCCAATATGGAAATGGCTGCTCAGTTAACCAAAATGCCCAGGATAGGACTCGAACCTACATACCTTTCGGCACCAGATCCTAAGTCTGGCGTGTCTACCAATTTCACCACCTGGGCATAGATTTAAGTATATAATTTAGTGATTTTTTAGCTTTTCGTCAAGGAAGGATTTTAGTTCTCTTCAGAATTTACTATTTCTTCAGGTGCATATACTGGAAACGCATCAAAGCCTTCTTCTCTAATAGCAAATATAAGTTTTGCAACAGGATCCCAAGTAGCATTTTTATCAATATGCAAAAGAACTTGAGTTTGGTGTTTATCTTTAGGTAAGAGACCAATTTGATGTTGATAATTTAACTCTTTTTTTATTCTTTGTAGACTTTCCATGGGATAAGCTTGAATTTCTGTTATCCATTGATAGCTGCCTGAATTAGTAACACTTAAATTGATTTGATGGGATTCATCTGCTTGTTTTATTGGCAAAGCTCCATCTTCTGTTTTTAGCTGAACAAGACTTAGTTTAGTATCATATAAAGATGCACGAGATACAGCGAGCGTTGCAAAAAAGGCTAACATCAAAAATAGAAAATCAATCATTGGAGCAAAATTAAAATTTGAGCTAGATTTTAAATTTTCTTCAGGGATAAGACTCATAGTTCAGCTACCTTTGTTTTATTTTTGGAATTTATTAGATGACATAAACCAAAAGCTTCATTTTCTACAGCATTTAACATTTTTACAAGGCGATATTTTAAAGTCGTATGAAATATCATTGCAATGATCGCAACGACTAAACCTGCTACAGTTGTACCAATTGCAATGCCAAGGCCATCAAAGAGAGAGGAGATGGTATCTATAGATCTATTAATATCATAAAAAGCATAGAACATTCCGATGACAGTCCCTAATAGACCTAGCATTGGAGCTATTATTACTATATCGTTTAAAAGACCTATTTTTTGCCAAAATTTTGTTGTAAATCTTTGACCTTCTGATTTCATAGTTTGAGAAACAAATTGAGGGCCATGAGATCTAACGCACAGAGCAGAAGATATGATACTAGCAAATAACTGTCCTTGGCAATTGCAATAATTTATAGCTTTTTCAAACTCTTTATTTAAAAGATATGTTTTCACATCTTTAATGATTTGAGGATTCATGTTGTTTTTTGCTCTAAAAGTAAAAAGACAATACATCCAAATACTGACAGCAGCGACAGATAAAATAATTAAAATAGCATAGATAACAGGGGATGTTGAAAATATTTCTTTTACATCTAAAGTAGAAGTAAATGTCTCTTTTAAAATATTTGAGTTTTCTTCAGAGAAAATAGGAATAGCTATTAGATTTGATAAAGTAAAAAAAATAGCTAAAAACTTAAAAACTTTTGTTCTTTTCATAACGTACTTATCTCCATTTATTAATGGGGCTTTTTGCATAGTAGCAATTTATTTTTTAAATCTGCAAGCAAAAATTTTGATGTGGATATCTAGGATAGATTCTTTTATGCTTTTTATCTATGAAAAAAAGTGATTTAGTAATTCCTTTTAAGTTTGAAGATAGAAAATCGATTATAATAAATCGATTTTTATATGTACCTTCTCATTATAATTCACATGATAAATTTAGAGATGAGATAACTTTTGAAAATGAAAATGAGATAAATATTGAGTATTGTTCTGGAAATGGTGAGTGGATAATTGATAAAGCAAAAAAAAATCCAAATATTAATTTTATAGCAGTCGAAATGAAATTTTTAAGAGCAAGACAGATTTGGGTAAAAATGCATAAAGATAATCTAAAAAATTTATTTGTAGTAAAAGCAGAAGCTTTTATTTTTACAAAATATTATTTAAAAGATTTGACTAGTTCAGATGTTTTTATTAATTTTCCAGATCCTTGGCCTAAAAAAAAGCATGCTAAAAATAGACTCATTAAAAAGGAGTTTTTAGAAGAGGTAAGCAGGATACAAAAAAAAGATAAAACAATTACTATAGTAACCGATCATGAAAATTATAGAGATGAAATTATAGAAGAATTTTTTAAGATCAAAGAATATAAAACTCTTTTTAAAAAGCCATATTTTGTTCAAAATGCATTAGATTTTGGATCATCTTTTTTTATGGATCTTTTTCAGTCTAAAGACAAATCTATAAATTTCATTAAATTTGCTAGGATCTAATACTAGAAGTTTTTCTTTTAATAAAAGAAAAGCTCTTTTCATCGACTCCAGATAAAGTCTTTTTCTATTGTCTTATTTAAAAATATATAGATGAAATAAAATGGATCGGGGTAGAGGGATTTGAACCCCCGACCTACTGGTCCCAAACCAGCCGCGCTAGCCAAGCTGCGCTATACCCCGATATTGAAAGTCTATTTTATAACAATAAGCACCTTTTGAGCAATTCAAAAAAAGAAATTATTAAAATATCTAAAATTTTCTTGTCTAAAGACACTAGATATGTCATTTTTTTAAAAAAGAGGTTAAATAATGTTTGCAAAACTAAAAAGTTATGAAAAGTTAAAAAATTTAGCTGAAAATCCAATTGATCTAACAAATAAAGATATATTTACTCTCGATAGAATCAAAAAAATGCAAGTAACAAGTCCAGCCTTGACAACTCCCTTGATAGATCTAGATGGAAGAAATAATGCAAATCTTAAACTTTTATATGCGACTGAGAGGATTTCTGAAGATATTATAGATGCTCTTTTTGAGCTTTCAAAAGAAACAAATGCTATTTCAAAAATGAAAGATATGCAAGATGGTAAAATTGTAAATTCTTTGAAAAAATGCGTTGGAGAAAATAGAGCTGTTTTACACACTGCTATGAGAGATTTTTTTGATAAAAAAAATGAGTCTAAAGAAGCGAAACTAGCAAGTGATTTAGCTTATGAAGAATTAGAGAAATTACAGAATTTTTTAGAAAAGATTAACAAAGATAATAAGTTTGAAATCATCGTTCAAATAGGAATTGGAGGGTCTTTTTTAGGGCCTAAAGCAATAGCAACTGCATTAAAAAAGTATACTTTAAAAAATAGAAAGTTTTATTTTATCTCAAATGTCGATCCAGATGATAGTTTTCAAATATTAGAAAGTATTGATCTTTCTAAAACACTTTTTGTATCTGTTTCAAAATCAGGAACAACTCTAGAGACTTTAGCTAATGAAGCGATTGTTAAAGATTTTTTGAGTAAAAAAGGTTTAAACCCAAAAGATCATATGGTATCTGTTACTGGTAAAAATTCACCTATGGATGACCCAACTAAATATTTAGAATCTTTTTATATTTGGGACTACGTTGGTGGTAGATATTCAGTGAGCTCTATGGTAGGTGGAGTTATAATTGGATTTTGTTTTGGAATAAAAATTTTTAAAGAATTTTTAAAAGGCGCATCTTATATGGATAAGGTAGCCTTGAGAGAAGGAAAAGATAATCTTCCTTTATTTTCAGCTCTTTTAGGCATTTGGAATAGAAATTTTTTAGGGTATTCAAATGCAGCTATAATTCCCTACTCTCAAGCGCTTTTATATTTTCCAATGCATCTTCAACAACTTGATATGGAATCTAATGGAAAATCTGTTAATAAAAATTGTGAAATTATTTCATATAAGACAGGGCCAATAATTTTTGGAGATATTGGAACAAATGCTCAACATTCATTTTTTCAACTCCTTCATCAAGGAACTGATATTGTACCAATAGAGTTTATCGGATTTAAAAAATCGCAATATGAAAAAGATCTAAAAGTAAAAAAGACTTTGTCTCAAGAAAAACTCTTATCTAATATGGTTGCTCAAAGCATAGCTTTAGCTAAGGGACAAAAAAATGAAAATCCTAACAAAAATTTTTCTGGAAATAGACCAAATCATATTTTATTAGCTAATCAACTAGATCCTTTTACTTTGGGAGCTCTGCTTTCTTATTGCGAGCATAAAATAGCTTTTCAAGGATTTGTTTGGGATATTAATTCATTTGATCAAGAAGGTGTTCAATTAGGTAAAGTTTTAGCAAATAAGGTTTTAGATTTATTTGCTAAAAAAGAAGTGGATTTTGATATTGGAAAAGAGTATTTGAAACTTTTGAAATAATTCAAAAAATTTATTTAAACTTAAAATAGTTATAAATCTGGTGTTAAAAGAATTTTGAGTCAATTCCTCAAATGCAAGATATTGCATGTTAGCAGCCTATAAAAAAATTTAAAAATATTAAATCATAAGTTATTGATAATCAGTAAGCTTTTTAGATTTTGCAACAAACTAATTATTAATTAATCTTTATAGCATTATTAAGATAATTAATGAAAATAAATGTTAAGTTAGATATAATTATTATTTAACAAATTGAATATTAAAAATAATAAACAAGGAAAATAATTATGGCCACAAATATTGTGAGTTCAAATCCATCTACGCCTACTACTAATTATCAAGCCGTAACGAAAAAAGAAGAAGAAAGAGCGTTTTTAATTGCCATTGAATCTGGAAATACCGAAGAAGTTCAAAGATTTCTAGACAAAGGAGTAGATGTAGACATTAGAGATTTCCCTAGCAACAATACGCCATTAATGTGTGCTGTATCCAAGGGTCATATAGAAATAGTTTCAATGTTAATCGAAAGAGGAGCTGACATACATGCACAAGATGATAGAGGTTATGCAGCATTATTTAATGTAAACTGGAGAAGAGATAAAGATCTAATTGAAATTTTATTAAAAAAAGGGGCATGCTTTAAGCCTCATGGTCAACAAGATGGTGAAGAATTACTGCTCGTTGCAAAAGCAGGCCTTACTGAGATATTTAGGGGTTTATTAAGAAGAGGAGTAGATATCAACTACTATGATTCTAATAATAACACAGCATTATGGTTTGCGGCTAAAGAAGGAAATAAAGAGATAGTTGAAATTATACTAAAAAAAGCAGAAGACCTTAATTTAGTAGATTGTAGAAGAGCATTAATTTTAGCCGCTGAAGCAGGTCTTAAAGATATAGTTAGGTTTTTACTAGATAAAGAAGAAATAAATGTCGATTATCGAGACATGAAGGATAACACAGCATTAATGCTAGCTGCTAAAAATGGACATAAAGATATAGTTAAAATGTTACTAACTAGAGCGTCAAATTATGAAATAGAAAGGGCTTTAATGCAACTTACAATAACAAAAGATCATATAGAAATTGTTGACTTGTTATGTCGAAAATTGGGTATAGAAATTACGTATGACATTTCAAAGATAGAAGGCATTGCTAACTATGCAAATAAATTAATTAAACAATTAGCTCAACAAACTGAAGAAGAACAAGGAAAATCTGATAATACAGTCTTAGTGTTCTTTCCTTTAAAAGATGATAATTGTGCTTTTCCAATAATGAGCAGGGTAGAGAAGGCAAGAAGTTTACGCCAAATATTTTCTGTAGTGAAAATCAAGCATCCAACAACTCCTGAAATGATGAAAGAAATTCTTCAAAAAAAACAATGGAATACTTTGATTATAAATGTTCATGGACACATAACTGGAAGGGGAATGTATTTCAGTGAGGATTTTAAATTAACAAGACATAATGTTCCAGAAGTTTTTAAGACGTTGAAAGATCATTCAAAACAGCAAGAAATTATTTTGGCTTCTTGTTTAACGGGTGTAAAAGGGGGAATTGCAGAGGTTGTAGCAGAAACGAGTAGAATAAAAACTATTGCTCCAACATTAGGAAGCAATAATTTTTATTTTATAAAGACTGATAATAGATTTGAAATCAGATTTACTCATGATGACGAATTGGTAGATACTAAAACAATTGATCCTTTGACAGAATCCAATGTCTAAAAAACCTTGGATTCTTGTTTCCAGTAATATTTGCTTGATTTCTCAAGTCTTACGATATCTAAGCTAAGAGAAAACGCCCCTTTTCTTAAAATATTTATAGCAGCATTTTTATGCGCGATTTTTCCGTTCTTTCTAGCTAAATGCTCTAATACTTTTAAAAATGTCTGAAAAGATAAATCAGACTTCTTTTATTTTTGAACCATTTTATTATCAAAAGTTTGATGGTAGAGTTGTCTGTGAATTTAGAAAATGGTTAAATCTTACACAAAGAGAATTTGCAAGTTGTTTTGATCTCGCTAGAAGTTCTTTGAATAAAATTGAACAAATGAACGAGTTTGGAAAAGAGGTAATGAAACGTTTAAAAATATACGTAATGTTCCCTATGGTTGCTTTAGAACAGATACAAAGAAAAGGGGGTATTTTAAATAGTAAAAAAAGAGATATAGTTGAAAAGAAACTTCAAAAAGAGAAGTTTTTAATTTAAATATTTTGATCTTTTAAACTAATAAAATCGGCATTTCCAAAACTTTCAGTGGTCTTGAGTAGGGTAATAAAAATTGTGAGAAAATCTCTTATAAAAAAGAGGTGTAATTAAAAGCTTTAGTTTACGTCACATAAGCAAACTATATTTATTTTAAATACTGAGAGCTTCTTTAGTACGTATTTTTTCTACTAGATCCTCAAAACCTTTTTCTATGGCCCAATTTAAGGCAGTTCGTCCGGTTTTATCTTGAAGACTAAGAGCTTCTGGAGACATTTTTTTTAGTATTTCTCTTGCTAAAGGCTCATTGTCTCTTTCTATGGCCAAATGTAAGGTTGTATATTCCTTCTGATCTTGGAGATGAAGAGCTTCTGAAGGCATTTTTTTGAGTATTTCTCTTGCTAAATGGTCATACCCAAAGATTATGGCATAATGTAAGACTGTTCGTCCGTAAATATCTTGAATACTAAGAGCTTCTGGAGACATTTTTTTGAGTATTTCTCTTGCTAAATGGTCATAACCAAGGATTATGGCATAATGTAAGGTTGTATATTCGCCCTGATCTTTGAGACTAAGAGCTTCTGGAGACATTTTTTTGAGTATTTCTCTTGCTAAAGGCATATTGCCTTTGGTTATGGGCAAATATAAGGCTGTTCGTCCGTAAATATCTTGAATACTAAGAGCTTCTTCAGGTATTTTTTTTAATAGCTCTATTGCTATTGCTAAAGGTAGATTGTCTTTTTCTATGGCCAAATGTAATATTGTCTGACCTTTATTGTTTTTAATTTTTAATATCTCAGGTATGCATTCATTAGGAATTTCATTAAACACTTCTATAAATTTTTCATAACTCCCTTCGTTTAATAAACGGTGTAATTCAGTTTCTATATTATAATAAACATAGTAATGTATTATTAATTGTTTTACAAAATCTACCCGGCCTTCGAAATCTAAAGTTTGTATTCTATATGGTTTTATATCTTCATTTAAATCTTCAATTTGAGTTTTAAAGTCAGAATAAGCAGCTTGTATGGGATTTTCTTGAGAGAGGCAATATAATACAAATTTAAAATGTTCAGGAATCTCAAGCTCTAATATTTTCAAACCAATAATACCTATTTTCTCTACTATTCGTTTGACGTCCTCATCAAGACTATCAAATTTTGTAGAGTCTGCCTCAACTTGTAATATATTTAATTGTTTGCATGCTGCTTCAATTATTAAAGTCATAATACATTTCTTTTTATTGCTAAGTTATTGTTAATAATAATAAATATAGTATAACAGTTAAAAATAATTAATTGCAATAAATTGTTTTTTTTAACTTTTATTAAGAAAAAACAATCTATTTTATAAACATTTAAATGTTAATGATTTGTGAAAAGCACGCTCCAATTTTCAAATTTTTTTTATTAAATATTTTGATCTTTCAAATTAATAAAATTGGCATTTTCAAAGCTTTCATTTAACCTTGGCATAGTTATAAAAACTTGAGAGAATTTTTTAAAAGCTTCTTTTAGATTTTTTTTATGGTTTTCATCTAAGTGAGCATCAAAATCATCAATTAAAAAAAGAGGTTTTTGCTCAAATTTAGAATGTAAAATTTGCCACTCGGCAAAGCGAAGAGCATATAAAAGGATTTTTTTCTGGCCTTCAGAAGCAAAACTTTTAGCAGATTTTCCTGAAAAACTTATTGAAAAATCATCTCTATGGGGCCCAAGTAGAGTTGTTTTAAAATCTAGATCCTTTTTTTGATTTTGCTCTAAAACTTTTAGATATGAAAGATTTGTTTTTTCTAAATCATTTTCAGCTTGAATAGATGATAAATAATAAATTTTAGGTTTATCTAAAACATCTGATAGATTTTCTAAGATTTCATTTAAGGGGTTTTGAAGAGTTTTTAAAAACACTTTTCTTCTTAATGTTAGATAAGCGGCGGACTTTGCAAGCTCAATATTAAAGGGTTTTAATAGATGAGATTTTTTGCTTTTTAAAAGGTGGTTTCTTTGTTTTAAAGCTTTTGTAAATCTGAGATAATGATGAACATAGAGGGGATCTTCTTGAGCTAGATATAGATTTAAAAATTTACGTCTAGTAGCTGGTTTTCCTTTAATTAAATCTAGATCATCAGGCGAGTGAAGAGTAGTCGGTAAAATCCCTAAAAGTGAGGTAAAAGAAGGATAAGTGCTTGCATTGTGGGTAATTCTTTTTGTGTTTCCATCATAGTATATTTTAATAATCTGTGAGATATTTTTTGTAATTATTTCAGCTTCTATAAAAAAAAAGGTTTTCTGATGTTTTATAAGTTCTTTTAAATTTAGAGTTTTAAAGGATTTTCCTGTGCTTATAAGATTAATAGCTTCTAAAAGATTGGTTTTTCCAATAGCATTTGGTCCGCATATTATATTAAGTTGCTTTGCGAAATTAATTGTAAAATTAGAGTAATTTCTAAAATTACGCAAACTGAGGGTTTTGAGAAACATCAGCTTCGCTAGTAGTTTTGAGATCGTTTAATCTCATCGGCATGATAACAAAAGTAGCAGTAGTGGAGTCTGTTATCATTCCTGGGTTATAAGCATCTTGAATAGAAAATTTGATAGTCTCATCTTTGCTGTGTCTCAAAATATCCATAAAATAAAATGGATTAAATGCAACTTCTAGTTTTTCATTAGAATAATCAACTGGCATTGAAACAATTCCCTCTCCAATATCTGAGCTCATAGCTGTTAGTTGGAGTTGCCCTTGATCGAAGATAAATCTAACAGATCCAGAGCTATCTGGTGTAAATAGTGATACTTGTCTAAGTAGTGTAATTAATTCTTCTCTGTGAAGAATCATTGAAGTAGTGCTATTCGATGGTATTACTTTTTCAACATCAGGATATTCTCCTGAAAGAAGCTTTGTTATAAGAGTAATATTTGAGGATTCTAAAAATATTTTATCATGCATCAAAGATAAATTTACTATTTGTTCATCATCTGATAATAGTTTAATCATTTCTTCTGCAGCTTTTAAAGGCAGAATATAAGATCCTTGAAAGGATGGGTCTACATCTAGATTGGCATACATTTTAGAGAGTCTTTTTCCATCTGTAGAGATAAAAGATGCTATTTTTTTATCTACTTTCATGTAGATACCATTTAAAACAAATCTAGAGTCTTCTCTTGCTGCAGAAAAATATGTCCTATATAACATCTCTTTTAGAGTCCCTGAAGAAATAGGGATTTGAGTAGCTTTAGAACTATCTGGAAGAGAAGGAAATTCTGATTTTGCCATACCATTAATTTTGAAATGAGAAGATACGGAAGTAATCTCAGCTACATCAGAGCTTGGACATGTGATTTTAATTTGTGGAGATGTTAGCTCTTTTATCAGATGAAAAAATCGTTTTGCAGGAAGCGCAATCGCACCTTCTTCTACAACTTTGGCTTCAGAAAAACATAGCATACTCGTTGTTAAATCAGTCGCTTTCAAATATAGTTGACCATCTCTAGCTTCTAATAAGACATTTGATAAAACAGCAATAGCAGGTTTATTGGCTACGATATTTTGAATTTTCCCAATTAGTTGAGTAAGTTCATTTTTTGATATTACAACTTTCATGGATGAGATCCTTTTTCATTTATATTAATATAAAAAGATACGTTATTTTTTTAAGTCATGTCAAGAAGAATCTAAAAAAAATAGTTCAAAAATATAACTTTTAAAAATATAGCTAAGAGCGGACTTTTTAAATTTTAATTGTTGCAAACCTAATGATTCTATTTGTAGTTTCGATAATTTTTTGAGTAGTTTTTTGTATTGCTAAAATAGTTAAATCAACTAAAGGCCCAATTGTTTTTTTGTATAAAATTGTTGAGATCTCAGCTGTTTTTTGAGCTATAGATTTAATAGCTAAAAAACACTTGCTTGCAATTGGGTAGATAACATTTCTATAAATAATAGAGCTTGCTTTTGAAGTTATTTTCCAGCCCCATTTTAAAAGAGGGAAAATAATTTTTGTAGTTACCCATTGATAACTTTGCTTTGTTAGTTTTAAAAGAGGATAGATCACTTTATTATATAGGTTAGACAGAGCTGTTGAGAGCACTCTATAACTCCATCTTGCAAAAGGTTTTGCGATATTTCTACTAATCCAAATAATACCTTCTTTAGTAAGCTTTAAAAGAGGATCGATCACTTTATTATATAGGGAGGAAAAAGCTTTTGAGATTACTTTCCAAATCCAATTAACAAGAGGTTTAATAATTTTTTCCTCAATAAAATTTATAATTTTAGCTATTTTATTTATAAATGAGATTATATAAGGTTTTAAAAAATTAATAAATTTAGTGATTTGATTTATTAACGGATTGATAACGTATTTCATTGATAGATCGATAAATTTAGATATATATCTATTAATCGTTTTAATTAATGCAGGGATTTTCGAAAGAAGATATTTTGGTGCCTTATAAAAAATCATATAAGTCGGCACAGAAACGCTTAGAAACAAAGTTTCAGCTAGTTTTTGTATTTTTAATCCACCTTGCATTAAAAAATTAGAGAGCTTTGAAAGAGGGGATGTAGATGCTTTATTAGATAGAAGATTAGATGTTTGTATCATTGTCATAGAAATTAGATGCGAAATAGCAGAAGCGGCTAGTATAATTGCGGCTATTTTAACTATTTTAATAGCTAAATTTTTAACTGTAGTTAAATTAAATATTTTAAACTTTTGATCTATTGAAGAGCTTTTATCAATTGTTGAGATTAAATTAGCAGATATTTGTTCTTCTGTAACTTTATGAGTAAATGTCGTTGGAATCGGATTATTGGGAGATGTTATAGTTGTTAAGGCTCTCATATATTTTTATTCTTTTTTTCATAAAAATATATTTTGACAGTTTAATGATTATTATTCAATGTTGCGAATTTCTTTTTTTTGAGCTTTTTCTTTGAGTTTTGCTCTTTTATCGTAAGCTTTTTTACCTCTGGCCACTGCAATTTTTACTTTAGCTTTAGATTTTTTTAAATATATAGAAAGAGGGATCAAAGCTGTTCCTTTTTCATGGACTTGTCTTTTTATCTGTAAAATCTCTTTTTTATGCATCAATAATTTTCTTTTTCTTCTTTCTTTATGAGAATCGGTTTTAGCAAACTTATAAGGAGCTATGTAGCTATTTATTAGCCAAAGCTCATTATCTTTTAGGTCAACATAAGAGTCTTGAAGTGAGGCTGAATGATCTCTTAGGGATTTGATTTCAGAGCCAAGTAAAACTATTCCAGCTTCGAAAGTTTCTAAGATTTCATAGTCATGAAAAGCTTTTCTATTTTGCACTAAATCTTTCAAAAATAAATACCTCAAGTAAGATCAAAAAGCTTTTTACCTAGCTTGGTAACTGAAAAACAATCTCTTCCATTTAAAGAACCAATAGCGACAATGCATGATTCAAAAAGTTTTTCAAAAATAACTTTTTTAATAAATATTAGCTCTTCTTTAGAGTGTGAAGGAATCGAGTATTTATAGGTTTTTCCCATATGCTTGATCTTAACTAGTTGGTCATCTAAAACAGCAGATAAGATGCCTTTTGCAAAATCATCAAAATAAACCCAAGAAGAATCTAAAACTCTTGTTATACTTTTTTCAGCTTCTCTTATAGATTTTTCATTTATTAAATGGCTAAAAGATTTTGCGCTATCAAGAGTATTTAAAGGATGATAATAAAGATGCAGAGCTTTGTTTTCTAAATTGAAATCTAACCATTTTTTTGCAGAAGAAGTAAATTGTAGTAGATCCTTTTTTTGGGTTAAAAACTCAATTTTTAATAATTTATTAATAATAGAGTCTATATAAGATTTAGAAATTATTATATCGGGATCTTTTATTGAAAGTTCCTTTTTTATGGTTTTTTCTATTGAACTTTTTGAAATAGGTTTTTTTGCCATTTTTAAAACGGAGCTTAAGTCTTCTACAAACCCAAAATCTATCTTTCTTTTGCGAATTAGTTTTTTTGTATCTTTTATACTTAAAGTTTTGGTCTTATTTAAATATTGAAGATAATCTTTATATTCATGAAATGGTGTTATTATCTCTACATAACCATTATCAGTTTTTTTATAAGACTGGAAACATAAAAGGTTAAACTCTAGTAAAAGAATGATCTCTAAATATTTTTCTTTTTCTAAAGAATGTTTTTTTTGCAAAGCAGATGATTCTACTTCAAAGTTCTCTGAATTATAGACGTCTTCTACAATGCCTAAAAATGTTGGGTTTTCACATTCAATATTTTCTAGATGCCTTTGAAATATTTGAGGAGTTAGGAAATATTTATCAATAATAGATGTAAAAATATTATTAGAAGATTTTGGAATTGAATACCAAATCGGTAAAATATGAATTGGTATTTTATGTAAAAGGTTATTTATAAATAAAAGATCGGGTTTAAAGTTTTCTTCAAATCTTTGATATTCAAATTCAAAATATTTACGCATTTTTTTATCGATATTGATAATTTCTCCATCGATTTTTAAAAGATTTGTTTTTTCAAATTTTTTTAAAACAGCTAAAATCTTTTTTTCTGGGATATCTAAATCTTTAGATAATTTGTTTATAGATGTCTTAATTGAGCTATATAAGATTTCTTCTAAAATGCTTAGTTCAAATACAGTGAGCTTAGAGAGCATTACTCTATTTTCAATGTCTTGTTTATAATTATAATCTAAAAGACAAATCTTATTTTTACGAATCTGTGATATTTCTAACATAATATATTACTTACCTAAGTGCCTGGATGCAATATATGTTAAATTGGGCTTTTGAATCAAGTTATAATTTAAAGTTATTTTAAAGAAAAAAATTAACTTTTCGATTTTAATTTCCTTAATTTGTCGAAATATACATATCTTTTTTTCATTTCTTTTTCAAAACCTATATCTTTTGGGAAATAAAATTGCTCTCTTGAAATATCCTCAGGGAAATAACTTTGTCCAGAAAAGCAATCTTTTTCATCATGATCATACTTATAGCCTTTTGAATAGCCAAGATCTTTCATAAGTTTTGTCGGAGCATTTAATATGTGTTTGGGAGCAGATAGGTGAGAAGTTTTTTCAGCTAAGGTATTTGCTTTTTCAAAAGCTTCATATACTTTGTTGCTTTTAGGCGCTAGAGCTAGATAAATCACTGCCTGAGCTATTGCAAGTTCACCTTCAGGAGAACCTAACCTTCGATAAGTCTCATCTGAGAGCATCGCTATTTTTAAAGCATTAGGATCTGCAAGTGAAATATCTTCTATGCTAATTCGAATAAGCCTTCTTGTGATGTAAAGAGGGTCTTCTTTGCCCTTAAACATTCTAGCCAGCCAATATAAAGCTGCATCTGAGTCCGATCCTCTAATCGATTTATGCAACGCTGAAATCAAGTTATAGTGAATATCAGATGATTTATCATAATTTGAGGGTTTTTTTTGCAGAAATTTTAAAATGTCATCTAAATCATTTTCTTTGTTTTCTTTTAGACTTTCTAGATTTTCAATCATATTGATTAAGTGTCTTGCATCGCCTAAAGACTCCTCTAAAATATATTTTTTTGCTTTTGTAGTTAAATTTAAAGGGCCATATTTTTTCTCATAGCTCAATAATATTTCACTTAAGTCTTTAATCTCTAAGGCATTTAGCTCAATTACTCTAAATCTGGAAATCAATGCATTATTCAAAGAAAAAGAGGGGTTTTCGGTTGTAGCACCAATTAGCGTTATCGTTCCATCTTCAACAAATGGCAAAAATGAATCTTGCTGAGCTTTGTTAAATCTGTGAATTTCATCTACAAATAAAATGGTTGGAATATTAAAAAGAGGGCTAGCTTTCGCATCATTTACAATTTTTTTTATCTCAGAGGTTGATCCAAATACTGCGCTCATCTTGATGAAATTTGTATTAAAGGCTTTTGCATAAAGTTTTGCAAGGGTTGTTTTTCCAGATCCAGCTGGTCCAAAAAATAAAATGGAGATCGGTTTTTTTGCTTCAATCACTTTTTTTAGCCAAAAAATAGACTTTTCATGTCCAAAAACTTCATCAAATGAAGAGGGTCTTAATAAATCAGAAAGTGGTCTAGTCATTTAATTATGTGGTTATTAAATTTAATAAATATTAAATATTATTATTTTTTTAAAATCAATAAGCTTTTGATATTCAGTTGTTTTTGAAAACCAAATAAAAAAAATACTTGATTAAAAATGTCATATTTGAGAGTTAATAAAGAGTGAGGAACTTCTAATTTTAAGGAAGGAATATTTTATGAAAAAAATCGATATATTTGTATTAATTTTACTAATTATTGGTGGAATTAACTGGGGATTTTGGGGTGTTGTTGATTTCAACATCATAGATTATATATTTGGAAGACTTTGGATTGACAAAGTAATCTACTTCTTAGTTGGAGTGAGCGCATTTTATGCATTGTTCAGATGGAAATGCTTTTGCTGCTTTGGGAAGAAAAAATAGTAATCTAATCCTTTTTGGGTTCTTTAAAATCAATTATTGCTTTTAAAGAACCCTTTTTATTTCACTAAATATCTTTCTTTCAAAGTCTTATGTATTTTTTATCATAAATAAACTTAATGTAATTCTTTTTACAATTAATGATTATTTAAAAATTAATTAGCGTGATAAAGATCAATATTTGATAAATATATAAATAATTACAAAAAAAATTAAACTAATTTAAATTTTTTTTTAAAAAAAAATATAAAAAAAATAGCGTTGAGATATATTTATAAAGCCTATTTATTAGTTTTGTAATTATTTAGTTTAAGAAAAATAATAAAAATTATTTGTTTTTTATATTTAATTTATTATATTTAAAAGTATAAGAGGTAAATGGAAGTAAAGGGTATTTACCCAAAAATTATTTTACATAGAATAAATAAACGACAAGGAGGACCCTATGTTAAAAAGAAAAAAAAGAAAAACAGCTAAGAAAACAGTAGCTAAAAAAACAGCTAAAAGAAAAACAGTTAAAAAACCAGCTAAAAGAAAAACAGTTAAACGAAAAACAAAAAAAGCTACAAAAAAAGCTCCTGCTAAAAAAACAACTAAAAAAAGAAGAAAAGCAAAAGCTTAACTCTTTGATTTTAAGTTTTTAATAAAAGAATCGAGCAAGACCGCTAGGTCGAGTTCGGTTTTTTTTTATTCTGCTCCAAAAATTTTTAAAATCTTTAAAAGTTCATATATAAAAACAAAAAAACTAAGAGCGGCTAAAACTCCTTGAAAAAACTGATGAGTCTGAGAAAAATTATATCCATAAAATATTGCAAGTAAAAAAGATAAAACCAAAAGAATATAAAATGATGGTTTTTTTTCCATCATCATAAAAAAGACATTTGCAAGAATTACTATGCCAAGACCTACTTCAACAACTAAAGAAGTTAGTTGATTAGTAAATCTAAAAGCCATTATTCCACTTAAGATAATAATTAAGCCATAGATGAGCGAGATAAAAGATGTTGTCTTCATAAATTTTTCTCCTTTGTAATATATATAATCATAATTTAAAATAAATATAAAATCCAAATACTGCCAGCTATTCCCGAAAGATTTTTGCGCTCTATGAAAAAAAATGCTTTTTTTAATTTTCTTTTCGTAAATATTTTTGAAAATCAAAAAATTCCCTAGTGGAGTAAAATGAGCTTGAAAAGTTAATTTCAAATAAAAAAGCAACTTTAATGATAGATAAAATTAAAAAGACATAATTTAAAAATTTTTAAAATTAATATTAGGTGATAATATTTAAATTAAAAGCTTTCGGGAATTGCTGAAAATACTGCAATTTATATATTCAAAAGATTGGAATTTTAGTATAAACTAACTAGAAAATTTCGAAAAATGAATATGGATACTAAAATTTTTTCAAAAAAAGATCTGAGTGATCAAAATTTCAAAAATATTATAGATTACTTAGAAGCATCTAAAGTGATAGCATTTCCAACAGAGACTGTCTATGGCCTTGGTGCTCATATATTTAAGAAAAGAGCTATCGAAAAAATATATGTTTTAAAAAAAAGAGATAAAAATAAAGCATTGATTGTTCATCTAGGAAGAGTTGAAGATGTAAAAAAAGTAGCTAAAGAGATTCCAAGTGATTTTTATAAATTGGCAAATAACTTTTTTCCAGGCCCTTTAACGGTCATTTTAAAGAAAAGAGATAATATTTCATCTCTTATATCTTCAGGCTCAACAATAGCTGTTAGAATGCCTGATAATTACTATACTCAAAAACTAATCAACTTATTAGGAAATCCAATAGTTGGAACTTCTGCAAATATATCAAATAGTAAAAGTCCTATTAATGCTAAGATGGTTTTAGATGCTTTTTTTAATAAAATTCCAGCTATTATCGATACAGGTATGTGTGAACTTAAAGTTCCCTCGACTATTATTTCTTTAGTTGAAAAACCATATAAAATATTAAGATATGGTTCAATATCAAAAGATCAAGTAGACAAAGCTTTAAAATCTTCAAATTAATTAATCCTAATTATATCTAAGTAGTTTTGTTAAAAAAGAGTTTACTTCAGTTTTTACATAATATATATCAAGGATGTGAAGGACAGGAAGGATGGAAGAGTATAAATTTGATCCCTCTTTAAATATATTATATAAAGAGCAAAACAATTTAGATTTTATTTTTAATCCCAAAACTATTGCAATAATCGGTGCTTCTGCAAAAGAAAATAGTGTTGGGAAAACTCTCTCTCAAAATTTAGTAAACTCATCTTTTCAAGGGGAAATATTTTTAGTTAACCCTAAAAGAGATAGTATTTTAGGACAAAAAGTTTATTCTAGCATCAAAGATATCGATAAAAAAGTTGATTTAGCAATAATCGCAACTCCAGCTAATACAGTTCCTAATATAATCGCTGAGTTAGAAGAAAAAAATGTTTCTGCAGCTATTATAGTATCTGCTGGATTTAAAGAACTTGGCGAGAGTGGAAAAAAATTAGAAGATCAAATTCTTCAAAATAGAAAAAAGATAAGGATTATTGGGCCTAATTGTTTAGGAATTATGAATCCAAGTTTAAATCTTAATGCTACTTTCGCAAAAGATATGCCAAAGAGTGGAAATATTGCTTTTATTTCTCAATCTGGCGCATTGGGCGCTGCTGTTTTAGATTGGAGTATAAAAGAAAAAATAGGATTTAGTGCATTTGTATCAATTGGTTCTATGATAGATATTAATTTCGGGGATTTGATTAACTATTTTGGGGATGATCCAAATACTAAAAGTATTTTGATTTATATGGAAAATGTATCAAATCCAAGAGAATTTCTATCAGCAGCCAGAGAAGTCGCTTTGACAAAGCCGATTATTTTAATTAAAGCTGGAAAAACTAAAGAATCTCAGAAAGCAGCAACATCTCATACGGGGGCTTTAACGGGCAGCGATGAAGTATTAGATGCGGCTTTGAAAAGAGTCGGAGTCTTAAGGGTAGATACTATTGTAGATTTATTTAGAATGAATGAGATTTTATCGAAACAACCTATTCCTAAGGGTCCTAATCTAGCAATAGTGACAAATGCAGGGGGGCCTGCTGTTATAGCAACTGATAGCTTAATAATTCATGGAGGAAAAATAGCTCCTCTTAAAAAGACTACATATGAAAAATTAAATGAATTTTTACCCTCTGCTTGGTCTCATAATAATCCGATTGATATTTTAGGGGATGCTACAGCAGATCTTTATTACAAGACTATAAAAGTAATAATTGAAGATGAAAATGTTGAGGGTATTTTGGTTATTTTAACTCCTCAATTCATGACAGATGCAACTTTAGTTGCTAATAAAATTAAAGAATTTTCAGATATAGGTAGGCCTATTTTTGTAGCATGGATGGGAGCAAAATCTGTGGAAGAAGGTAGAAAAATTTTAGCAGCTAGCAATATTCCTGATTTTGAATTTCCAGATCTAGCATGCCGGTCTTTTGCTTATATGTGGACGTATCGTTATAATATAATTGGTATATATGAGACAGCTAAAGTTCAAAGTAAAATAGCAACTGAGTTAGAGATCAAAAAACAAGAAAATATAATAACAGACATAATAAACAAAGCTAGAGATGAAAATAGAGTTATTTTAGATGAGGTTGAATCTAAAAATATCTTAAAAGCCTTTGATATTCCGATAGTTGAGACTTTTATTGCGAAAGATCCAAATGAAGCTTGTCAAATTGCTGAAAAAATTGGATATCCAGTTGTTTTAAAAATTTATTCTAAAGAAATTACTCATAAAACAGATGTTAAAGGGGTAAAACTCAATTTACATAATTCTGCAGAAGTAAAAGATGCTTTTTTTGAGATTCAGAAATCTTTAAAAGACCTTGGAAAGGAAAAATATTTTGATGGAGTTAGCGTTCAAAAGATGATTCTTTTAGATGGATATGAATTGATTCTTGGAAGCGCTGTTGATTCAGATTTTGGATCAATTATACTTTTTGGGACAGGAGGAGAGCTTGTCGAAGTATTTAAAGATAAAGCAATTGCGCTTCCGCCATTGACAATTACACTCGCAAAAAGATTAATTGAAAGAACGAAAATTTATCAGGCCCTAAAAGGAATTAGAGGAAAAAAAGCTATAAATTTAGACAAATTAGAGAAAATTTTAGTCGATTTTAGCTCACTAATAGTGAGATATCCAGAAATTAAGGAGTGTGATTTAAATCCTCTTTTAGCAACTCAAGATGAGATTATTGCTTTAGATGTTAGAATAATACTTCATGAAAAAGATAAAAAATATCCCAAACTTGCAATAAAGCCATATCCTCTTCATTTAATTCAGAATTATAAATTAAAAGATGAAACTGAGATTGTAATTAGACCAATACATTCTGATGATGAACCACTTATAAAAGAATTTTATAAAGAGGTATCTGAAAAATCTTTAAAATCTTTTAAAGCAATTCCATATGATGATTTAGTTGCTCGTAAAAGACTCATTAGAATGTGTTTTATCGATTATGATAGAGAGATAACTTTAGTTTCTCAGCTAAAAGGTTTAGATGAGATTATAGCAATAGGTAGATTCACAAAACTTAAAAATTCAAATGATGGATTTTTCTCCCTTCTTGTTAAGGATATCTGGCATAAAAAAGGCCTTGGAAAAAAGCTTTTAGAAAACATTATAAAAATAGCAAAAGAAGAAAATCTTAATTATTTAATATCTCAAATATTAGAAGATAATATTGCTGTTAAAAATCTCAGTGAAACTCTGGGATTTTCTTTTGAAAAAATAAAAGATCGACCGATCTTAAAACTTAGCTTAAAACTTTAATTATCTGTAGTTTATCTATTAAATATTAAGATACTTAAAATATAAAAGAATTTCTTTGACAATTTTATTTTTATCTTTTTTAATGACGATTAAAAGAAGATAAAAAAAATAGCGTTTTAAAGAAGAAAAATAATGTTAGAAAAATACCAAGAAAAAAATCAAAAATTTATAGAAAGGGCGTTAAAAATCTCTAAAAAGCTCCCTATAGCATCTGTTTATCCCTTAAATGAAGAAGCTTTAAAAGGAGCTATTTTGGCTTTTGAGATGGGTCTTGTCGATCCTATAATTGTAGGGCCTAAAAATGAGCTTAATAAAATCGCTCAAAAAATAGATAAAGATTTATCTTTATTTGAAGTTATAGACGTGTCCGATATGCAAGAGGCTGCTAAAAAGGCAGTTGAACTTGCTAAAAAAAATAAAGTAAAAGCTCTTTTAAAAGGATCGTTGGATACTAGTATACTTCTCAAAGCTGTTCTTTCAAAAGAGACGGGCATTAGAACTAATAGAAGACTTAGCAATTGTTATATTTGCGATACTCCTTTTTATAAAAAACCATTAATTTACACAGATGTAGGAATTAACATTTTACCGAATCTAAAAACTAAGGTAGATATTTTATTAAATGCAATAGATGTAGCTAGATCGATTGGTATAGAAAAACCAAAAATTGCAATTTTAGCTTGTATTGAAAAAGTAAATGACGAAATTATATCAACATTAGATGCTAAAGCTTTGGTAGATATGGCAAAAGAAGGTATTTTTAAAGATGCTATGGTGGAAGGACCACTTTCTTTTGATATTGCTTTTTCTAAAAAAATTGCAGAGGATAAAAAATTTTCTTCTAAAGTAGCTGGAGATGTAGATATTGCTCTTTTCCCAAATCTTGATGCTAGTAATATTGCTGTAAAACAATTAGAGCTTTTTTCAAAAGCCGAATGTGGTAGTTTAGCTCTAGGAGCTACGGTGCCTATTTTAATAAATAGTAGAAATTCTTTAGCAAAAGAAAGAGCGCTTTCTTGCGTTTTTGCAAAATTATATTATGAAAATATTTTAAACAAATGAGATAAAATATGGAAGAAGTGGTAATAGTAGCAGCTAGAAGATCTGCGATAGGAAAATTTTTAGGAACTTTGAAAGATATGCCAGCTTCAACACTTGGCTCTTTAGTTATCAAAGAGCTATTACAAAAAACAAAAATAGATCCGAATACCATCGATGAGGTTATTTTAGGGCAAGTTTTAACAGCAGGCGTTGGACAGAATCCAGCTCGCCAAGCAGCAATAGAGGCTGGATTGCCTTCAAAAGTTCCTGCATTTACTATTAATAAAGTATGCGGATCTGGTCTTAAAGCAATAGAGCTAGGCGTTAATGAAATTTTACTAAAAAATGCTGATATTATAATAGCTGGTGGACAAGAAAATATGTCTCTATCTCCTCATGTTCTTTTAGGCTCGAGAGCAGGCAAGCGTATGGGGGACTGGAGCCTTGTTGATTCAATGATTAAAGATGGTCTTTTTGATGCTTATAATCATTGTCATATGGGGGTAACAGCAGAAAATGTAGCTGAAAAATACAAAATTTCTAGAAAAGAGCAAGACTCTTTTGCTTTTGAGTCTCAAATGAGATCAAAAAAAGCAATTGAAACTAATAGATTCAAAGAGGAGATAATCCCTATAAAGGTGCCTCAGAGAAAAAAGGATCCAATAATTTTTGACAAAGATGAATATCCAAGATTTGATACAACTCTAGAAGGTTTAGCAAAACTCCCTTCTGCATTTAAAGATAATGGAACAGTAACGGCTGGTAACTCATCTGGTTTAAATGATGCAGCTGCTATTGTAATTTTAATGAGCGCAAAAAAAGCAAAAGAGCTTGGTTTAAAACCAATAGCAACAATTAAAGCCTCAGCAAGCATAGGTGTAGATCCAAAAATTATGGGGATAGGTCCAATTTCAGCAATTAAAAAATGTTTAAAAAAAGCTAATTGGAACACAAATGATTTAGACTTAATGGAGATTAATGAAGCTTTTGCAGCACCTTCTATTGCAATAAATAAAGAGATGGGTTTTGATTCTAAGAAAGTAAATGTAAATGGAGGAGCAATAGCGCTCGGCCATCCAATAGGCGCTTCCGGCGCTAGAATTTTAATAACTCTTCTTTATGAAATGATAAAACAAGATGCTAAAAAAGGTTTAGCTGCCCTATGCATTGGCGGTGGCATGGGAATCGCTATGGCAATAGAGAGATAAGATGGATAGTTTAATCGTTTTAAATACTGGATCTTCTTCTATAAAATTTTCAATTTTTTCTATATCTCAAAATGAGATGAAAAGAGAATATCTAGGTTCTGTTTCCAATCTATTAACAAAACCACATATAAAAATAACAAAAGCAGATTCCTCTATAGAAATCGATGAAGATCTAGATCTTCAGGGAGATACAAAAAACTACGTTAGATTAGTTCTGCATTTTATTTTAGATTGGACCCGAAAAAAAAATCTTAACATAATAGCAGCAGGCCATAGAATTGTTCATGGTGGTGATTTTAAAAAATCTCTAGTTTTTGATGAAAAGGTAGTTGAATATCTAAAAACTCTAATTCCATTTTCACCACTTCACGAACCATATAACTTAAATGGCTATATTTTTTTTAAAGAAGAATTTGAAAATCTTTTCCAAGTAGCAACATTTGATTCTGCTTTTCATTCAACTTGTGATTTTATCTCTCAGAGCTATGCTCTTCCTAAATCATTAACTGATATGGGCATTAGAAGATACGGTTTTCATGGTCTTTCATATGAGTACATTGCATCTCAGCTACCAAAATATTTAGGTGAAAATGCTGCTAAAAAGAAAATCATCGTAGCTCATCTTGGAAGTGGATCTACGATGTGCGCTATTGAAAACTTAAAAAGTTTTGCTACTTCAATTGGACTTACATCTATGGGAGGTCTTCCTATGGCTACTCGTCCTGGAGATGTAGATCCATATTTGGGAGTATATTTAATGGATCAGCTAGGGTGGAGCGCCAAAGAAGTTCAAAATCTCTTTTATAAAGAATCTGGTCTTCTAGGAGTCTCTAACATTAGCTCAGATATGGCAAAACTAATAAAAAGCGAAGATCCCAGAGCGAAACTAGCGATTGATATCTTTGTACATAGAATTTCTCTTTTTACAGGATCTTTAGCAGCTGAGCTTCAAGGTTTAGATGGTTTCGTTTTTACAGGAGGGATTGGAGAGAATGCTTCTGAAATCAGAGAGATGGTATCGAAAAAAATAGCATGGCTCGGTGTAGATCTAGATTTGGATAAAAATAATAAATGCAAAAAAAAGGCTGAAAAAATTAGCAAAGATAACTCAAAAGTTTTTGTTTTTGTTATTCCTACAGATGAAGAGATTATGATAGCGAAACATACTTTTGAGCTATATAAAGAACATAAATTATAGATAAAAAAAGCTAAAAAAAAATGAAAGAAAAAGACATTATAAAAAATGCTTATGCAATGCCTATTTCATCGCCTAGCTACTCAAAAGGACCATATAAATTTGTTGATAGAGAATACTTAATTATCACATATAAAACAGATATAAATGCTTTAAAAGAGGTTGTGCCAGAGCCTCTGCAAATAAAAGAACCATTAGTAAAATATGAATTTATAAAAATGCCAGACTCTTCAGGTTTTGGTAGTTATACAGAATCTGGACAAGTTATCCCGATAACATATAAAGGAAAAAAAGGTAGTTATGTTCATTCTATGTATTTAGATTCTGAAGCTCCAATATCAGGTGGAAGGGAAATCTGGGGATTTCCAAAAAAATTAGCTTATCCTAGCTTAAAAGTAGAAAAAGATACTCTTTTAGGAACTTTGGATTATGGATCTGTAAGAATAGCTACAGCAACAATGGGTTATAAATATAAAGAGTTAGATAAAAAAGCTATTTTAAAATCAATGAATGAACCTCAATTTTTATTAAAAATCATCCCAGATGTTAATGGAAAATTAAAGATTTGTGAGCTTGTTCAATATGCAACTAAAAATATTAAGATTAAAGGAGCGTGGACGGGACCTGCTTCTTTAGAACTTCATCCACACTCTTTAGCTCCTGTTGCTAATTTACCTGTATTAGAAGTAGTATCTGCTATTCATTTTATATCGGATCTTACTCTTGGATATGGAAAAGTAGTCTATGATTATTTGCAAAAG
>SDBT01002241.1_pt1 | contig 34454 bp, 29 predicted proteins | sample 2277101 | NCBI WGS metagenome assembly SDBT01 (sample SAMN10404973, study PRJNA504765) | marine sediment metagenome | isolation source: marine sediment core GS10_PC15, 103 cmbsf | place: Arctic Ocean: Southern Knipovich Ridge | collected 2010
GGTAAAATGACTTCATCTCCTTCTTCTACACCTAATGCAGAAAGAACTAGGTGTAAAGCTCCAGTACAACTAGATGTAGCAATAGCATATTTTGCTCCTATATAATTTTTTAAATTTTCTTGGAATTTATTTATGTAATCATAACATTTACTACCCCAGCCATTTTTCACCGCATCGAGTACATAAGAAATTTCTAAATTAGAAATAGAAGGTTTAGCGTACAAAAATTGTTTCATTTCTTTTTCCTTTAATAATTTCAAAAAATTATTTCATAAGTTAGATTAATTATCTTTATGAAAATTAAAAATTCAAAAATTGATATATCAATGAACAATAGAAATATCATTTAATGATTCAAAATTTAAATCTTTATCTGAAATTGCGGTCATTTTAATAGGCCATTTAATATTTAGTAATTTATCATCAAATTTTATGCCAAGCTCAGCTTGGGGATTATAAAATTCATTATTGAAATAAATGGTCATGCAATCATCTTCTAAAGTTTGAAATCCATGAGCAAAACCTTTAGGAACATAAAGCATTTTGTGATTATTTTCAGATAATATTTCTCCATGCCATTTTAAATAAGTTTTAGAGTTCTTTCTCATATCCACAATAACATCGAAAATTTTACCTTTTAAGCATCTAACAATTTTTATTTCTTCAAAGGGGTTTTTTTGAAAATGTAATCCTCTAATAGTTCCTTTCTTTTTTGTAAATGAATAGTTAATTTGATCTATGGATTTAGAATTATGTAATTTACTTAATTCTTTTTGACAAAACAAACGCGTGAAGAAGCCTCTATTATCTTCAAAAATATCTGATTTAATAATAGCAGCTCCATTTAATAATAATTGTATGATTTTCATTCTAAAGCCCAAGAAAGATTTTGTTTTTTTGCAAAATCAATATAATTGTTTAATTGTTTTATACTGATGGGTGTTTTTTTTATATAATATTCTTTATACCAATCAGAAGTGTTTAAAAGAGTTTGTTCAAGGTTGTAAATTGGTTTCCAACTCAAAAATTTATTTGCTTTTGAACTGTCTAATTTTAGAAAATCTGCTTCTAATTTTTGAGAAGAAACATTCAAAAATTTATAATCGATTTTCCCCCAATATTTTTGAAATTTTTCTAACATTTGAAGTACATTAAAGCTATCATTCAAGGAAGGTCCAAAATTCCAACTTTGAGCATAAAGTGATTTTTCTTCTAGAAGTTTTTGTCCGAGAGTTAAATAACCTGATAGAGATTCTAAAACAAATTGCCATGGTCTAATTGAATATGGATTTCTTATTTCAACTTTTTCCCTATTTACGGCTTTTTTTACTATATCAGGTATAATTCTATTTAAAGACCAATCACCGCCCCCAATTACATTGCCAGCTCTAGCTGTAGCAATAAGTAAATTATGTTTTATTTTATAATCTTTTAATGAAAAAAAACTACTTTGATAACTTTTAGATAAAATTTCAACGCAAGCTTTCGAAGCGCTATAAGGATCTTTGCCGCCTAATTTATCATTTTCATTATAAACTTTTGTAATATCATTTTTATTTAAATAACATTTATCACTGGTAATAATCACTAAAGCTTTAATAAAAGGTAGCTTCCTACATATTTCTAAAATATTGGTTGTTCCAATTATATTTGTCTGAATAGTATTCATTGGATTTAAATAGGAGTTTAAAACTAAAGGTTGAGCTGCTAAATGAAATATAATTTCAGGCTTATTCCTTATTATTGAACTCTCTAATTTTGAAAAATCACAAATATCTCCGTAAATTGAATTATAATTAATTTTTAATAAGTCTATATGATTAGGATTTGTATTTGGGGGAAGGGAATAGCCAGTAATTTCAGCATTTAATTTTGCAAGCCATAAAAGAAGCCAAGAACCTTTAAAACCAGTGTGTCCTGTAATAAAAACTTTTTTTTTGTTATAAATATTATTGAACAAAGATTTCATTCCCAAACTTTCCATTTTGCTTTTTTGTCAAACCATAATTTATTAAGTAAAATTTTTTCTCTTTGAGTATCCATACATTTCCAAAAACCATTATGTTTAAATCCATAAAGTTCATTATTTCTTGCTAATTTTTCTAAAGGTTCTTTTTCAAAAATAGTATTATCTTCATTGTTTAAATATTCAAAAATATTAGGTTCGCAAACAAAATACCCACCATTAATCCAGGTATTATCACCTTTCGGTTTTTCGTAAAAATTTTCGATTCTATTATTATTAGAAATATTTAAGGATCCAAATCTTCCTTCAGGTTGAACTGTAGTTAATGTTAATGTTTTTCTATGATTTTTATGAAATTTCATAAGATTATTTATGTTGACATCTGCTAAACCATCTCCATAAGTTAACATGAAAGTATCTTTATCTAGGTATTTTTTTGCCCTTAATAATCTTCCCCCTGTCATTGTATCTTTACCAGTATCCAATAGGGTTACTTTCCATGGTTCTGAATGGTTATTTAGAATTTTATAATTTCTTGAAGAAACATCTATTTGGACATCACTTTGATGTAGAAAATAATTTATGAAATATTCTTTAATTAAATAACCTTTGTATCCTAAAAGGATAATAAAATCATTATATCCATAAAATGAATAGATTTTCATTATATGCCAAAGAATAGGTTTTTCTCCAATTTCTAAAAGAGGTTTAGGTAAAAGAGTGGTTTCTTCTGAAAGTCGAGTCCCATATCCTCCTGCTAAAATTACAACTTTTTCCATTTTTTTTAAGTAATTAACAAGTTAATATAAATATTTATAAAGAAAAAAGAATAAATATAGTCGATATTTTTTAAAAGAGAAAATTAATTTAATATTAAAAGGCCCTAATATGAAGAAAGTATTTGAAGAAAGTGTTACATTAATCATTCCGTCTTATAAAAGAGAAAAATATTTAAAACGTATTTTAAAGTACTATAAAGATATAAAAATTAAAATTTTAATAGCGGATTCTTCACCAAAACCTTTAGAAAATCATAAAGATTATAATTGTGAATATTATCACTATCCTAATATGTGGATTTTTGAAAAGCTATTGAAAATTGTTAAGAAAGTTAAGACACCATATTTATTATTTTGTGCAGATGACGATTTTATTATTATTTCAAGTGTGTGTAAATGTTTTAATTTTCTAGAAAAAAATAATCAATATTCTTGTGCAGATGGAAACTACATTAATTTTAATGAAAAAAATTTATTAAAAAATATTTATCTAGACTTAAGCTATAATGATTATAATGAAAAGGACATTCAAAAAAGGCTATTCAAGGCTTTAACATTCAATAATAACAGAACTTATGTTAATAATTTTTATGCTTTGCATCGTTCAAATTATGTAGTAGATGCATTTGAGGCTTTAGATAATAATGGATATGGGAAGTTAGAAAAAAAAGTAAGTATTACACCTGAATTTACGTTGTTATTTTTCGGGCATATAAAAGGAGGTTATAGAAGGCTTCCTATTTTTTATGCTGCAAGAAGCAATGGAGTAAGAATGTATTCTAATAGTGATATTATTGGTTGGAATAACATGAAAGCAGAAGAGTTCAATATTTTTAAAAAATCTATATCTCATTATATTATTAAAATTTTCAATGTAGAAAAAAAATATGCAGAAGATTCTTTCGAAAAAATATTTAATTTTTGGGTGAATCATTTTGAATATTTACATCATATTCCAACAGTTTCATTATCTCCGAATTCTATTTTTCAAAAAAACGGATATTTTAAAGTTATAATTTCTAATTTTTTACCTAATTTTATAAAAAAAATTGTTAGAAAAATTTTAAATAAAATTAAATCTCTTTTATCTAAATTAAAAATTTTTTTTTACGAAATATTTATTGATTCAAGAATAGAAAGATATCATTTAGTAGAAAATAGTAAATTTAGTTATTTGAAATTAAATTATATAAAACATTGTTTTAAAAGAGGATATCCATTTTTAATAGATTTTAAAGCTATTTATGAATGGAATAAAATTAAAAGAATTATAAAACAATCTAATTCTAAAAATATTTCAAATTAGGATTATTGTTTAATAACTAAAGCTTGACCAGTTTCCAAATATAAAACATTTTCATTTTTATCTGAAAAAAAATAATCCACAGCGGATTTAGCTCCTTTACAAGTTTCAAAGCCATAATCATCAAAAATTAAATAGCCTCCTTTTACCATTCGTGGATAAAAAAAAGTGCAACTATCCAGAACGCTTGGATAAATATCTGCATCAATATGAACAAAACAAAATTTATTATTTAAAATATTTTCTGCAGTCTTTGGAAAAAAACCAGGAATTAATTTAACATTTGAATTTCCAATAAATAATTTTTTTACGGATTCTATATCAGTATCATTAAAATCATCTTTTTTATGAAAATTGTCTTTTGTTTTATCCACTTCAGGCATTCCTTGGAAAGTATCAAAAAGAAATAATTTTTTATTTGTTTTATTTACTGCATCAGAAATTAACTTAGCAGATCCACCTTTATAAACTCCCATTTCAGCTATGTCTCCGTCAATTTTTTTGCAATTTTTAGCTAGTTGATAAAGCATATATAATCTATCTTCTGATATTAGAGTCTTATCAGAAATATTATTTACAGTTTGCCTAAAATTAAAATCATATAATTTTTTATTTAGTTTGCAATTTTCATAAATTTCTATGTTCTTTTCATTATTTTGAGTGATAGTAGGGGGCTTAATATCCAAATTTAAAGAATCATTATTCAGCATATCTTTTGCTAAAATATATTTAAAATATTCCATTTTTTTATGTAAGAAATCATTTAATGTAACATCATGAATTACACTTTTTATTAGACGATTTATAATTCTTTTTATGTTTTTTTTAGCATAAACGAGCATTTTTTCACCTTTATTTAAATTTCAAAATAATTTATAAAAACTTTTGTTATTTAAAACAATGTTATTATTTCAACTTAACCTTTTTTACATTCAGGGGCTATACATTATGAGGATCTTTTTTAAAAAAAATAAGAAAAAAAGAATATTAATTTGTGGAAGATTGGATTATGGTCCAATTGGTAGGCATACAATATCTTTTATAGAAATTTTATCAAAAAAATATAATGTTTATGTTGGATGTGATTGCTGGAAAGAATTTAATGATGAAATATTAAAAATAAAATATAAATCTTTAATTAATAAATTTTTTGATGAAAAAACAGAATTTGATTTATTTATATTTACAGATGTAATGTATCATTTTGATAACAATTTTATTTTTGATATTGTAAATAAATTTAATTCAAAGAAAAAAATAGCGTATCCAGTTTTTGATGGGGATATCCCTCCACAACTATGGATTGAGATTTTAAACAATAAGTTTGATATTGGTATATTTCCAAGTCATAGTTTAACAAACCTTTTTTCAAAACACCTTAATATACCATGTTATTCACTTCCTGTGATAGTGCATAATTCTTATTTATTAAAGAAAATACCTAAAATAAAAACAAAATTTAGATTTGGTGTTATAGCTGCAATGTCTAAGAGAAAGAATTTATTAAAAGTAATAAAAGCTTTTATTGAGATTTTTTCTAACAACACAAATGTGGAGTTATTGATCCATTCACCAGATGTGAATGAATCAGAATATAAGAATTCTGTTATGAATTTATTAAAATCTCAAAATTCATCCAATATTATTTTATCAAATAAGAGAATTACAAATGAAGAATTACAAAAATTAATAACTACATTTGATTGCTATATTTATCCTTCTATGGGAGAGGGATATTCAACTACTCCTAGAGAAGCCTTATCATATGGGGTGCCTGTTATATTAAGTTCTATTGAAGCCCATAAAGAAATAACAGTAAATAAAGATATTGAAGGAATTTTATTTGTGAATTCTAATATTAAGATAAAGTATTATTGTCCTTCTTTAAACAATACTTTTATTGGATATATTTATGACTGCGAAATTACTGAAATAAAAGATAAAATGAAATATGTATATAATAATTTCGAAAAATTTATGACAAAAGAATCTATTACTAGAAGAAAAAAAATTGGCATGAATTTTTCCAAAAGAGAAGTTCAAAAATTATCGGAAAATATATTTAATTTATTACTTAAATAGTTTTTAAATATCTCTTTTTTCTTCAAAAAATTTATAAATTTTTATTAATAAATTTCTAATAAATTTTTTTATAGGCAAATGTTTTAAAATAAATTTGCTTATATAAATTCTATTTATCAGAGAAGAGGTATGTAAATTTTCTAAAATATCTAAAGAAGTTTCAAAGGAAAGGTCTACTTTATCTTTAATAATTTGTTTTTGAATTTCAGAATCATATATAGAGGGTAATTTTTTGTTAAAATAATGAATTGAAGTAGGTTTAATTGTATATTTATTAAAATCTTTAGATAATAAAAGTAAATATATCAAAAGATAAGAATCTAAGTATGGAATCGAATAATCAGGAAGACTTTGAAAAAAAGAATTTTTTACAATAAAGCAAGGCATTGAATATTTTAAGTATTTATTTAAAGAAGATAAATTATTTAAAGAAATGTACTCTATAATTTCTTTTCCTTCGCTTGCAGAAAAAAATGAATGTAAAAAGCTATCCACTACTACATTTACAGTATTATCATCTTTATAATATGTTAATAATTTTTCCAAATGATTAGAAAAAATACTAATTTCCTCTAAAGAAATATGTAAAAGATCACTCAGTTTTAATTTTTTTGTTGCATCTCTAATAATTTTCCCAATAGCTAATTTAGATCTATTTTTATTTAATAAAATTTCTATAGGAATAATTTCAAATTTAAAAGAATATTTTTTTTCTGATAAAGGTTCATCAAGGGATAAACAATTTTTTTTGTAATTATTAATATCTACAAAAATTGTAACATTAAAATTTTTATGAGTTTGTTTTTCAAAAGAATCCAATAACTTTAAAAGAGATTTCTTTTTAGGGAAATAAAATATATGTATACAATTAACAAATAAAGATTGATCAACATTGAAATTTTGTTTATTTAAGGCAATTTTTCGATTCTCATGATTTTTAAAAATATTTTTTAATTGAGTTTTTAAAGAAAAATTTTCTTTAAATATTTTTTGTGATTGAAGGGATAATTTTAATGCTTCTTTAGGATTATTTTGTATCCAATTATAGTGATTCACTATTTGTTCAAAAACGGTATTTTTATCTGTATCAATATATAAAACAGAATCTTTAAAGTGTTTTTTTACAAAATTATTTTTATTGCTAATAATTACAGCTCCAGCCGCCGCACTTTCATATAATCTATTAGAGGCTATGTCTGAAATAATATGTTCTTCTGAAGATAATACAAGAGAAATACCACAATCAGCAATTTCTTTAATTAAGCTTGTACCATCGAAGGGTATAGGTTTTATATAATTTTTATATCCTATCCATACTTTTTTACCATTTAATTTTTTCGGACCAAAAAATTTAATTATATTTTTTTCATCTAATTTTTTTAAAAAATTTTCAAATCGACCTTTTTTACAATTTGCTCTTTCCCAATTTATTCCACAGTAAAAAATTTTAGAATTTGGATGAATTTTAGGTTCATACATTACATCTGATAAAGAAGGGTTTAAAATAAAATTAGGCGGTAAATGGGTTTTATTATTATGAATTAATCTTTTAATATGATCTTCAGATGGTTTTGAACTACAACTTAAAAAATCATCATATGTAAGAAGATTATTTGAATTAACTCTATATCCCCAATCATTATAAAATTTAAGAGGGTTCCATAAAGTAATGTAAGAAAATACATCATAGCATTTAGGCGTTGAAAAATGCATGCTTATTACAAAATCAATTTCATCTTTTGTTATCAATTTTTTTGTTTTTAAACATCTACCAAAAGTATCTAGCAATATTGGTTCAACTCCTAATTCTTTTGCAGTTAAAGCAATTCTAGAAGCGCATTCTCTTTCAGCATTAGGTAAATTAGGCCAATGATTAATAATTCCAATTTTATTTTTTTTTAACATAAATAAACCAAAAATTTTTAAAAAAATTATATAAAATTTTATTTTTTTTTTCTTTAAATAAATTCTTATTTGCAAAGTTTTAGGCATTTTAAGTATTATTGCTATTAAAAAATTGAGTAAGGTATGAAAAAAGTTGCGTTTATCACAGGAATTTCGGGAATGGTAGGGTCTCATTTATCAGATTATTTATTAGAAAATACCAATTGGGATATTCATGGATTAATAAGATGGAGAAGTCCATTAGATAATATTTCTCATTTGATAAATCAAATTAATAATCAAGATAGAGTTTTTTTATCATATGGTGACATTAATGATAGTATTTCTTTACTTTCAATATTAAAAAAAATAAAACCAGATTATGTCTTTCATTTAGCTGCTCAAAGCTATCCATTAACGAGTTTTGAATCACCCCTAGATACTTATAATACAAATGTGATTGGGACAGCGAAACTTTTAGAGGCGCTAAGAGCTGTTAAAATTGATCCTATTATACATGTATGCGCTTCATCGGAAGTTTTCGGCAGAGTATCTAAAGAAAAATTACCAATAAAAGAGGATTGTACTTTTCATCCAGCTTCTCCTTATGCAATATCTAAAGTTGGCACTGATTTAATAGGTAGATATCATGCGGAGGCTTATGGACAAAAGGTTATTACAACTAGAATGTTTACTCATACTGGACCAAGAAGAGGAGATGTATTTGCAGAATCCTCTTTTGCAAAACAAATAGCAATGATTGAAAATGATTTAATACCCCCTATAATTAAAGTTGGTAATTTAAATTCACTTAGAACGTTTGCTGATGTAAGAGATGCCGTTAGAGCTTATTATATGTTAGTTACAATTAACCCAACTCCTGGGGAATATTATAATATTGGTGGTGATTATGTATGTACGATAAAGGAAATGCTAAATTCACTATTAAAAATGTCTACAGTGAGAAATATTCAAGTTCAAGTTGATCCAATTCGTTTAAGGCCTATAGATGCTGATTTACAAATTCCAGATATTACTAAATTTAGTAATCATACCGGATGGAAACCTCAAATTTCTTTTCAAAAAACTATGGAAGATTTACTGAATTATTGGCGAGATAAAATAGCTAAAGGTAATCTTGTTTTACAAAGATGATAAATCAAAGGAATAATATGAATTTAGAAGATAAAATTTTAATAACTGGTGCAAATGGACTGGTTGGTAGTAATTTAACCGAAGTTTTAAAAAAAGAAGGCTATGATAACCTTGTAACAGTGGGACGAAAAGATTGTGATTTATTAAACTTAGAAAACACTGTTAACTTTTTTAAAATTCATAAACCTAAATTTGTTTTTCATTTAGCTGCAGAAGTGTATGGCATAATGGGAAACATGAAAAATAAGGGCAAATCTTTTTTTAATAATATTTTATTAAATACACATGTAATTGAAGCCTCAAAACAAATCAATGTTAATAAAATAATTGCCATGGGTAGTGGATGTGTTTATCCATACCCACAGCCATCTTTACCTTTAAAGGAAAGTATGGTTTTTTTAGGGGAACCTCATTTTTCGGAAGATTCTTATGCGCACGCAAAAAGAGCTATGTTAGCTCATCTAAAAGCTTATAAAGAAAGTTATGATATGAATTATGCTTTTGTTATTAGCGGAAATTTATATGGGCCTAATGATAAATTTGACATAGAAAATGGACATGTAATTCCATCTTTAATTGCAAAATTCTACGAGGCTAAAAAAAATAATACCAAAATTACAGTTTGGGGGAATGGCCTAGCAAAAAGAGATTTTTTATATGCAAAGGATGTGGCTAAAGCTTTAATAAAAATTGCAAATGAAATAGAAGGGCCGGTGAATATGGGAAGTGGAATGGTTTCAAATATTAAAGATATTGTTTTTCATTTAGCTAAATATTTAAACATTGAAGATAAAGTTGTGTGGGATAGTTCAATGCCTAATGGTCAAGATCACAGAGAGTATGATCTTTCAAAATTATTTTCAGTAGGATTTAAGCCGATGACTGATTTACAAGAGGGATTAATAGAAACTTTTGATTGGTATAGCAACAATTTGGATAAAATAAGAAATTAATTAATTATTTTCAAAAATATTCATATGTAATTTTACATTTGTATGAATGTTATATTTTTTTCTATATTTTTCTAAAGACATTGTAAAATCTTCATCAAAAAATTCAATTGCATTAGCAAGCTCTAAATAATTACCAATACTGAATTTTTTAAAACAATTAATAGCATATTTTTCTAATTCTAAGAATGCAAAATTTTGAGAAGTAATTATTTTATCACAACATTCTAAACTTAAAGCGGCAATACCCGAGCCGCTTCTATTGGTTTCTAAATAAGGAAGAATATTAATATCACATAAACTCATATACTCAATAAACTCATCATGATTGCTTTTAGATAAAAAAATAATTTTTTTTCTAGATAGTTTATGATCTTTTTTTATTAAATGGATCAATTTATTTATGTAAGAATTTATTTGCTTACCAGGTTCAATAGATAAAGGATTCTGAGATCCGATAATAAAAAGATGATAATTCTCAGGTAAGTATTTCATTGCTTTAATAGCTATTTCATAGCCTTTATTTGGAGTTAAAAATCCAAATAAGCCAATGATTATATCATTTTTAGAAAGCTTAAAATTTTTCTTTAAAATTTCTTTAGAGGTATTATTACAATTATTGATTTTTTTAAGATTAAGAAATGTTAGTGGATGATCAAATACCTTTGAATATTTATATCTATTGATTATGGACTGTTTATCCCGTTTAGTATGTACTAATATAGCAGCATTTTTTTTAATAGAATGTTTGATTGTTTTATCTAAAATTTTTGCCAAAAGATTATTTTTTAAAGTAGAAAGTATTAAACTGAAACAATTCTTAATTTCAAATCTAGAAATAGATAAAATAAATTCTTTTGTGAAAAAACTTTTTTTTGTTTCAACGTTGTGAAATGTTATTATTGTTTTTTTTGATGAATTTAATAATTTTTTTATTCTTTTAACGATAACAGTTTTTTTTAGCCCAAATAGACTAAGTTCAAATTGAATATTTACATAATCATAATTTCTTATGTTATTTGCGATCACTTTAATTAATTCATTTCCTAATTTAAGATCGTTAGAAGAATTACTTCTTAATAAAAGTGGGTCTATCTGAAAAATTTTAACGTTATAAAAATTAGAAAATTCTTTTTCTAAAGCTTGAGTATATGTTGCATTACCACAAAGATTATTATAAGTACTAATTATAGCGAGGCTTTTTTTTTTCATCATATTCAATATAATTTACTATAAAGTATTTTACTACCAGAGTCCTCAATGTCAAAATTTAAAATATGATATTTTGAAAATTTTTCTAGAAATTTAACTTGATTTTCTTGGGGAACAATGAATAATAAAAATCCTCCTCCTCCAGCTCCACATAATTTCCCGCCAAGAGCTCCATTTTTAAGGCCTAATTCATATAAATTATTGATATGGGGATTAGAAATTTTATCTGACAAATTTTGCTTTATTTCCCATGATTTATGAAGTAAATTTGCAAGCTCATAAATCATTTCTTTATTTTTTTTTGAATTGTAAAGTATATTATATCCTTCTTCTACAAAAGAATGAAGCATTTTTAGACACTGTTTTTTATCAATGGATTTAGATATTTTAATCGAATTTTGAATTTCTGATGAGGATCTAGTTAAATTTGTAAAAATTAGAAAAAAGGATTTTTTTAAATAGATTTTTTTTTCAAGTGGTATAGCAATTGGCTCAACATTAAAAGAGTTATTAAAAAAAGAAATTTTATTAAAGCCCCCATATGAAGCGAAAATTTGATCTTGCCAACCACCTTTTTCCTTCATTTTTACCCTTTCAATTGTAATCGCATTTTTTGCGATAAATTTTGGGGTTTTAAAAACTCCATTTAAATAATATAGTGCATTTAACATTCCTACAGTAAAAGAAGATGAAGATCCTAAACCACTAGAGGAAGGTAGGTCTGAATATGAATGAATGTCAATAAAAGAATCATTATTAAAAAAAGGAGTGTCAATTAAAATATTTTTAACTATTTGATGATTTAATTCTAGTGGGCTATCAACTATTTCTAATTTGGAATAAGAAAGTTTAATTTTTTTATCTTGTAACCTTTCTAAAGAATTAATAGTTACATACACATATTTATTTATAGCCATTCCAAGTACAGATCCACCTGAAACATTAAAATGTTCTGGTAAATCGGATCCGCCACCAAATAAGCTGATTCTAAGCGGAGTTTGAGTAATTATAATTCCTTGATTTTTTGCATTTTTCATAATTTATCCATATCTTTAAAAGTTAATTATTAAAACAATTTAATGAAAATACTGTGTATGTTTTTGGGATTGGATAGACCAAAATTTATAGTATTCTCCTTTTTTTTCAATAAGACTTTCATGAGATCCATTTTCAATTAGAGTTCCTTTGTTTAATACTAAAATTTCATCTGCATGAGCTATAGTAGACAATCTATGAGCTATAATTATTAAAGTTTTGCTGTTTTTTAAATTTTGAATAGAGGACTGAATTTGTTTTTCTGAATGGCTATCTAATTGGCTCGTAGCTTCATCTAATATTAAAATTTCAGGTTTTTTTAATAAACCTCTTGCAAGAGCAATTCGTTGTCTTTCTCCTCCTGAAATTTTATGACCCTTTTCTCCAACCATAGATTCATATTTTTTTGGAAGTTTCATTATAAAATCATGGATGAAGGCTTTTTTGCAAGCTGAAAAAATTTCATCTTCTGTTGCATTAGGATTTGCAAATAAAAGATTATTTTTTATTGTATCATGAAAAAGAAAGGTGTCTTGACATACTACTCCAATTAAATTCCTGATAGAAGAGATCGATAAATCTTTTAATGGAAGATTATTTATATAAATTTTACCTTCCTCAACATCATATAGTCTAAGTAATAAATCCATTAACGTGGATTTTCCCGCACCAGAAGTTCCAACAAGGGCATAAGTTTTATTTTTCTTAAATTCAAATGAAAAATTTTCAATTGCAAACTTGTTACGCCCTGGGTATTTGAAAGAAACATTTGAAAAAGCTATCGAATTATTGAATGATGAAAGATTAATTCCTCCTGTTGGAATATATTCTTTTTTTTCAGAACTTATAATACTTTTTAATCTTAATAAAGGTCCTTTTGATGCAACTATAACCCCCAAATTATCCATAAATATTTGTAGTCTTGTTGCAAATCTATAAGCTATAAAAATATAAATTAAAAGATACGCCAAAAAAGCTTCTTTATTATGTAAAATAAAAGCACCAACAATTAATAATAAACTTAATACAAGTATACCTATAATCTCACCAAAAGAATTTAGCATAGATCTCCAAAAGCTTATTTTAGAGTTATTGAGTGCAATTTTTTTAAGAAAAACATCGAAAGAATCAAGTATTGATTTTTGTTTAAAAAAAATATGAATTAATTTTAGTCCATGAATCCCTTGAGTAACTTTACTAGCAAAAAGAGCATTATCTTTGGAAAGAGATATTGAAAATTTATTTAATTTTTTTAAAAGTATTTTATAAAACAAATTAACACAAAAGAAAAAAACTATTAAAAAAGAAGTTAATGTTGCATCTATTTTAATAAGCCAAACTAGAGAAATTAATCCCATGGTAATAGCAGTAATTGAATTATTTATGCATGTCAGAATATTTGGAATAATAGTAGTAGAGGTATTATAATTTTGGAGGTTCCCTACTTGATATTTACTAACAAAATTATAAGAAAAACTGAAGATCTGTGTATATATTTTTTTTTGAAAAGAATGAGTTAATCTTATAGATAACAAGGAAGTCATATATTGTGATAAAAACAAAAAGAAACTTCTAAATAACTGCACAAATAAGCCAGCTAGTAAAAAAATTAAAAATTGCCTATTAGTAGATAAATCTTTTAAAGCTCTTTTAAAAAACAGTAAAAAATTAAATAAATTTAAAGTATCACCTCTCAATACATTTACAGCTAATAATAGAAAAGCATAAGATAATCCTTCTAATAATGAAGCAAAAACAGCAGGAAGAATACTAAATATTGTTAGAAATAAATTTTTTTTAATTAGAATTTCTGAAAAAAAAGGGTTTTTTTTAAAATTTTTAAACATAAATTTACGATAAGTTTTAAATATATTAGAACAAAAAATATAGTTTAAAAATAAAAAAATCAATAAATATTAATTTTTTTTTGATAATGCTTTTAATTTTTCTTGAGCTAAAAGGAAGGAATCTTTTGTCCCTATATCAATGAAGGGGTTAGTAGATATTAGAGAAAATATATTTTTATTTTTTATTAGTTTAGGAAAAAAATCTTTCTCTAAAGAAAATATTTTTGAAAACACAGCTATTGAAAATATATTTTTTTTTAGTAAATAAACTCCAACATTTATAAGGCCTTTTTTTACAAATTTTTTTTCATCAAAAGATAAAATCTTATTTTCATTATTTATATTAATTAAACCAAATCGATCATTTTGAATAATAGTTTTGCAAAGGATTACTCCGTCAGCATTTTTTTGACGAGAATAATTCAATAGATTTTCTAATGAAAAATCGATGTAAGAATCTCCGTTTAGAACCAGAACCTTTTCTGATTTAACAAATTGCATAGCTTGTTTTACAGCTCCACCAGTCCCAAGTAATTTTTTTTCTTCAGAAATGATAATATTTTCAAAATTTGAATATTTTTTAATAAATTCTTGGGATTTATATCCAACAGCTAAAATAATATTATTGACATTATTTTTTTTTAATAATTTGATTAAAATATCTAGAAAAGGAACTCCATTAATTGGAGCTAACGGTTTGGGTATATTTGGAATAGTTTTTCTAAGTCTAGTTCCTAAGCCACCAACTAAAATTATAGCATCTATCATAAGATTTTTTTGATTTAATATTATTTCTTTTAAAATTATAAATATTTTCATATATGTTGAAAATATATTTGTTTTCGAAACCGATATAAAAATGTTTTTTATTAATAAATTTTTTGATCATTTGCAAACAATTTACTCTTTTGAGATTATGTTAATATTTTCAATATAGAAATTAATAAAGATAAATATTTATGAAAACAGCAATAGTGCATGATTGGTTAGTTTCAGTGGCGGGTGGAGAAAAAGTAGTTCAATCAATTTTAGAAATTTTTCCATCGGATATTTTTACTCTTTTGAAAAATGATAAAAATCTAAAAAATACTTTTTTTGAAAACAAACAAATATTTACTTCTTTTATTCAAAAACTTCCTTTCTCTATAAAAAAACATTCATTATATCTTCCTTTTTTTCCAATGGCTATCGAACAATTTGATTTAAGGGAATATAATGTTGTCTTTTCATCTTCTTCTTGTGTCGCAAAAGGAGTTTTAACGGATTCAAATCAATTACATATATGTTATTGTCATACACCTATTCGCTATGCTTGGGATTTATATCATCAATATCTAGAAGAATCTAATTTTAGAAAAGGTTTTAAAGGAATGATAGCAAAATTCTTTTTACATTATTTAAGGATGTGGGACTTATCCACAGTGAATAGAGTAGATTTTTTTATCGCTAATTCTTATTTTATAAGAGATAGAATAAAAAAAACTTACAATAGGGAATCTATTGTAATCTATCCTCCAGTAGATGTGAATTATTTCGAACCTTGTTTTGATAAGGATAAATATTATTTAACAGCATCAAGATTAGTTCCCTATAAAAAAATCGATTTAATAGTTGAAGCTTTTTCTAAAATGGAAGATAAAAAATTAATAGTAATTGGAGATGGACCGGAAATAAAAAAAATAAAATCTAAAGCTAAAAAAAACATTGAAATTTTGGGGTATAAGTCAAACGAAGATTTAAAAAAATACATGCAAAAAGCAAAAGCTTTTGTTTTTGCTGCGATTGAAGATTTCGGAATAACTCCTGTAGAAGCAATGGCATGTGCTACGCCAATTATAGCTTTAAATAAAGGAGGATCAAAAGAGACTGTCATTAATAATGAAACAGGTATTTTTTTTGAAAATCAAACCATTAAAGATATTATTGAAGCAGTTAACAAGTTTGAAAAAAATGAACATAAAATGGATTTGAATAAAATTAGAAATCATTCTTTAAAATTTTCAAAAGAAAGATTTAAGAAAGAGATAAAAAATTTTACATTAAAAAAATATAATGAAAAAAATAAAGAGTTAAATTATATATGAAAGTGATTATATTAGCAGGAGGTCAAGGCTCAAGACTTTGGCCATATTCTAAAGATAATTTCCCAAAACAATTTTTAAGATTTCATAAAAAATTTTCTCTATTGCAAGAATCTTTGTTAAGATTTAAAAATGCGGATTTTGTTTCTGAAATATTAATTATAACAAATTCAAAATATTCAGATATTACAAAACAACAAATAAATGGAATTAAAATAAATAAAAAAATAGATATTTTAATTGAACCTTCTTCTAAAAACACAGCCCCAGCAATAGTTTTAGCAATTAAATATTTAGAAAAAAAAAGTTTTTTAAAAAAAGATGATAAAATTTTAATAATACCTTCAGATCATATTATTTCACCTGTTGAAAAATTTCTAGACATTTTAAATCAATTAAATAATAAAAACTTTGATCAGATAATTACATTTGGAATAAGACCCACTAGACCTGAAACAGGATATGGTTATATAAAAATTGGACAACGAATTGATAACTTATTATTAAAAGCTAAATCTTTTTATGAAAAACCTCAGTTAGAAGATGCAAAAAAATTTCTTTTTTCAGGAGATTTTTATTGGAATTCAGGTATTTTTTTATTTTCAAAGGGAGTTTTTTTAAAGGAAGGAGAAAAATATTTAGGTGATATTTTCCGATCATATAATGATTCTTTTGAGAATTTTATAAAGAATTTCGATAATTTAAATAGTATTTCAATTGATAAAGCTCTTTTAGAAAAAACTAAAAGAATAGCATTATGTCCCTTAGACATTTCCTGGTCTGATGTGGGATCTTGGGATTCTATTTATGATTTATTGGAAAAAGATAAAGATAAAAATGTAAAAATCGGAAATGTTTTAACAATAGATACAAAGAATAGTTTAATTATTGGATCTAAAAAATTAATTTCAACAATAGGCTTAGAAAACATCATTGTAATTGAAACAGAAGATACTATTTTTTTATCAAAAAAAAATAATTCTAATCAAACAAAAAAGCTTTTGAAAAAATTAAAAAATTTTTCTTTAAAAAATAATCAAATATCCAAGTTAAATTTTTTATCAGTTAATAATAATGAAGATAAAAAAAGATAAAGTGACATAATGGGAATATATAAAATAGCTCCATCGGAACAAGATATTATTAGATAGGTTAAAAGACCAAAAAAAACAGCCAAATCAATATTTATTTTTTTTGTTTTTTTGTTTTTCATTAAATAAATTATCAAAGGGGAAAGCATTGCAATTAAGAAAGCAATAAAACCTAAGATAGAAAAGTTTTCTAAAATGCTTAAATAAACTATTTCTTTAATTGTCCAAAAAATATTTGTTGAAAATATTTCAATATTTTTTAAAATATCAAATTGATCAATCCGGCCACCAAAGGATAAATCGAAGAACCAATCTATTGAGAAATTACAAGCAAATCCTATTGAAATTAAAGCAGTTATAAAAATAAAAAAAGATATGAAAAATTTAATAAATGATTTTTTCTTATTTTTTTTTATAAAAAAATCAAAAAAAAATTCAGAAATAATTAACCCGATCCATACAGTTCTGGATAAAGTAAATATTAAAGACGACTTAACTATAAATTTTTTATAAGTTTTTTTTTCAATCAGATTATACAAGGGAAGCATCATAATAAGACAGATGCCATATAAGTTGCCGTTATTATAGGTTGAAATTAATTTAAAAATGGCGCCTCTATTAATATGTTTAATATCGATAAAACCTTTATCTTGAGCATTAATAGTAAAAAAAATAAGTTCCAAAAACTTACCAGTTAAAATTTTATAAAAAAATAAAAAAACTCCATAGCAAGAAATAAAAAAAATAAATCTTTTAAAAAGAGTGAAAAAGTATTTAAGATCTAAATTTACAATGTTTTTAGAAAAAATAAAAAAAAAACAAAAGGGCAAACAATAAAAACTAACTATGAAAGCTATTAAAAATCCAAAAGAAAAAGAGTTTTTTTCAAAACCATTAAATAAAAGGGTCAGTAAAGAGATGAGTTGAAAAGGCAAAAAAGAAATTAAAACTAAAATATGTTCCCGTAAAATTCCATATTTTTTTTTTATTAAAAAAATTAATGAAAAAAAAGCTAAAAGTAAATACCCCCAAGTAAATGGAATAGATGAAACTTTAAAGCCACCCTTTGGAAAAGCGATCAAAAAAAAAGTTAATAAAAAAATAATCTTTTTATTAACTTTTAATTTATTAATTAAATTAAGGGATAAATTCATTTATCTTTTCATATGATTTTTTAAAATACCACTAAGTTTCATCATATCGATAGAATCTTTGGATCCAAAAACTTTAGCTAGATTAGCATCAGGAACGATGAGTCTTTTATTTTTAGGATCTTGAAGCTTATGCTTTTTAATATATTCCCAAACTTTTTTTAAAATATCACCTCTAGATAATGTTTTTTCTTTAACTATCTTTTCAAGTTCTTTAGAAACTTCATATTTTCCAGAGCCCCTTTTTCCTTTTTCACCTTTTACAAATTCTCTTTTTTGATAAGGAGTTTTAGGATGTTTTTTTCCATATTTTTTCTCTAAATCATCTAAGTGATTTACAATAACATCACAATCTGGGTAATTTGTACAAGAATAGAAGTTTTTTCCTCTTCTAGATCTTCTCATAACTATTTTACCATCGCATCCAACTGCCACACAATTAGGCCTGTCTTCTGGTCTCAAAAGCTCTTCATCTTTTTTAGGGATATTTACTATTCCCTGGCATTTTGGATAGTTAGAGCAGCCTAAAAAGGCTCCATATCTTCCAAATCTAAGATTCATTTTAGCTTTGCATTTAGGACATTCTTGGTCCCAATCAAAATCTTTTGCATAATCTTCTTTATTAAAATCCATAGATTCCACAGGAGCTGTATAATCGCAGTCAGGATAGGCGCTACATCCGTAGAAATATTTGCTTTTTGACCATATTTTTTGAAGGGGTTTTTTACATTTAGGACATTTTTTTTCGGTTGTTATTTTTGGAACAACAGCTTCTTTTTCAGCTTTTTTGACCATTGGAAAAAACTCTTTCCAAAACTCTTTAATCAAAGTTTTCCAATTTTTTTTATTTTCAGCAACCATTTCTAAATCATCTTCCATAGCAGCTGTAAATCCAACATTTACTATTGGGGTAAAATTAGATTCAAGTAGTTGAATAATGATCTTACCAAGCTCTGTTGGTTTTAATGCTAATCTATCCTTAGAGGTATAGTCTCTAGATTGAATTTTATTCATAATAGATGCATAAGTTGAAGGTCTACCAATCCCTGATTTTTCTAACTCTTTAATTAATGATGCTTCTGTATATCTTGCAGGCGGTTTAGTAAAAGATTGAATAGCATCTAAATTAATTAATTTTAAAGTATCTTTAACTTTCAAGTTTGGTAAAAGATTATCTTTATCTTCAGATTCATCAAGATGATCAATTTTTTCAACATAAAGTTTTAAAAAACCAGGAAATTTAATTGTTGACCCACTTGCTCTTAAAAGTATTTTTTTATTGGTATCAATGTCTAAACTTATGGTATCATAAATTGCAGAAGTCATTTGAGATGCTACGAATCTTTTCCAAATTAGTTTATATAATTTATATTGATCAGAATTTAAATATTTTTTTACTGTTTCGGGATCGTGGTATAAATTTGTTGGCCTGATTGCTTCATGGGCCTCTTGGGCAGATTTTTTACTTTTGTAAACGATAGGCTTTTCAGGTAAATATTTAGATCCAAATTTATTTTTTACATAAGTTCTAGCAGTAGTTATTGCTTCTTTTACAACACTTACAGAATCAGTTCTCATATACGTAATAAGACCTTCAAATCCCATATCTTTTAAATCAACTCCTTCGTATAAACTTTGGGCAATTCCCATAGTTCTACTTGCATTGAACCCAAAATGTCTAGAAGCTTCTTGTTGAAGAGTGGAGGTTATAAAAGGAGGCACAGGGTTTCTTTTTTTCTCTTTTTTTTCTACCTTTGAAACGCTGTATTTAGCATCTTTTAATTTTTTAACAATTGAATCAGCTGTTTTTTTATCAGAAATTAAAAAAACTTTTTTATCATTTATTTTTTCTTTTTCAACTTTTTTCCCATCTACAGAATAAACAAAAGCATTAAATTCTTTTTCTTTTTTTTGGTTATCTAAAGTAGTTTTAATATTCCAATATTCAATCGATTTAAATTTTTCTATTTCTTTTTCTCTTTCTACAACTAATTTTAATGCAACACTTTGAACTCTACCAGCTGAAGTTCCTTTAGATCTTTTTAATTTTCTAGATAAAATAGGGGATATTTTATATCCAACCATCCTATCTAAAATTCTTCTAGCTTGCTGGGCATCTACTAAAGCTTTATCAATTTTTCTTGGCTTTTTAAATGCATTTAACACTTCTTGTTTCGTAATAGAATTAAATGTAACTCTTTTAGTAGGGATGTTTTTGGGGATAATTTCTGAAATATGCCAAGCTATTGCTTCTCCCTCTCTATCTGGATCGGGACAGAGGTATACAACATCTGATTTTTTAGAAGCCTCTTTTAATTTTTTAATAACATCTTTTTTTTCCGGGATATTTACATATTTTGGATCAAAATCATTCTCTACATCAATTCCAAATTCCTTTTGAGGAAGATCTCTTATGTGCCCTACAGATGATTCAATGATATAATTTGGACCTAAAAATTTTTTTAAAGTTTTTATTTTTGTAGGTGACTCAACAATAACTAAGTGTTTCTTCATATTATCCCTTAAAGCTTTAATTGCCTCATGTGTATATTTTTTTTTACTTTATAATAAATAATAAAAAATTACAGAATTTTAAATATAATCAGTTTATATTATTATAAAAGCTTTAAAAAAGTAAAATAAAATATGATAACAGATGAAAAACTATGTATTTTAAATAATCAAGGGTTTATTCCTGGTCCTGATGAAAATTTAGAATTTTTTTTAAAAAGAGTAGAGGCTACTAAAAAACTTTCTAAAGATCCTATTTTTTTTTTTAAAGAAATCAATCAGACAGTTCCAATTGAATTGGATTTAAAAATCAAAAAACCCAGATGGAACTGGACAAGAGCTCAGCTTTTAAATTTATTTGATTTTTCACCTATTAATTTAGCTATGTTTTATAGCGATAAAAAATTAACATTTTTTCAAGCAGCTGCTACTTGGATTCTTGAAATAGGAAAAAATTTAAAGGTGCCTATTTTGCAATTTAGAAAAAAATTACACAGATCAACCTATTTAAAAATTTATTCATTAGATGAAATACTAGCTCATGAGGCAGTTCATGCAGCAAGAGTTGCTTTTGATGAACCAAAATATGAAGAAATATTTGCTTATATGACCTCAACTTCAGTTATTAGAAGAGTTTTAGGGCCAATAGTTAAAAATACTAAAGATATAATTTTATTTTTTTCTAATTTATTTTTTTATTTATTATTCCAAATTTTTTGGGTTATTACTTCATATAATCCTTTTATGTATGTTTCTTTTGTTTTTGGTATAATGATGATATCATTTCTTTCTTTTGGTTTATTTAGACTATTTTTTGCAAAGTTGAAAATGAAGAAAACTTTTAATAAATTATATGGAATTTTAAAAAACAAAAATAAAGCTAGAGCAGTTTTATTTAGATTAACCGATAAAGAAATTGATAATTTATCAAAATTAAAAAAAGAAGAATTTTTATCATATTTTATGAAAAATAAAAAAAAATCTATTCGATTAAAAGTTTTAGTTTTAGCTTACTTTGCATTTGTATAAAAAATCATTGAAAACAAATAATTCATTGGGTTAAATCATTATATAGATTGGGCATAATTCGAAGGTTAAATCCAAAAATGGGCAGTTTAATTAAGAAATTAAAAATTATTAACTTTAAGTTAAAAAATAAGAATTTATTTGTGTTTTTTGGTGGAATAAATTTAAATCGATATTTTGAAATATTTCCTGAAAATCTTATTAATAAAAATAAAAGAGATTTCATTTTACTCACCATTCCTAAAACTGGAACACATTTAATTTTAAAATGTTTAATATTATTAACTGCTTCAAATACAAAAAATCGAAAAATTAGAGCTTTGAAAGAAACTATTAAAGACAAGGAAGAATTTCAAAAAATCTTTAAAAATAATGATGATTTTACTACCGCCCATTTTTTTTATTCTCACTATTATATTCATAATTTTTATTCCAAAAAGATTATTTCTTTAAGAGATCCAAGGGATCAATTAGTTTCATGGGTGTTTCATCAAATAAAGTTTTTAGAAAAAGAAAATGCAAGTAATTTTAATAAAGATGAAATTCAAAACAGACTAAAAAAAACATTGAAAGATGAAATTGAGGGCAAATCGAATATAAATCTAAAAGCTCATTATAAAGAATTAATATCATTTTTTAAATTCCCATACTGTTTTATTAGATTTGAAGATCTTATAGGTGAAAAGGGAGGAGGAAGCATTGAGCGTCAAAAAAAAGCTATAAAAAAAATTGCAAATTATTTGAAAAAAGATATAAAGGACAATCAATTAGAATTTATAATCTCTAATTTATTTGGATCAGAAAGTCCTTATTTTAGGAAAGGAATTATAAATCAATGGAAAGATTATTTTGATGAAAAAATTAATAATTTATTTTATGAAGCTTTTGGTGATATAACTGAAATGCTAGGTTACAAATAAATATTAAAAATTAAATGAACGAATATGAAATTAACTTTAAAAACAGAATATGCTTTTTTAGCGTTACTTTATCTTGCTAGAAATGGAAATGAGCATAAAAGTGTATCGTTAATTGCAAAAGCTCAATCAATACCGAAATATTTTTTAGAACAAATATTACTTGAACTTAAGAAAACAAACATAGTTATTAGTATCAAAGGTAAGTCTGGTGGGTTCAAACTAAATAAACCCCCAGATCAGATAACAATTGCTGAAATTATTAGACTATTTGATGGACCTCTTGCAGCAACTATGTCTGCTAGTAAATTTTTTTATAAATCAAGTCCCATAGAAAAGGAAAAAAAAGCTTTGGATCTCTTCAAAGAAATAAGAGATTATTTAGCTAGTATTTTAGAAAAAACAACTCTCAAAGAATTAATCTGACATTTATCTTATTTGAAAATATATTTTATGTTTTGAAATAAAAGATTAAAATTACTAATATTTTTAACTTATAAAAAAACTTTATTCGGAAATAAAAGAATGAAATTTTATGAAATTTTTAAAAAAATAAAAATTGATAAACTTAAACTTTTTAAAGAGAAAAACAATATTTTTGAAAAAAAGCTTACTAAGGAATATTCAATTGAAATTAAGGATTATTACAAAATTTTTCCTATTGATAAAAATAAAATAAAATATGATGAATTTGTATTATTAACAATTCCTAAAACAGGAACTCATTTACTATGTAAATGCTTAGAGCTAATAACTGGTAGATATGGATTAGGTTGGGGTGTTTTGCCTAAAGATTATAATCCTTATGAAAGTTATAAAGATGATATACCTCACATAAAAACAAAAGCTTTATATAATGATTACATTACTAATTTCGAAGTTCTTACATTTCCGACATTACATGTGTTGAATAAAAATTATTACATAAGTAATTTTTATCAAAAAAAAATCATTACATTAAGAGATCCAAGAGATCAAATTATTTCATTAGTTTTTCATAAAATGCGAGAAAATGGCGATAATTTAAATCAAATTGATAAAGATAAAATAAAAAATAAAATTAAAGAAGTTATAAGATTGACTAGCCAATATAAAATGGATCAAATGTACAAGGAGTTATTAATTTTAAAAGAAAGAGGTTATTGTTTAATAAAATTCGAAGATTTAATTGGGCCTATGGGTGGGGGATATTTAACTAAACAAAAAGAAGCTATTTCTAAAATTGCAAATTATATAAATTATCCACTGAATGAAAAACAAATAAATTTTATTTCTGAATTTCTACATGGTGCTAATCATCCAAATTTTAGAGTTGGAAGAATTAATCAATGGAAAGATTATTTTGATCAAGAAATCAATGAATTACTTTATGAATATTTAGGAAATGTTGTAATAAATAATGGATATGAAGAAAGTTATTCACAATAAATAAGGATTATAATTATGGAATGGTTATATATATATTTACCTTTTGCTGATATTAACGTGTTTATTCCTGCGCTTTTATTAATAGGATTTTCTGTTGGAGTAATAAGTAGTTTTTTTGGCATAGGAGGAGCTTGGATGGTGACACCTGGATTAAATATTTTAGGATTTCCAATGGCCTACGCAATTGGAACTGACATGGCGCATATTGCAGGTAAATCAGTTTTTGCAACTATTCAGCATTCTAAATTTGGAAATGTAGATTATAAGCTTGGATTTGTAATGTTATTGGGTACGATTGCGGGTATTGAAGGTGGAGCTCAAGTTATTATGCATTTAGAAAAATTATTTATTATTAATACTGTTGTAAGATGGGTATATGCTATTTTTTTATTAATAATAGCTTTAGTAATGTTTTACGATTATTTCAAACAAAAAAACAGCAAAGATTCAAAACAAGGAATACAATGGTATAAAAAATTTCAAAAACTTCCTATACCACCATTTGTACATTTTAAAGTGGCGAATGTAACATGTTCCCTTTGGCTTCCTGTTATAGTTGGTCTTATAACTGGGTTTTTAGCAGGCTTTTTAGGTATTGGAGGCGGGCTTTTTAGACTTCCCGCATTAATTTATTGTGTAGGATGCCCTGTTATAGTTGCAGTTGGAACTGATTTATTTGAAGTCATGATATCGGGTTTTTACGGAGGTTTTTCATATTCAATGAAAGGAAGAGTTGATTTTATTGCTGTGGGCATTATGCTTTTAGGCGCTGTTTTAGGAACAAGAATTGGTGCTGTTGCTACAAAATATGTAGATAGTTCTAAAATTAGAATGTCTTTTGCAACAGCTGTTTTAGGATGTTTTGTCTCTATTTTATTAAAGATATTTAATTATAAAATTTCTTCAGCTATATTAATTTTTTCTACTATTGGATTAATATGTTTACAAATTATTTATATATTTATAAAAAATCACCTGTTAAAGAAAAAAGCAGTTAAATATCAATGAAACATTTAGAAAAATTAGAAAATAAAAGCATATTTATTTTAAGAGAAGCATATGCTTGTTTTAGTAACTTGGCCATGCTTTGGTCTGTGGGTAAAGATTCAACTGTATTAGTACATTTAGCTAGAAAAGCTTTTTTAGGGCATGTCCCATTTCCTTTAGTTCATATAGACACAAATTTTAAAGTACCTGAAATGATTAAATATAGAGATGAATTAGCTATTAAATGGAAATTAAATATGGTTTACGGGATGAATGAAGAAGCTATAAAAAATAAAAATACTTATCCGGATGGTAAATTAAGTCGTATTGAATGTTGTAAGAATTTAAAGACATTTGCTTTAAAAAAGACATTAGATGGGACTGGTATTAGATATAAAATGAATCATGAAAAGAAGAAATATGAAAAAGAAGAAAAACCAGAGCCTTATACTGGATTGATTCTTGGAATTCGAGCAGATGAAGAAGGGAGCAGATCGAAAGAAAGATATTTTTCTCCAAGAGGATTGGATAACGATTGGAATATAGCTCAACAGCCTCCCGAGTTTTGGGATCAATATAATACAGAGTTTCCACCAAAAACACATGTAAGAATCCATCCATTACTTGATTGGACAGAATTAAATATTTGGGAATATATTCAAAAAGAAAATATTCCAGTTGTGAGTCTTTATTTTAATCAAGGAAAGAATAAAAGATATAGATCCCTTGGTTGTGCACCATGTACTTATCCAATAGATTCTTCTGCAAAGGATACTCAAGATATTATTGACGAGTTAAAGACGGGGAAACTATCTAATATTGCAGAAAGATCGGGAAGAGCGCAAGACAAAGAGGATGGAGGGGGATTAGAAACTTTAAGAAAAGATGGATATATGTAATTTGACTTTAAAGAGAAAAATATGAGTGATAATTTAAATATTGTAATAGTAGGACATGTAGATCATGGTAAAAGCACAATTTTGGGAAGACTTTTGTATGATACTCAAGCACTGCCTCAAGGTAAATTAGAAAATATAAAAAAAAGATGTGAAATAAATAAAAAGGTTTTTGAATATGCTTTTCTTTTAGATGCCTTAAAAGAAGAACAATCTCAGGGCATAACTATTGATACGGCTAGATGTTTTTTTAAACATAAAGAAAAAAACTTTATGTTTTTAGATGCTCCTGGACATGTGGAATTTATTAAAAATATGGTCACAGGATCTTCTCAAGCGGATGCTGCTTTTTTAGTAATTGATGCAAAAGAAGGAATCAAAGAAAACTCAATAAGACATGGATATCTTTTATCGATGTTAAATATCAAACAAGTTGTTGTAATTATTAATAAAATTGATTTGATAGATTATAATTATAAAGAGATTAAAACTCTAATATCAAATACTAAAAAATTTTTAAATAAATTAGATATTAAACCAAAAGAATTTATCCCTTTAAGTGGTATAAAAGGTGATAATATAGTTTCTTTATCCCTAAAAACCCCTTGGTACAAAAAATCTTCATTATTAGAAGTATTATATAAATTTCAAAAAATAAAACCGGATGTTCACAAACCTTTTAGAATGTCAATTCAAGATGTTTATAAATTTACATCTACTGAAGATAAAAGAATTATTGTTGGAACAATCCAAAGTGGAAAGATATGTGTAGGCGATGAACTTATTGTTTATCCTACAAAAAATATTTCAAAAGTTATTACTATTGAAAGATTTAATTCTAAAAACAATCTTAATGCCGAAGCAGGAGAATCAATTGGGATAACTTTAGATAAGCCAATTTATATTACAAGAGGAAATATTTTTGCTAAAAAAAATGAAGAAAAAATTGAAGTATCTAATAGAGTCGAAGTGAAATTATTTTGGATGGGAAAAGAACCTCTTAGAACAAATAAAAAATATATAATTAAAATTGGGTCTGATAAAACGAGTGCAGAGATTGAAGAAATAAAAAATGTAATTGACATATCTACTTTAAAACATGAAAAAGCCTCTTTAGTTGAAAATAATAATGTTGCTAATTGTATTTTAAAATTAAATAAAAACATAGCATTTGATATATTAATGAAAACTGCTCAATTTGTAATTATTGATAATTATCAGATAATGGGTGGAGGAGTAATTACTAAAAATGCAAATAATCTTCAACAAGAAGATTCCTTAGTAAATATAAATTCTTTAACTTTTAAAGATTTGAATCCTTGCATAATTTTATTAAGAGATAATGATGATAAATTCTTAAAAAGAATTTCTAATTTAATGATTGATTATTTCAAAGGAAAAAATATTTCTATAGAAATTAAAAATTTAGAAAAAAAGAATGCTTATATGATTATATTGCTTGATTCAACAAATGATTTTCAAGAAGTTAATTATGAATTTTATCAATTTAATTTAAATGAATATCACTCTAATAATATGAAAGATAATTTTGATAAAATATTTAAAAGAATTATTTATGATATTTATAAAAAATCAAAATAAAAATTGTTTTTGGAAGATATAATTTTTTCTATGGATTTATATAATTCATCAACAATTTTTTGTAAATTATCAGTTCCATTAATAATAATTTCAGCATTTTTGGGAATTTCATAAGGATCGGAAATTCCTGTAAAATTTTTAATTTTCCCATCTAAAGCAGCTTTATATAAACCTTTTACATCTCTTTTAGCACATACTTCTAAAGGAGTATTTACAAAAACTTCAATATACTTACCATATTTAGATATAAGCTTTCTATTAGCTAATCTATCAACATCATATGGAGCAATATTAGCACAAATGCAAATGCCTGAATTTTTTACGATTAAAGAAGCAACATATCCAATTCTTCTTACATTAATAGATCGGTCTTTTAGGGAAAAACCTAAATTTTGAGATAAATATTTTCTAATAATATCCCCATCTAACAAAGTTATATCTTTGTCAAATTTATCTTGTTGTAAAAATTTTTCTTTTAAAGCTTTAGCAATTGTTGATTTTCCTGAACCAGATAATCCTGTTAGATAAATACAATATCCAAAATCCTTTAGATATAATTTTTTAAGAACATTTTTTATGTTTTTATATGTATACCAAGAGGGTATTTGATCATTTTTGAAGAAAGTATATAAATTTTGTTCAACTTTCAGAAAACTCTCTAATCTTTTTTCATTGGAGTTTAATAAAAATGGTTTAATTTTAAGGTGCTTTTCATATTTTTTTAAAAAATTAAAGTTATTAATAGAGTCGGTTACAAAATGTGAACATCCTAAATTTTTATCAATTAGAGCTTTTTGGAGTAAAGATCTTAATGAATTTTGAAAACGAATATCTAAATTTGATAGAATCAATTGTTCGTTTTTAAAATGCATTTTTAATTTATCGAAGCATCTGTTTACCAAATGCTGATTATTTTCAATTTTTTTTGGATGATGTAATATTTTTGCATTAGGATCTATAGATTTAATTAATTTTTTTATATATTTTACAAAAAATTTTGTAAGAGGATTTCTTATATCACACCCAATTATTGGATAATTTTTATCATTTAAAATAAAATTTTTTCTAGTAAAATTTAAATAAAATTTTTCTTGATATTGTGGAAATTTAGTTAGTTCTCCTCCAATGTAATACACATCTTTTTTTAATAATTTTACCTTTCTTAAATTTAATAATATTTCTTGATTGAAATTAGGTTTATAAATGTCTTCAATATCTATTTGGGCTACTTTATAATGTTCTTCATTTTTTAATATTAATTTTTTTGTATTTTTAAAAAGATCAATATCTTTTGAATCAACTTCTAAACATATAGGCATAGGACAAAAAGTATTATCCTTTAATTTCATTGTATTTAATACACTTTTGTATTCATCATTATTTAGAAAGTTATTTATAGGATAAAAAAGATTACTTAATAAAGATTCTACAATCTTTAATTGATTATTATTTAAACAATAAGAGGGTAATTTTGTTTCGTCAAATGTGTTAAACTTGATATTTTGTGTAAATGTTTTCAATTTCTTAAAAATATATTTTTGGTGAATATATAAAATATATAATTTTTATATCAAAAATGTCAACTTTGATAATGAGATTGAAGATCTTTTTAATAGAGCATATGGAAATATTGCAGAGCAGCTTGGTTATAAGAATTAATTTTATACTTTTTTAATTTCTTGAAAAAATGAAATCAGATCTATATCATAATATGACTAATTTGATCATATTAGTCATATTTATGAGTATTGCAAGAATAGATAGCCTAGAAAACTTCATAGTCAAAGAACTTATTGAACAACCTTTGGAAGTGAAAAAAGTTAAAAATTTAAAAACAAAAATTGCTGCCGTTGCTATATCTTTTTTTGCAAAACTACCGTTCGTAAATGTGAATTTTAAATTTGCTCAAAATAACATTTTTTTAGGGTCAATTTTTTCAATAAGCAATGTTATAGGTTATTGGGCTTTAGGATCTAAATCTTCTCTTCATCTCATAGAGGAGCATTTTGAATTTAATGAATCTAAAACATCTAATATTTTCCATGATAGAACATCAAAAATTATAAAAGGTGCAATAATTGCAAAGTCAATTTTTTTTGGACTTTCTTCAAGATCATTAAACGCCTATATAGCTTATAAATATAATAACAATAATTTGTTTTACCCTTTGGTGATTTTTTTATGCGATTCTTCATTTACAATTTATTCACTTAAATTATCATTTGAAAAATTATTTAGGAAAAAAGGAAATGGAATAGAAAAAAAAATAAAATTAATAAAAAAAGATATTGTTACATCAGTAGAAGATAAAAAATCACAAGTTACATCGTTATCTAAAGAAGGGCAAACCACATTTTTTAAAGAGTTACAAGAAATTAAAAATAGTGAAGGAGGCACAGAAAAAACAAAAAAATATTTAGAAAAAGTAACTTATGTAAAAAATATAAATGAAGAAGATACTAAAATAAAAAAATGTTTTAAACTTGCTCTATACATTCCTGGGTTACAATTAACAATTAGTAGAGTTTTATATTACGCGATTAGCTGTTTTTTTGGTGCTAAACTATTTTTTAAGGATAATATAATTCCATTTATCATTTCATTTTTAGTTACATCATCAAATGCTTACCTAAATGGGATTTGGATAATGAGTTCCACTAAAAGTGTTTTAATGTCATTAAAAGATTTTTTCAATAGTTCTTATAAGCTAAGTATTTCAGAGCGGCTAAGGCCTACTTTGACCTTTTCTTTAAAAGCTTTAGCTTTTTTAATTTCTATATTCTCTGGGGCTCCTTTTGCTCAAGTAATGCAAGATTCAATGAAAGGATCATTTAGTATTTATATTCAAATAACACTTTCAATAGCTATAGCTCTTTTAGTATCTAAAGCTATGTTTTCAATAATTGATGAAATAGTAAAATTTATAGTTTTAAGAAAAGGGAGCTTTGAAGAAAAAAATATTCTTTTATTAAATAATGAAATGCAAAGATTAATAAATGTTTTAGAAAAAAGCACTTTTTTAGAATTTGCTAAATTTTTAAATATAATATCAGAGACTCAACTAAAGGCTATTTTAGATAAATATAAAGTAAATAGCCAAATGTTAAAAGAGTACATAGAAAAAATGAGCCCTAAAGAAGAAGAACGTTCATTAATAGAAGCTGTTTAAATCTTTCTTTTATAAGAAGAGGAAATATATAACTCTTTTCTATATTTATTAATTGTTCTCCTGCTCAAAGAAAAACCTTTTTCTTTTATTTTTTTTAATAATTCAAGATCACTAAAGGGCTTTGATTTATCTTCAGTTTCAATTATTGATTTTAAAAGAAATAAGACATCATTTTTTAAAATATTTTCATCCTTTACAAAAGGCTTTGGAAAAAAAGCTTTTAATAGAAAAAATCCATTGGGAGTTAGTATATATTTATTTTTAATAGCTCTAGAAACAGTGGATCTATGGAGATTTAAATCTTTGGCAACATTTTCTAAATTAAGGGCTTTTAAATTTTTATTATTTTTTAAAAATTCCATTTGATTTTTTATTATATAAAAAGACAGACCCAAAAGAGTTTTTCTTCTATTAATAATACTTTTCTGAAGATGTTTAGCATTTTTTATATAATTTTTGCTTAAATTTTTTAAATTTTTATATTTTTTATTTATTTTGATATAAGCAATTTCATCATCATTTATTTCAACTACCCAGTTTTTATTTTCTTTTTTTATAATAATGTCTGGATATATTTGATTAATTTGTTCTAAATTTGAAAAACAATCTTTTCTTGGACTAAAGGAATATTTTTTAAAAAGAATAGATATTATTTTTTTTAACTCACTTTTTTTTATTTTTAAATTTTTCTCAATGGTTTTTATTCTATTATTCAAAAGATCATCAAAATGATTTTCTATTATTTTATATTCAATTTTTTGTGGATCTTGAATTTGAATTAAAAGAGATTCTTTTAAATCTTTAGCGGCAATACCAATAGGATCAAAGGTTTTAATAATTTTTAAAACAGTTGCGATTTTTCTTTTTGTTACATTTAATGTTTTTGCAATTTCATTAATTGATTCATTAAAAAAACCATTTTCATCTAAATTTCCAATGATATTTTTTGAAATTAATAAATCAATTTTATCTTTAAAAATTAGTCCTGCTTGATTTAATAAAAGATCATAGATAGATAATTTTTTTTCAAAAGAGGATAAAAAATTTATATTTCTATGTTTTTTAGGATAAAAAAGATCAATTATAGGATTTTCTTCTATTTCTTTTTGAATATATTCTTTTAATTCAAGAGTAGGGAGCTCTAAAATCTTTAAAGACTTTTGAAGTAATAAACTTAAAACGAGTTTATTTTTCATCTCGATATTTAAATTTGTGCAAATTTCTTTATCCATAACTTCAAAATTTTTAAAATAGATCCTAAAATAAGCCATATCATATACTTTATTAATAAAAAAGTTTTTGTTTTAAAAATGAAAAAGGCATACATATTCTGTAGCAAGGGTTTAGGGGATAGTTTAATATTTGCATTGCTTGCAAATAACTTAAAAAGAAATAATTATGAACCTATTTTGTTTCATAATTTTCTAGATGAAATAAATGATTTATTTGATTTTGAAATAAAAAAATATCCTAAAGAAGATGAAATTGAAGATTTGCTGGACTTATCTTCTTTAATTATTATCAATTCCGATAGTCAAAATATAAATCAAAAAGTTTTAAAAACAGCAAAAGATAAACACAATGATAAGTTGTTTGAACTTCATCCATCTACTTGTAAGGGGAATAAGGGTTTTATTGGGGATCATAAATTTAACATAAATAAAACAATGTTAGATAACTTAATTGATTTTTGTCATAAAAAATTAAAGTTAAACAATTTAGTCAAAGATAATGGTCTTAAAAATTTTGAAGATTTAATTTATAGAAAATATAAAAAAAGGGTAATAATACACCCCTCCAGTTCAGATATTAATAAAAATTGGCCTGAAAAAAAATATATAAAATTAATAAAAAAATTAGAAAAAAAAGATTTTGAACCAAAAATTATATTAAAAAATGATGAAATAAATAATTTTTCAATATTGAAAAACTATGCACTTAAATTTAATAATCTATTAGAAATGTCTAAATATATATATGAATCTGGTTTTATGATAGGTAATGATTCAGGGATTGGTCATTTAGCATCAAATTTAAAGATACCAACACTAATAATTTTTTCATCAAGAAGAAAAAAGGATTTTTGGAGATGTGATTTTTATAAAAATGAAATAGTTTATCCCTATCCAATTTTAAATATCAAAGGATTAAGACTTAGAGATAAATATTGGTATAAAACAATTTATACCTCAAAAGTTTTTAATAAGTTTATAAATTTAACCAAAGATTTTTTATGAAAGCCTCTATTTTTTCGTGTTCGGGACTTGGTGATGGGTTAGTATTTTTAACACTTTTGAATAATTTAAAAATAAATGGCTATGATACTTTTTTTTATCATAAAAATTTATCAGAAATGAATAATTGGTTTGAAAATATAAAAATAAAAACATATCCAGACATTTCAAAAATTGATGAAATATTAAATAAAAATGATTTAATTTTTTTATCTTTTGATAAATCAAATCCATTTATCAAGGAGCTAATAAAAAGAGGAAAGCAAAATTTTTCAAATAATGTATATAAATTAAATCCATCACCTACAAAAAACATAAAAAAATTAATTTTTTATGAAGATTTTAAATTTGATAGAAACTTATGTATGGTAGAAAATTTAAAAAATTTTTCTAAAAATATTTTAAAGTTAAAAAAAACAACTATTTCAAATTCGATAAAACCTATAAATAATTTAATTTTTAAAAAAAATTTAAATACTATTGCAATACACCCCTCTTCTGGCAATATAAACAAAAATTGGGATACAAATAGTTTTTTAAAACTTGCAAAGGATTTAAAAAAAATAAATTTTAATCCAATATTTATAGTAAGTCCTAAAGAAAAAAAAGATTTTTTATGGATAGAAGAAAATGGCTTTGAAATCAAAACTTTTATAACTCTAAGTGATCTAGCTTCTTTTGTTTATGAAGTAGGATATGTAATTGGCAATGATTCAGGAATTGGTCATTTAGCGTCTAATTTACAAATACCTACTATTTCCATTTTTAGAAATTTAAAAACAGCTAAACTTTGGAGGCCTGGTTGGAAAAATAATGAAATTGTTTATCCAAATAACTTGATTCCAAATTTTAGTATTTTTAGATTAAGAGATAAATATTGGAAAAAATTTATTTCAATTCAAAAAATTATAAAAAAAATTAAATAATTATTTTAAAAGGCAAATCCATATTTTAAATTAAATAGAGGAGTAATAAACATACTTTCATCATAATTTTTATGTTCAGATAAATAAAAATTTAAGATGTTAAGACTTCCTTCAAAAAAACTTTTTGTTTTATGATTTTTAATCTTTTCTCTTCCATAAATAAATGATGGAGATATTATTGCATCAGGCCCCATGCTATGTACAAAACCTTTAAGGCCTATA
>SDBT01002242.1_pt1 | contig 34442 bp, 36 predicted proteins | sample 2277101 | NCBI WGS metagenome assembly SDBT01 (sample SAMN10404973, study PRJNA504765) | marine sediment metagenome | isolation source: marine sediment core GS10_PC15, 103 cmbsf | place: Arctic Ocean: Southern Knipovich Ridge | collected 2010
ATATGAGGCTTTTTGGATTTTGGATTTTGGGTTTTGGATTTGTAATTAAAGGCGTCTATAAGACCTTTAATTGCTAAGTTATCTGCTTCTGTGCCTCCAGAAGTAAAAACAATTTCTTCTTGCGTGCAATTTAATAATGTTGTAACTTTTTTACGTGCCTCATCAACTGCTTCTCTTGCCTCTTGACCATATGAATGGATACTTGAAGGATTACCAAAAGAACTATCTAAAAAAGGCCGAATTGCTTTCTTTATTTCAGGTTTTACGGGACTTGTTGCCCCATAGTCAAGATAAACTTTCATTTTTTAGCCTTTTTTGCAATTTTTCTTAAATCCTCAACACAACGCTTGCATTCTCCTCGAAGTTTTAAAAAGTTTTTGTAAGACAAAACAACGGCTATCGGATCTGAATAGCGCATAACTTGATAAGTTTTACCGTCTTGGACTTCATGAAGAATCCGTGAGATGCTAGCTTGCAGTTCATTAACATTAATAGTTTTGTTTTTCATTTAACCTCATAGACTAATATAACATCTTATATATATTCTGTCAATCCAATCGATATACTAATAGAATATTAGCTACATAAGGTTTAAAATTGAAATTAGAACATTAAGTAATTTTTTCTAATAATTTATAATGCGATTTTATATCTGTTCCATCTTTAAGGACAAAGTTATCATAAAATCCACCAATAATCCTTTGGCCTAAAACTGGCAAGAATCTCTCTTCAAAATCTTTCGGTAATTTAGCTTTTTTCTTATAAAATGCTAAAAATCTTTCTGCTAATTCTGGTTCATTTAATTTTGTATAAACACGCTGATAAAAATACGCCAGGTCATAATACTTTGGTTTATTCTTGCAGTTTTCATAATCAACTAAAGCAAATTTAGGAAATTTAATCTCATGCATATGCCAAGGCACAAAGTCAGTATGACTAAAACCGACAACAATTTTTGAACGATTTTCTTTAATAAGATTAATAACTTTCTCTTTGTCATCCAATGATAATAAACCTTTTTTAACTGGTTCTTCTGTCCATTGATTAACTCTTAAAATTAAACGGTCAGCAATATCAAAATTTTCTTTAAACGGTTTAATCTTTTCTATCTCAATTAATACATTGGCAATTGGTTCGAGCCATTTTTCAAAGCCCTTAATATTTTTTGGTTGCCATTCGGCAAGATGTTTACCCTCTAAAAATTCCCATAGACCCCATTTTTGCTTCGATTTTAAATCAAAATCAAAAAGTTTCGGCAAAATTATTTTCGCCTTATTTTCCTCGACGCGCTGCTGAAAATTTATTTGTTCTATAAAACGTGAAGAATCTTCATTATTTAGTTCTTTATAAAAGTACTTTCGTCCGTTCTTTTCAAGAATTAAAATAATATGACGATCTAAACCATTATCAATCTTTTTTATTATGCGATAAGTATTCTGATGTATAATTTTATTCATCTAATTTAAATAAAACTTTAGCATTTTTAGTTGTGATTTCTGCAACTTTTTCTAAAGGAATTTTTTTAATTTCGGCAATTTTTTTAGCAACTTCTACCACATAAGCTGGTTCATTGCGTTTTCCACGATACGGCTCAGGTGTCATAAAAGGACAATCTGTTTCAATCATAATTCTTTCTAAAGGTATATTTTTAATTACTTCAAAAGTTTTGTAATTTTTAGTAAAAGTAATTAACCCAGTAAAAGAAATATATAAACCCATTCCTAAAATTATCTTGGCAAAATACCAATCTTCTTGAAAACAGTGCATTACACCTTTAGGTTCTGGTCTTTGTCCTAATAAAATTGATAAAACATCTTCAGAGGCATCACGGGAATGTAAAATTACTGGTTTAGAAGTTGCCATTGCCATTTTTAAAGATTTCTCAAAAACTTCTTTTTGAAGTTCAGAATTTGATTTATCATAATAATAATCAAGGCCTGTTTCACCAATAGCAACTACTTTTTTATTTTTTATTAATTTTTCAAATTTCTCCTCATCAAAATCTTCATCTTTTACATGTATCGGGTGCAAGCCAACTGCCGCATAAAGAAAAGGAACTTTTTTAGCAATTTCGACTGCTTTTTCAGATGTTTTAAAATCAGAACCAATATTAATAATTGCTTTAACATTCTTTGCATGAGCTCTTTCAGCAACTTGCTCCCAGTCAATATTAAAGGCTTTAAAATTAAGATGAGTATGAGTATCTATATACATAATAATTTTCAATTTAGCAATTTATAGTTTTCAATTAAATTGTACCAATATTATTTATTTCATCATCACTGTTGCATAAACAATGCATCCCAAAATAACAGTTGCTGCAATAATTATCCTGGGCTTTAGACGTTCGTGTAAAAATATAGTTGAAGCAAAATATACTAAAATTGGCGCAAGAATTAAAATCAAAGAAGTATAGATAACACCCAATTCCTGAAATCCATAAAACTTTGTTACCATTTGTGTTGTCCCCAAAAGAGATGTCATAAAAATTAACAAAAAATTACTATTTGCAACTTTTGCTAAATGAGGACGATAAATAAACATAAAGAGAAGAAAAAGAATACCTGTTCTTACAAAATATAATGCTACCGGCGAAAAAACATCAAGCATTATTCTAATTAGAATAATTTCAATTGACATAAAAACTACTGCTAAAATGAGGCCTGCTGAACCTTTAGAAATTTCGAAATGAGTTTTTTTAATATGGGCAAAAATCAAAGCTAAAGCAGCAATTAAAGCCGCAATTTCTAAATGTAAATTTCTTTCACCGCTTAAAAAAAATGATGCCAGAAGAATAGTAAGCAATGGTTGAAACATTATAATGAGTTCAAATTCATGGACTTTTTGCGACTGAACACATCGATAATAAAAGAAGTTCCAAGTCGCAGCGGCAATTAACATTGACGAAAATATTATTAAATAGTAAGGCTTAAAAACTTGATCAGATATTTCTCCCAAAAAAGGAAATAAAATTGCTGTTAAAAGAAAAAGAAATAAAAACAAAATTGGAATGAAAACATGAATTTCAACCTGACGACGGGTTAAAATAACTTTATCAATAATAATTCCCGCCGCTTGTGTTATAGCAGCAACGAATGGAAACATAATAAAAAATCCTTTGGATTTTAATTTCTAATTTTTAATTCCTAATTTCTAATAAATTATTCAATTCAACAATTTTCAAAATAGATAAAGATATATAAAATTATTTTATCTTTGGAAATAAAGGTTCTGGTTTGAGAGTTTTAAGCTGATTTTGCATTTTTTGGGCTGTCTCCGGCATAAAGGGTTTTATGAGTTTAGATATAGATACTAAATTTTGATAACGATAATTTAGAAAAGCTTTTAATTTATCTTGATCTTTAATAGCCAATTCCCAAGGTTTTTCTTTGTCTATTAATTCATTTGCCGGTTTTATATAAAAAGTCCAGATGTCTGTAAGAACTTCAGAAAATTTTAAATTTATCAGATTCTCTTCCATTTCTTTTTCATGTTCACCAATGACATCAACCATTCCGACTTGTTCAAATTTAACATTATATTTATTCATCATAACTAATATCCTTTGGAGAAGATTACCAAGTCCATTTGCTAAATCTTTTTCATATCTTTGGGCAATTTTTTCCTCTGAAATATCGCCATCCTCGCCAAAAGGAAACTCACGCAATAATGCATATCTCACAGCATCAGCACCAAATTTTTCTACCAATTTATTAGGATCTAAGACATTTCCTAAAGTTTTACTCATTTTTTGACCATTAATTGTAAAAAAACCATGAGCAAATATTTTTTTAGGTAAAGGCAAATCTAAAGCAAAAAGCATGCCTGGCCAAATAACTGCGTGAAACCATAAAATATCTTTTGCCATTAAATGTAAATTAGCTGGCCAAAGATCTTTCTTATCATATATTTTTGTAGCTGTATAATAATTTAATAATGCTTCAATCCAAACATAAATAGTTTGAGAATTATCTCCTGGGAAAGGTATCCCCCATTTAACATTTGCTCTTGAAATACTGACATCTTCTAATCCTTGTCTAATTTTCCCTAAGATTTCATTTTTACGACTTTCTGGTTCAATCAGAAATTCATTAGTTTCAATTTTTTGAATTAATTTTTTTTCTAATTTAGAAAGTAAAAAGAAATAATTCTCTTCTGTTTGTTTTTTGGGGACTGTTTGATGATCTGGACATTTGCCATCAACTAATTCATCTTTTTTAAGATACTTCTCACAACCTATACAATAGAAACCAGAATATTTCCTTTTTTCAATAAAACCTCTATCTTTAAGCTGTCTAACAAAATCTTGGGCTAATTTTTCATGCTCAAGATTAGTAGTTCGAAAAAATTCAGAATAATTAATCTCTAAACTTTCCCATGCTTTTTTAAATCTGGGCACTAATTTATCAACAAACTCTTTTGGCTCTTGATTGGCAACTTTTGCAGCTTCAGCAATTTTGGCCCCATGCTCATCAACGCCGGTTAAAAAGAAAACATCGTAACTTTTATTTCTATAAAAACGTGACAAAACATCAGCCGCAATTGTTGTATAAGCATGACCAATATGAGGAATATCATTAATATAATAAATTGGAGTTGTAAGATAAAATTTTTTATTCATTTACTTTCCTGAAATTAGAATTATAAATTCACCTTGTGGTCTTATTTGTCTAATAATATCCTTAATTTTTCCACGTAAAATTTCCTGAAATTTTTTTGTCAGTTCCCTTCCCACTACAACTTCTCTATCTCCCACTACTTCATCTAATTCTGTTAAAGTTTTAATAATTCTATAAGGGGACTCAAAAATTACAATTGGAAAATTACTTTGATTAATTAAAACAAAATAACTTTTTCGACCTTTTTTCTTAGGAAGATATCCTAAAAATAAAAACCGGTCAGTATTTAAGCCTGAAACTGATAAAAAGGTTGTCAGAACCGAAGGGCCTGGCACTGGTTCTACTTCTATATTAAACCTTAAAACCCTATCTATCAAGATTCCAGCTGGATCAGCAATTCCTGGTGTGCCAGCATCAGTCACAAGAGCAACATTTTTCTTGTTTTTTAATATATCAATAATCTTATCAATTTTTTTTAAGCGAGAATGTTGATGATATGAAATTAAAATCTTATTAATGTTATATTTTTTTAATAAAATTCCGGTTCTTCTCGTATCCTCACAAACAATCACATCAACTTCTTTTAAAACTTTTAAAGCTCTAATGGTAATATCTTCTAAATTGCCAATCGGCGTGGCAACAATAAATAACTTCCCTATCATCTGATCCAATCCAAAATCATCATTAAATCAAAACCAATTGTTACTATCAAAGCAATAATGCCGATGAAATTCGTCCAAAACTTATTAGTATACTGACCCATAATTTTTGGATTGTTAGTAATTTTAAGTAGCAAAATAATTAAAACAGGCATCAGAAGACCATTTAAGACTTGCGAATAAAGAAGCATTAGAACTGGGTTAAATCTGAAAAGAGCAATGAGTACTCCAATGGATAAAGAAGCGATCATCACCACATAAAAACCACGCGCTTGCGAGACTTTTTTATCCAGACTCCTGCTCCAACCAAAAGTCTCTGCAATCGTATAACCAGTAGAAGCAGACAGCACTGGAATTGCTAAAAGACCTGCCCCTAAAATTCCTAAGGAATATAACAAAAATGATGAATTGCCTAATGGTTTCAAAGCAAAAGCTACCTCTTTAGCCGAAGAAAGTTCATGATTATTGCCGGCAAAAACAGTTGCCGCTGCAACAACGATAAAAAAAGCAATAAATTGGGAAAAAAACATTCCCACAGCCGTACCAACACCCTCTTTTTTTAGATCTTCTACTTTTTTCTTTTCTTCAATCTCTTGATTTGCCTCCCAAAAAATTAAATATGGCGAAAGAGTTGTTCCCAAAAAGGCAACCGCAATAAAAGATAAACTTAAATCTAATGATGGCATAAAAGTATGACGTAAGGCATTACCCCATGGCACATCTAAAAGTAAGGCTGAAGCAATATATAATATAAAGAATCCTGTCAAAACAAAAAGATAACTGCTAATAGCTTTGTAGCCTTTTTTCCACAATAATAAAAAGAAAATACCACCTAATAAAATAACATAAAAAAATCCTGGTAAGGAAGTTAAGCTAGCAGCAACATCAGCCATAGCCGCAATATCAGCTCCAATAGTAAAAGTGTTACAAACCAAAACTATTAAAGCCACCGAATATGCCCAAACCCGGCCGTAATTTTCAATGACTATTTGATTAACCCCTCTTTTAGTAACAATTCCAATTCGAGCAGACATTTCTTCAATAACTGTCAGAATTGGAACAGCAATTAAACAAAGCCATAAGAGTCGGAAGCCTGCTATAGCGCCTGTTTGAGTATAAGTCACAATACCCGAAGGGTCATTATCGGCTGCGCCAGTAATTACTCCTCGTTTAGACCGCCAAAAAAAGTCTTTTATTGAACGTCTTTTTTTATAAGGAAACATTAAAGTGTCTTTGATAACTTTAAGACCACCTTTTTCAACTTCTATCGTTGTCTTAATAGCATCAACGGCTGTTCCACCAACTACTTCAGGAATTTTTTTAGCTGTTTTGTTGCCTTCTTCAATAATTTCTTTAGTCTTTTCTGCAAAATGATTTTTATGATTAGATTTATTACTCATTTATTTTAGTATACTATCCTTATTTATAGTTTGCCAAAGATTAATCCATTGCTCTAAATTTAAATCTTCAGCCCTAAGTTTAGGTTCTATTTGAGATTTTTCTAAAAGTTTTAAAATTTCCTTTTTTTCTAATTTTAATGAGGAAAATAATGAATTATGAATCTGTCGACGCTTGCTAGAAAAACCCATTTTAACTAATTTTAAAAAAATTTCAGTATCCTTAATTTGGCTTTCTCTAGGTTTAATTTTTATAACTGCGCTTTCAACTTTTGGTTTCGGCCAAAAATCCTTATTTGATAATTTTTGTTCAATTGAAACTTGGCCAAACAACTCCACAAGAATTGTTAATAGCCCTCGTTTAGAACTTCCCGGCTCTGCCACCAAACGCTCAGCAACCTCTCTTTGGATCATTAAGACAATTAACTGAGGTTTATTGGATGCAGTAAGAAACTTTCTAATAATTGGTGAAGTAATATTAAAGGGAATATTGGCAACAACTTTGTAATTTTTAAATCTAGAAATATCAAAAAATAAGGCATCTTGGTGGATGATTTTTAAGGTTTTTGTATTGGAAAATTTTTTCCTTAAAATTTCAATCAACTTATAATCTTTTTCAATTGCAAAAACCTCTGCCCCGGCTCTGATTAGTTCTTCAGTTAAAACGCCTGTCCCCGAACCAATTTCAATAACTTTATCGCCTTGTTTAATTTCAGCAATTTTAACAATTTCCGGAATAATTTCCTTATTGATTAAAAAATGTTGCCCTAACTTCTTTTTTGCCCAAATTCCTTTGGATTTTAAGAGGTCTTTTTCCGAAATTTTACTATTCATAGTATTATATTTAACCTGTTTTAACGGCTCATGGCCTGAGCCGTTAAAAATTCACTTATCAGAACATCCCGGCCAAGGTGGCCAACGACGTCCTTGTCCATGTGTAAGCGCCCAAGCAGTGGTATAAATCTGGGCTTGAGCATTATAGATGCTGGCGCCGCCAAAACCTGCCTGCGAACTTGCCGATTGCCAAAAACCTTCAGAATACTGGAAAAGCCCTTTATACATACCATCAGGATAACCGGCATCTGCTGACCCGCCCGATTCGCGCATCATTAAACAATGTAAGGCAGTCCCATTGATTAGATACTCACGGGCAGCAGCATTAATAGTATCTTTGTAGGGTCCATATTTCGTATATTTTGGACCAATTCCTATGATGACAATCTTGTTAGTTGGAACTTTGACAACTTTGGTATTTATCTTTTCTCTGGAAACTTCTTCGCCATCTATCCTTTTTACTTTATAAGTTATTTCTTTTTCTCCATTAACGCCTCTTTGATCAATGCGAGTCAAACCTTTTTCTAAATCAATATCATTTTTTGTAATTACTTTATAATCAATCGGTTCTTTTTCTTTTATTTCTACTTCTTCAACACGAGTAATTTTTATCAACATGTTATTTATTATCTTGCTAGATAAACCAGTATCAACACTATCTTCACCTAAAAGCTCAATATTTTTTTCTTTTAAAAAACTTTCGACTGTTTCTTCCCATGTACGATAGAGCTTAGTAAGTTTCGCATCTAAAACATTTACCTTGGTTGCATGGGTAATTGTGATTTGGCTACCAATCCCCATTTCCGATAGCGGTAATGTTTGAATTCGATCTTCTGGATATACTTTAACAGCTAAATCTTTAAGCATGGCTTCTAAATTTTCAAATTGAGGCTGGCCATAGTAAATCTCAACTGGATGATTGGGGTCAGATGATTCTTGAATACCAGCAATAGCAATTGACTGCTGATCTTGAAAATTAGTTCCAGTAAAATAAAATATTATCGCTAAAATAAGCGTTAAGATAATTACTCCTTTTAATTGTTTCAGTTTAAATTTTGTCATAAATAACCACAAAAATCAAAGACTAAATCTTTTCAATTAGGTCCTCTGGAATATCACTGATAAACCTTGAAGGCTGGTTGGCTGACATGCCGCCAAAAAGCATCCTTGTTCGCGCATATGAAAGATACAATTTTTTCCTTGCCCGTGTCATGCCTACATAACAAAGACGTCTCTCTTCTTCCATTTCCATTGGTTCTGCCATGCTTCTTGAATGAGGAAAAAGTCCTTCTTCCATACCGACTATAAAAACAATCGGAAATTCTAACCCCTTGGCATTATGAAGAGTCATTAAAGTAACTGCTTTTTTACTACGATCTAAATTATCAATATCTGAGACAAGAGCAACTTTCTCTAAAAATTCTTCTAAATTTGTAGTATCTTGAGCAACTGACTTTAACTCTTTAATATTTTCTAGACGACTTTCGCCTTCCTCAGTGCCATCTAAAATATAGTTTTTGTAGCTGGTTTCTACTAATATTTCATCAATTAATTCTTCAACTGACGTTTCTAAGGCTTCTTTCCTTAATTTGTCCATCGTTTGGTAAAATTTAACAATTTTTGGATGTTGATTAATTTCCCCAATCAAACTCTGAGTTTTCGCACCAATTCCTCTAGGCGGAGTATTAATTATCCTTCTTAAAGAGACTTTGTCTTTGGGATTTAGAATCAGTTTTAAATAGGCTAAAATATCTTTAATTTCTTTTCTATCATAAAATCTTAAAGCTCCAATTAAACGATAGGGAATATCTCGTCTAAGAAGCATTTCTTCAAAAATTCGCGATTGGGCATTTGTGCGATATAAAACCACAAAATCACTCAAAGTTCCAATATGTTTTAAAGCATTAATTTCATCAAGAATAAATTCAGCTTCACTAACTTCATTTTCAGCTTCATAAATTATTGCCGGCATTCCCTCTTCGTTATCTGTCCATAAAGATTTTTTAGAACGAAGAATATTTTTTTCAATGATTTTTTGAGCAGCATTAACAATTTTTTTAGTTGACCGATAATTTTGATCCATTTTAATAATTTTTGCTTTTGGATAATCTTTTTCAAAATCTAAAATATTTCGAAAATTTGCTCCCCGAAAACCATAAATTGCTTGATAATCATCACCAATGACAAACAAATTCTGATGTTTTTTTGCTAAAAGTTTAATTAAGGTATATTGAACATGATTAGTATCCTGATACTCATCAACTAAAATATATCTAAATAGTTCCTGCCAACGTTTTAAAGCTTCAGGAAACTTTTGAAAGAGCTCAACTGTTTTCATTAAAAGATCATCAAAATCCAAAGCATTGGCAGTTTTAAGATCTTTTTGATATTGTTCATATACTTTTTGGACAATTTCGCTGAAATGTCCTTGGGCATATTTCCGATATTGAGAAGGTGTTAAAAGTTCATTTTTAGCCCCGGAAATAAAGTTCTTGATCGCTTTAGGATTGTATTGTTTTTTATCAATTTTTAGACTCTCCATTGCATACTTGATAGCATTTAAAGAATCATTTTGATCATAAATTAAAAAAGATCGCCTAAACCCCAAAACATCAATCTCTTTTCGTAGTATTTTTACACAAATGCTATGAAAGGTTCCTGCCCAAGGAAGTAATTTAGGAATCGGTTTATTTATTATTTTTGTTTTTTGATCAATTAATGTATTGATCCGACTAATCATTTCTTCAGATGCCTTATTAGTAAAAGTAACAACTAAAATATTATAGGGTGAAATTTTCTTCTGATTTATCAAATAAGCCACCCTATGAGTTAAGGCTTTTGTTTTACCAGAACCAGCCCCGGCTAAAATTAATATTGGACCTTCAGTAGTAATAACAGCTTCCTTTTGTTGATTGTTTAATCCATCTAATATATTTGACATAATTTCTTTTTGCCTGCCCCGTTAATTGCGCTTCTTTTCTTACACTATGTAATAGGTTGAAAAGAAAGCAATTTTGCGGGGCTGAGGATTTAAGTTATCTAAAATCTTTGATTCCATTACAAGTCATATTGTATCAAAAATATATAAAAAAGGCGCGATCGAAATCGGCCCAAATAAACTTTAAATTATTAGCCGTTCGTCGCGCCTTTGTGGTAGGGACAAAGCAATTGTTTTGTCCCTACCATAAGCCCCTTGGCTCATCGTAAGAACAACTTCACAATGTCCTATTCTCCCTGCCGTAAATAGTGTAAAAATGCTTTTTTGCCCCACTTCGCTCTGACGAGCTACGAAGGGTAAATTTTTGTTTTTATTTTTTTAAAAACGGCAGGAGGAAAGCAATACGTTTTTTAACGCCCTCCTTACTTTTTCTTCTACCGTTTTTCCCCTACCTTTTTAATGTTCAAATCATGTAATTATATTATTATACTACAAAAATAGCTAAATGTCAAGACCTAATTACATATTTAATATTTACTTTTCCTTTTTCTTCTTAGAAAAGATAAAAATATAGAGTATTTCTAAAATCGCTAATGTATTAAATAATAGTATAACAATAAACCAAACCAAATCCTTATTGCGAGCTGATTTCCACAAAGCTATACCTTTCCAAGGAACAGTCCATAATGTTATAAGAATTAAAATCCAAGCATTCTCTATTAAAATGTCTTCCATAATATCTCCCTTTCTTTATTCTTTGTCTTCTTGTATCTTTTTCTCAACTGTCGCAAATTTCATATATTCTGGTTTGAAATAGAGCTCAATATTGCCAGTTGGACCATTTCTGTGTTTTCGAATTAAAATTTCAGCAATATTTTTACTTTCAGATTCTTGATCATAATAATCTTCACGATAGATAAACATAACAACATCAGCATCTTGTTCTATACTACCTGATTCTCTTAAATCTGCCAAGATTGGTTTTTTGTCCGGTCTATGTTCTACTGCTCTTGAAAGCTGAGATAAGGCTAAAACTGGCACATTTAACTCACGCGCCAAAGCTTTTAATGATCTAGAAATTTCCGATACTTCCTGAACACGATTATCAGAGCTCTTGCTCGTCCCACCTGACATTAACTGTAAATAATCAATCACTATTAAACCTAAATCATGATCCATTTGAAGTCGTCTGGCCTTGGTTCTAATTTCCATAACATTAATAAAGGGTGAATCATCAATATAAAGCGGTGCTTCAGATAATACGCCCATGGCATAATTTAATTTTCCAAAATCTTCATCTTCTAAATTGCCTGTTCTCAGCTTCCAAGAATCAACTGATCCTCTGGAACAAAGTAATCGGTCAATAATTTGTTCTTTTGACATTTCCAAAGAAAAAATTCCCACGGGAGTTTTTTGTTCACAAGCAACATGATCTGCAATATTTAAAGCTAAAGATGACTTACCAACTGAAGGACGAGCTGCTAAAATTAATAAATCAGAAGGCTGCATGCCAGCTAATATATTATCTAGATCCCTAAATCCTGTTGGGACCCCACGAATTGCCCCTTTATCACGATGAAGTTTATCAATTCTTTCAAATGATTCCTCAAGAATATCTTTAATTGGCGTAAAGTATTGCTGGACATATTTTTGGGAAACACCAAAGAGAACACTTTCTGCTTTATCTAAAATTACTTCTAAATCTAAATTTTCATCAAAGCCCATCTCTGTAATTTCCGAGGCCGCTGTAATTAATCTGCGTAAAGTTGCTTTTTGATGAACAATATTAGCATGAGTAACAACATGAGCTGCTGTTGGAACAACACTAACTAAAGTAGCAATATATGAAGCTCCACCAACATCATCAAGTTTTTTAACTTTTTTTAGTTCATCTGTTAAAGTAATGACATCAACTGGCTTTCGCTTTTCAAAAAGCTTTAATATTGCTTCAAAAATAATTGCATGATCTCCATGATAAAAATCCTCGGGTTTTAGAATATCAGCAATTTTAATAATGGCATTTTTATCTAATAATAATGAGCCCAGGACTGATTGTTCAGCCTCTATATTTTGGGGAGGAATTTTAATATTGTCGGGCATAACCCTCCTTAAAAAGTTTTCTATGGCATTTATTACAATAAGGCCTTTATCTTTTTCGTCAAGCGCTGTGGAAACTGTGGATTGTGGGGATAACTTATTATATAATAGTATTGGAAACAATATTATATTTTATTATTAGGAAGGGAAATTATGTCTTTAGAGTTTAAAGTTAGAGCTTGGTTGTGGATAATTCTGATTATTATAGTCCTTGGTGGAATGGTTTTTACATATTATAATATCCAATCTTTTAAATAAATTAAGGAGAAATTATGAATCAACAGAAATTTGGAGTAAGAATTTGGCTTTGGATTGCATTGGGGATAGCCATTTTGATTGGTGGTGGATTTATTTATTGGTATATCTTAAAAAATAAAGACGGTACCACTATCACCATAACGCCAACAAAATCAGTAATAAGCTCACCTGTAGCTACATGGACAACCTATGAAAATACTAGAGTTAATTACAGTTTTGAATATCCAGCAGCAGAATTAACAATGAATCTTGATGAGACAATAAAATATCCGAGCACAAAAGAAGGTGATTCTAAAACAGAAGATTTAGTACAATTTGCTACTGATAAAATTACTTATAGTATTAAAACTGAGATTGATTCTAAACACCAGACAATTGAAGACTGGATTCAAGATGCGGATGTTTCTCATGCTAATACTGACTTGACTAAATATACAGAAATTAAAATCGACAATAAAACAGCTTACACTTATACTGGTGAATTGCGAACATATACTCTTAACAATGGCAATGTTTATATTATTAAAGGAATGGATGGAGTAGCCCCTTCTAAAAATACTGAAGACTCAATCTATAAGCATTTATTAGATTCTTTTAAGTTTAAATAAAATAAAGGAGATATTATGAACCAACAAAAATTTGGAGTAAGACTTTGGCTTTGGATTGCTTTAGGAGTAGCCATTTTGATTGGACTTGGATATGCAATCTGGAGTTATTCAGGTGGTAAAACCACAACTACTATAACTAGCCCATCACCAACAGCTGTAACATCCCCAACAGGCGAAACCTCACCAACACCAATTCCAACTGGTACTGGTGGGACAGTCGGAACACCGACGCCGACGACAATACCAACGGTTGAGACAAAAAATTGGAATGACACACTTGGCCCAACAGAAATAAGTTGTGTTCCAAAAATCACTTTTAATTATCCTGTAAATTTTGTTGTTGCCGCAGAGGGTGGGACTCCGATGGTTGGCCAAGCCAAATGGCTTAACATATATCAACAAGGCCAAGAACGTTCAGAATTTACTAATAATTGGATCCGGATCGCCGCTGCGTCTTATACCGCACAAACAAATTATTCTCCAATTACCTGTGTTGATCCGTCTTATGAAAATTTAACCGACTATGCTACAAGGAATGATGTTACTGACTACAGCCCTCTAACGATTAACGGCAAACAAGCCATCCAATTTATTGACGCCAGCAGTAAAAAAGTTGTGGCAATCATGAATGATGATAAAAATGTTGTTACTATCTCAATAAATCCAGATTCTTCTTATTCAACTGTTTTTGATATAATAGCTAATTCATTCCAATTTAGATAATCCTACTCTTCAACCTCATTCGTCGCTGCTTCCTCTGATGAAACTTCTGAGGAAGCAGCTCCTCACGACAAGTCAAAAACCTCTTTAGCTCCGTTTAGGAGTTCCTCTTCAGGATCTACTGGAGCTTTGATTACTAATTCAGGATCTACAATACATTTTAAGATATAACGAGAACCGGTTATTTTTTCAATTATTGACTCTATTATTTGAGTATTTTTCTTGCCTGAAACCATATTAGCATGGAATTTAAATTTAAAAGCTAAAGTAATGGTATTGTTACTAGTATCTGCTAAAACCGCATCTCTCAAAAGAGCGGCAATGTGATTATTATGAGCTTTAGCTTCTTTGATGATTTTTATCCAAAGATCTTTGGATAGTTTGCTTTCAGACTTCGGACTACGGACTTCTGATTTCGTATCATTAATTACAGATTTCTTACTATTTTCTTCTGACTTTTTATTTTCAATAATTTCTGTTGTCTGTAGTCCGTTAACTGATTGTTCTTCTATTTTGGCGGGCGCTGTAAATTCATAAACAATCATTTCTATCGGAAGTTGGGGTAAGACAGCTGATTTGATTTTGTATGATGCATCTGAAAATTTTTCGATCATTTTCATTAATACTTCTATTTCAAAGTCGTTAGCTAAATTTTTGACTTGTTCTCGTTGTTCTTTTGTAAGATCTAATAAATTTTCTTCTCCAAGTTTTAAAAGAGCGATTTTTCTTAAAACTTCAACTACTTTGATAGTAAAATTTTCCAAATCTACCCCTTGAAGATATAGTCGAGAGATAAATTCAAATGATTTCTTTCTGTCTTTTTTGGCTAAAAGTTCCACAAAATCAAAAACACTTTTTTCACCAGAAATTCCTAAAAGTACTTGGACATCTTCAAGAGAAATTCTGGATGCTAAGGTCTTACGAACAGAGGTAACTTGTTCTAAAAGCGAAAGACCGTCGCGATAAGACCCAAAAGAAAGTTGTCCTATAAGCTGTATTGCCTCTTTATCAATTTTGATTGACTCTTTAATAACTATTTTTTCTAATAATTTAGTGATCTCTTCTATTATTGCTCTATGAAAATCAAATCTTTGAACACGTGAGAGAATTGTTGGCAAAACTTTCTGAGGTTCAGTAGTAGCCATGATAAAAACCACATGCCCTGGAGGTTCTTCCAAAGTTTTAAGCAATGCATTAAATGCCTCTTTAGTTAACATGTGGACTTCATCAATAATGTAAACTTTAAAAGGGGAATTTGTTGGTGCAAAACGAATTTTTTCACGTAAGTCTCGAATTTCATCAATTCCCCTATTAGAGGCAGCATCAATTTCAATCATATCTAAAGATTTACCGCCTGTAATTTCTTTGCAAGAAAGACAACGATTACATGGTTCGAAAGATTGTTTACCTAAAACTCTCCCACTACAATTTAAAGCTTTGGCAAATATGCGTGCTAGAGTAGTCTTTCCTGAACCTTTGGGGCCGGCGAAAAGATAACCATGAGAAAAACAGTCTGTTTCTAATGAATTAGTCAAAGTTTGAACAATATGTTCTTGACCAATTAAATCTTTAAATCTTTGAGGACGATATTTACGATAAAAAACCAAACGCGCTCCTTTCAGTTGCTAAGCTTAAAACTAAAAACGAAAAAGGTAAAGCTACAACTTAAAAGTTAAAACATTTTGAATTTTTACTTGAAATTTTACCTTTTTACTTATAAGTTTTTACTTTTCTACTATATTCTATTTTAGTAATTTTTCAAATTGTGTTACAATATACATTGTATAAATAAGTTAATCAAGATAACTAGTTCACTTGATTATCCAGTTATTTAGTTATCTCTATTCGGAGGGGTATTGACTTCATCAGATCTCAAAAAAACTATTTCTAAAAAAACCTCCATACCGCTAGAGAAGGTCAGTAAAACCCTTGAAACTATCCAACAAGTAGTAAGCAATGAACTTTCTGCTGGCCGAAGCGTAAATATTCCTGGTTTTGGTAATTTTGTTATGATTAGATTTCCTACCAAAACCATTAAAGATGTCAGAGATCCCAAAAAAACCTATTTATCATTAGAAAAAAATATGGCACGCTTTAGACCTAGTAGTGAGTTTAAACAACAATTATCTAAAAAGGATGATGATTCAAAAGATCGAGTCCGATGGATTGATCAAACTATCAATACTTCCTATATTGACTTATCAAAAATAACTATTCCAAAGAAAATTCTCAATCTTATTCCAGAACACATTGCTCGACATTATCAAATTGTTCCTGTTGCTCAAAAGAAAGATACATTAGTTGTGGCAATGATTGATCCTGAAGATCAAGAAGCGATTGAATTTATCAAAAAGAAAATTGGCATGGATTTAGAGGTCAGAATTTGTACCCAAGCCGATCTCAATCATATCCTAGATCAATATTCTGCCTTATCTGGAGAATTGAAAAAAATTGTCGAATCTGCTGAGGACGAAGAAGAAATCAAGCCCAAGAAAGATAAAGAAAAAAAAGCAAAATCAGAAGAGATAACAGAAACAGCCCCAGCAGCTAAAATTGTCCACTCATTAATTAAAAGAGCTGTCAGAGAAAAAGCATCTGATATTCATATTGAGCCTTACGAAGAGGAATTAGTCGTTAGATTCAGAATTGACGGAATTCTAACAAAAATAATTTCTCTTCCAATTGAAATCCATCCAGCAGTAATTTCCCGTATTAAGATTTTATCAGATATGAAAATTGATGAGACGAGACTCCCTCAAGACGGTCGATTCCAAACAGTAGTTGATGGTGCTGAAGTTGATTTTCGTATTTCATCTTTACCAACTGTAAATGGTGAAAAAATTGTTGGTAGACTCCTAGATAAATCAGCGGGAATTTTAACTTTGGAACAATTGGGTCTGCGCGGAACTGCTTTTCAAACCCTTGATGAAAATATAAAAAAAGCCCACGGGATGATATTAGTAACCGGTCCCACTGGATCTGGTAAAACAACTACTCTATATGCCGTTATTAATAAAATTAAAAACGTTGGTATTAATATTGTTACCTTAGAAGATCCAGTTGAATATCGTATTGCTACTATTAATCAATCACAAGTAAATACCAAAATTAAATTTACTTTTGCCAATGGCTTACGTTCAATTGTTCGTCAAGATCCTGACGTCATTATGATTGGTGAAATTCGTGATTACGAAACAGCTGATATGGCAGTCCATGCCGCCTTAACTGGTCATGTAGTCTTGTCCACCCTTCATACCAACGATGCCGCTGGTGCTGTTCCTCGTCTTATGGATATGAAAATTGAACCCTTCCTTATTAACTCCTCAACTAACTGTGTAGTTGCCCAAAGACTTTGTCGTAAAATATGCGAATCATGTCGAGAACCTCTTAAGATCGAAAGCGGCGAGGAAGACTTAGCTAAAAAAGAATTAAATAACCTTCCGCCAAAAGAGAAAAAACCAGACAAATTCCAATTCTCTCACGGTAAAGGTTGTGATAATTGCAGTGGTTCAGGTTATAAAGGTAGAATTGGCATATATGAAGTTTTTGAATTATCTGATGATCTTAAAGAAATGGTAGCAAAGCGAACCTCAGGAACAGATCTAGGCCATCAAGCAATTAAAAATGGTATGGTGACAATGAAACAAGACGGTATTCTTAAAGCCGTTGAAGGCTTAACGACCCTAGAAGAAGTCTATCGTGTTACCAAAGATTAAATTTAGATTATGAAATTTAGCTATACATGTAAAAATCAAGATGGACAACTCCAAAAAGGCGTCATTGAAGCAGCTGATCAATCGCAAGCCGGAAAAATGCTTCAAGAACAAAAGCTTTATGTCTTAGATGTAAAAAAAGAAGGTGAACAAAAATCAAAAATTGCTGGAAAAAACATAGAGATATTTGGTGGTAGGGTTTCCCTAAAAGATAAGATAATCTTTACCCAACAGCTAGCAATGATGATTCAATCAGGATTACCTTTAATGGATGCTTTTAAAGCCCTTGAAGAACAAACAGAAAATAAATATTTCTCTAGAGTAATTAACGAGATTGCTACTGAAGTCAAAGGCGGTAAAGCTTTTTCAGAAATTATCGCTAAATATCCTAAAATATTTCCTCCAATTTATGTTGCTATCGTTAAATCTGGTGAAAAAAGTGGTAAATTAGATGAGGTTTTAGGAAGATTGGCTGAACAGCTCCAAAAAGACTATGAACTAATTAGTAAAATTAAAGCGGCTGTTACCTATCCAATACTTATTATGTGTGCTTTAGTTGGGATTGTATTCTTAATGTTTATCTTTGTCATACCTCAATTAAAAACTGTATTTGCTGATATGGGCGCGGAATTGCCTCTTGTTACAAGAATAATTCTTGGAATTAGTGATGCAATTATTATTTACTGGTATATCTGGGTTGTTGTTATTGGAGGATTTGTTGCAGGAATTTATTTTGGCAGCAAAACTCCTTCTGGCAAAATGATTCTGGATCGAATAAAGATAAAAATTCCTTTAATTGGACCTTTAATTAAAAAAATTTATATGACAAGATTTTGTCGAACTACAGGAACATTAGTTGCTTCAGGACTCCCAATCCTAAATATAATGGAAACTGCTCAAGGCATTATTAATAATCGTATATATCAAAATGCTTTTAAAAAAATTTCTACTGATATTGAAAACGGTGTTCAGCTTTCCCAAAGTCTAAAACAGCAACATATATTTCCAGCTATGATCTATCATATGGTCGCTGTTGGTGAAAAAAGCGGTAAATTAGATTATGTTTTACTTTCAATGGCTGATTTTTTTGATAAAGAAATTGAAGCAACAACTAATAGTTTAGCTACTTTAATTGAACCAATTCTAATTATCTTTGTGGGTGCCGGAGTTGGTCTGGTGGTGGCTTCGGTAATTATGCCAATTTATTCATTAGTCGACGTAATATAATAGACAAATCAAAATGCAAAACCAGTGCCTAAAGGCAAAAACTAAAAAATTTTTAAAAAAGGTTTATCCTGAGCACAGTCGAAGGGCTATTTCACTTTATGAATTAGTTATTGTTATGAGCATAATTGGTATATTGACAGCAATTACTATTCCGACAATAAAAAATTATAGCCCATGGTGGCAACTTAATACTTCGGCTCGAGCAGTGTTGACAAATCTACATCAAGCTCAAGAAGATGCTGTTACTACTCAAGACCGCTATTTAATCCGTTTTGACAAATCTGCCACACCACCTAATCTTTGGCTTATTAAAAAAATTGATGAATCAAATGAAACCTTAATTGAAACAATCACTTTAGAAGAAAATGTTACTTTAACTTTAGATGCCTCAATTAGTGATGATGAAGTTATTTTTTCGCCTGACGGTGGTCCCAGTTCTTCAGGTAATATTGTTGTTACTTTAGGAGAATCGTCAAAAACAATTAGCATTTCCCCTGCTGGAGTAATAAAACTGCATGATTCCGAAGCATCTGCTCCAGAATCGTCACCACCCACGAGCCCAACACCTACACCGACACCTACTCCCACTCCAACTCCAAGTGGAGGAGGAGCACCATCTGAACCATAAATTTTATTAATAAATTATGAAAAACATTCTAACCAATCTTTCCACACAAATTAACACATATAATTTACGAGGATTCCTAAATAATAAAATTCGTCGGAAGGCTTTTACTTTAGTTGAAATTCTTTTGGCAGTTTTTATTTTGGAAATTGGCCTGTTGGGTGTGGCTGGTTTTTATGCAAAAAGTCTTAATATCAGCAAAACTGCCCGCAATGAAACAACTGCCTCTAATCTTGCCTCTGGTCTTTTAGACGAACAATTAGAAAATAATTATTCAAATTTATCTGTTGGCGAAGGCACAAAAACCCGTTACTCTTCCGATTCAAATGATCCTTTTTATAATTGGCATCAAAAAACTGATATTGCCTATATTGATAGTAATCTTAGTGCCAGCTATTCTGAACCTGATACTAATATGAAAAAAGTTACTATTACAATTTATTGGATGGAAAACACTAGCGAAAGAACATTTCAAATTGCGTCAATTAAGGCAAGACATTAAAACTAAAAGCTAAAATGTCAAAACTAAAAACTACAACTAAAAATATAAAAAGAAAAAAGGCTTTTACCTTGATAGAAATTTTAATGGCTGTTTTTTTGGGATCAATTATTATTACGGCTGCCTATTCTGTCTATCTAATCAGCTACAAATCATATAAGAAAAATTCTGCTAATGCTGAACTTACCCAAAATGCCCGTATTGCCTTAGAAAGAATTTCACGAGACATCCGCCAAGCAATGGATATAGTCACTGACTTGCCTGAAGATCCTAGTGAGGGAGCACCATCTCAAGAACTTAAATTTCAAGATGGCCATGATTACACTTCAACTGGTCAAATTCAATATGTCACCTATTCTCTTTCTGGTACTGATCTCTATCGTAAAGTCAGTCATTATTACTTCCCTGCTTATCCTGACGAATGGGTTTTTTGGTCAACAACTGATGAAGATGAAAATCCACCAGAAGAATCCACTGGTCCCGACCAAATTAAAGCTCAAAATATCAGCAGTTTACAATTTTGGGGCGATCAAACTATTACTATGCGCATAGAAGTATCTGACGATGAATCAACTTTTACTTTTGAGACAAAAACCTTAGGAAGAAACATAAGATGATAAAAATCCAAAAAAACAAATTAGGTTATGTAACAATTACGGTCTTGATTCTGATGATGGTATTAATGGGCGCTACTTATCTTTATAGTGATGCTGTTTTTTCTGAATTAGCAATTGCCCGTAATAATAAAGGCGCTCAGGCAGCCTTTTCTCTAGCAGAAGCCGGCGTTCAAGAGGCAATCTGGTATATCCAATATGACCCAGCTGCCAGAGATAAATTTATGAATACTACTGATGGAACAACTACCTTTTCTCATGATCCTGCCTTACTTGATCGAGGAGCTTATAGTGTAACAATCCAAAATAATGCTAAAGGCGTAGCTAATGTTAACGCTATAGGAGAATACACAATAGGAGCAGCCAGAACTGCCCGCCGAGAAATTAATGTCATGATTGCTCAAGCTCCCCCTGATACTACCTACCCGTATGATGGCGGTATCTTTGGTAATGGTGGTGCTGGTGAATCAATTGCTGATATAGTTTTCTGGTATGCACCAGTAAGAATGTTTGGCGGTTCAATACTTTCAAATCGCGATATTAAATTTAAATCGTCTTCTGTAGACGTAGAAAGTACTGTTGAAGCAGGCCGCAATGTTGTTCTTTCTCAATTTGCTCATGTAGATTGTGAATGTCTTATTGTAGACGATGATGAAGAAGAAACATTACAATGCAGTGAAAATCCTGGCTGTGCTGTTTTAGAAGGTGTCCCCAGAAAAACAATGCCAGCGATAGACTTTGACAGTGGTGTTAATTCTTACAAAAATCAAGCAATTGCTCAAGGACAATATTTTGCCAAAGCTAAAGATTTCTTAGACTTAATTCCTAAATTTGGAGAAGAAACATTTAACGGTGTTGTTTATATTGACGATTCTTTAACTATTAATTGGGAAAGAAAAATAAACATGAATGGTGTTATTGCCGCCAGTGGTTCTATTGATATCTCATTGGGGCAATTATTCATAAATCAACCTGCTGGCGGTGGAGCATCTGGAGTCTTAACCCAAGGAAATTTTGAAGTAGGCCTCTTTGGTAATTTCCAAGGTACAGGTCTAATCTATGCAGGAGACCGAGTACGATTTAGAACCTCAATTCTTTATCCTATCACTTTAACTGGTGGCATTCTTTCTCGTCGTACCTGGGTTAGTGGATTCAGAAGAATTGATATTTATTTTGATACTCAAATAATTAATGATACCCTCGGCAGTTCGACGGAAACGCCTGTGATTGAAATTAATCATTGGGAAGAAGAATATTAAGGTAATTTTCAATTTATAATTTTTATGATAAGATAGAATTAATTAAGGAGTGGGATGTACGAATCAGTTTTAGGACAGAAAAAGCCCATTATGGGTTTAGATATTGGGTATAAGACTATAAAAATAATGCAGCTTAAGGGTGACGGACCTGGTGCCAAACTTTCTGGTGTGGCTGAAATGACTATTCCTGCTAAAAGTCTTAGCAAAGAAGGCATCAAAGATAAAAAACAAATCGCTGAAGCAATTATAGCCGCTCAACATGCTGCCAAACCTCATTCAATTTCTGCCAGATTAGTATCCTCGGCTCTTCCAGAATCGCTTGTTTTTACTAAATCAATTGAACTTCCAAATATGAAACCTGAAGAAATCAATAAAACTATTCCTCATCAAGCTAATGAAATTTTTCCCATGCCGCTAGATGAAATGTTTCTTGACTGGAATATTGTCAGTTCTGTCACGAACAAAAAAACAATTAGTGTTCTAATAGTGGCGGCACCAAAAATTATTGTAAATTCATTAGTAGAGACAATAAAATTAGCAAATTTGGAACTTGTAAGCCTTGAAACAAAACCAGTATCTGATGTAAGAGCATTAATTTTACCAAACAATCAAAACCCTTATTTAATTATAGACATAGGTGCTAAAACTTCGAGTATTATCTGTTTTGACCAAAATACAATTCAACTTACTTCAACAACTTCTATAAGCGGTGATGACTTAGCCTCTGATTTTCAAACAAGTGTTAAAAATTTAACTAGTGAAATTAGCAAACTGATAAAATACTATCAAAATCGAATAGGCAGAAGGACAACTTTCCGCAGACTAATTTTAGCTGGCGGCGGAGCCAACGTTGCTGATATCGCTCCTGCCATGGAAAAAGCAAATAAAATTGAGACTAAAATCGGCTGGCCTGTAATCAAAACAAAAACCTATTCTCCCCAATTTGCAACAGTAATAGGTTTAGCCATAAAGAGGATATAAAAATGATTGGTATTAATCTTCTCCCACCGGAATTAAAACTTAGAAGAATTGATGATAAAAAAAGAGCTTCTTTGATTGGTATCAGTATAGTAATTGTTTTTGTCTTTATAATTATCGGTGTCGTTGGTCTAGCATTTAAAGAAAATATTAAGGCAAATCTTAATACAACCAAGAGTAATCTTGAACAAGATAATATCTTAGCTAGTGAAGACCAAAAAATCCAAGAGTTAGCTCTTTTAATTAATGATCGTTGGCAAGCAACTCAAAGCGTTGATGAAGAACGCGTCCTTTGGTCACAGGTTCTTCAAGAACTTAATAATAGCGCTCCTTTTGATGTTCAATTTGAAAATATTAACGCTCAAGTTGGAGAGACTCCCAATTTTATCCTTCAGGGAAATACCACCACTGAAAGAGAAATTATCAAATTTAATGAAAAATTAGAAAATTCTATTTTCTTTAATAATGTTTCATTCAAAAGCTCAAGTCTCACTAAAAATGAAGATGAAAGTGAAAAATTAAACTTTACTTTAGAATTTGATTTAGAAAGAAGACAAATCGATGCAAATAAACCAACTAATGGTGAAAGTCCAACAATAAAAGAAATTAAGTAAGAAATGATGAAAAATAAAAATTGGATAATTATAGGTGTAACTTTAATAATAATTGCTGCAATTAGTATGTTTTTAATCAGACCTGTAATTATTTCTATCTGGTCCTCTTGGCAAGAACTCAATCAAACTCAAGTAGAACTTAAAATTCTCGAAGAAAAAAAACAGATTATTAATACTTTGAAGAACAACTCAAATTTTAACAAAGTCGCAGATATCGCAGAAAAATATATTCCTCAAGAATCTGAATCTGGCCAGTTAGTAATTGAACTATCAGCGGTGGCAGCTAATAATAATTTAAAAGTCAAAGAAACCTCCTTAGATGAAGAAAAAGAAACTTCTACTAAAGAAAGCGAAACTGCAACTCCTGCACCAGGAGAGACAGCTTCGGCAGAAACAGTCGAAGAAATCAAAACTATTGATTTCTCAATGACAATTACGGGTACTTTTAGTGATTTTATGAATTTCGTAAGAACAATTGAAACAAGTACGCGGTTGATTGCTTTAACAGACCTTTCTTTGCAAATGCAAAAAGAAGGAGAACAAACCCTATTTTCCGCTCAAATAACTGGATCAGCCTATTACAAAACCCAAATAGACATTGAAGATACTGTTGAAAATATTCAAGTTTCTGATAATGTCTTAAAAAGATTTTTAAATCTTAGAACATATGGCCAACCAATTGATCTACCAGTTGAGTCCGGTTTTGGCAGAATTAACCCATTCGAAGGATATTAATACCGACATAACGTCGAGAAATCCTAATTTCTAATTTCTAATTCCTAATAAAATCTAAAAATTTCAATAAAAAAGGATTTAGAGATTTATTTAGATCAATTTAAAATCTTATTTCTTAAGAGCTTTTTTAATCTTGACAATGACTTCACCAGGCATTGTTTCTGATTTTACAATATAGTCAGTGGCGCCTAATTTTTTGCCTTGAGCACGATCGACATCTTGGATTAAAGCTGTCAGAACTATAATTGGAACATCTTTAAGTTCTTTATCTGCCCGCATCATTTTTAAAACATCAAAACCATTGACCTTAGGCATCATAATATCTAGTAGGACAATAGCTGGTTTCTTTTCTTTTGCTCTCTGAATAGCCTCAGAACCATTAGTAGCCTGAACAATTTCAAAACCTTCAGTTTTTAACCTTTCTTCATACATTTCTCTGAGAGTAAGATCATCGTCAACTAACAATACTAATTTTTTATCTTCCACAATATCCTCCTAATATTTATCTATTTTCATAGTATACATCAAATAGTCAGTAGTCAAATAACTACATTAGTCTTTGATCTTTTCCGAAATGGCATCAACTTTTTTAATCAATTGGCGCGGCAATACTTCTGATTTTATTAAATAGTTATTTGCTCCTATCTCCATGGCTTTATCTCTACTTGCATCCCTCATTAGAGCTGAAAAAACTATTACAGGAGTATCTTTTAAATCTGGATCACTTTTAATTGTTGATAATACTTCGTAGCCACTAAGTTTAGGCATCATCAAATCCAAAATAATAATATCTGGTTTTAGATGATTAATTTTTGCCAGACCTGATTCGCCATTATGAGAAACTTCTACATTATAGCCTGCAATTTCTAAACGCTCCCTATACATTTCAGCCAGTATTCTATCATCATCAACTAGTAAAATTTTAGGACTTTTTCTTTTAGTCTTTGTCATTTTCCCCTCTATTAATATTATACACCTATTTAAAATTGTTTCAAAAATCTTAAATCACCACTATAAGATAATCTAATATCATCAATATCAAAATACTGCATCATATAGCGATCAATCCCCATCCCCCACATGATGCTTTGAAATTTATCAGGATCAATACCAGCATTCTTTAAAACAATTGGATGAGCCATGCCCGAACCCAGCATTTCTTGCCATTTTCCATTTGGAAGCTGAATATCCAAATCCATGCCAGGTTCTACAAATGGATATAAATGAGGCCGTACGCGAGTTCTAATGTCTTTCCCAAACAGTTCTTTCATGTAACCATCAAGTAAACCAATAAGATGTCCCATATTTAAATCTTTGCCTACAGCAATGCCGTCAATTTGATAAAAAGTATGTTCATGGTTAAAATCCGTGGCTTCATTGCGAAAACAACGGCCAGGGATAATTAATTTAAACGGCGGTTTTAAGTTTTCTTCTTTTACTATCCGGATATCTGAAGAAGTTGTATGAGTCCTTAGAACTTTTCTATCTTTTAGCCCCTCAACGTTGCTCTGAGCAAGCCAAAAAGTATCCTGAACATCACGGGAAGGATGATCAGCCGGAACATTTAAAGAATCAAAATTGTACCATTCTGTTTCAATCTCTGGACCTTCAGCAATATTAAAACCACGTTCTGTAAAATACTCAAGCGATTTTCGTAAAAATTGGGTTAATGGATGAAGATGACCATTTGTCATAAAAACTTCCTACAAGAGTATTCTACAATAGAGTTCTTTCTTTTTCCAATAGTTTTAAGATTTAAAGCTTTAGTATTTGGGATTTGCTTAAAAATTAGGTCAATTAGGAATTAGAAATTTTTTATTATTCTTCTGCTTGTTTAGCAGGACGCGCCAAAGGTTTCATATCACCTTTTTTTGGCACTTGGGCTTCAAGTTCCTCAATTTCTTTTTTATTTTCTAATTCTGGCAAAGAAAAAATGAAGGTTGAACCATGGTGCGAACCCTCTGAATCAGCCCATATTCGACCATGATGAAGCTCCACCAACGCCCGTGAGATATATAGCCCTAAGCCAGTTCCCTGCGATTCCGCTGTCGTGTAATCACCTACACGATGGAATTTCTTAAAGAGCTTTGGTAATTCTTCTTTAGGAATACCAATACCTTCATCTTTTACTTTAATAAGAATTTGTTCTTTACCAACCAAACGTTTTAATTTCTCATCAACAGCTGATTTAATTGCCTCTTGATCATCCAATGGTCTTGTTTTAATACTTTTTTCAACTTCAGCCCAAGCTTCCTGTACTTTTTCAGTTGGAACTTTTTCAATTGAGATAGTAATTGTCCCAGGATCCTTAGAATATTTAATAGAATTTCCAATTAAATTAACCATAACTTCTTTGATTTTATCGGCATCACCAAAAGTACTCCAGCCATCTGGATTTGCAAACTCAATCTTTTGCTTTCCTTCTTCAGCTTTAAATTTCAATTCTTCTGAAACCTGTTTTACTAAAGTTGTTAAATCAACATCCTTTTTCTCTACTAACAATCTGCCTTCTTCAATACGGGAAACATTTAACATGTCAGAAACTAATCTTGCTAAACGTTTTGAGGCACCATATACACGATCAAGATATTGGACGGCTTTTGGATCATCCACTTTGGCTAATTTCTCATCTAAAAGCATTGATAAATATCCCTCAATCGCCGAAACCGGTGTTAAAAGTTCATGAGAAGCAAGGGAGACAAACTCCGTTTTCATGGCATCAAGTTCTTTGAGATGCTCATTCGCCTGAGCGAGCTGATTAGTAAGTTCTTTTAAGTTCTCTTTTTGCTTAATTTCATGTCTTATGCTTTTAATTGCTAAATATGATACATATATTGCCATTATCAACAAAAGTATTCTAAAGATAAATTCTGATAAATTTTTTGCGGATAATATTTCAATAAGAAGTATTCCATTAATTAAATATAGCGCGATTTCTGTAATTATTAGTTTAATATTCAAAAGATTATGTTTAATAACCGCGTAGCTAATTAATACTACCCATATTGGACCAATAATATTACCTAATGGTGGAATAGACACATGATACCATTGAAAATAATTAGTTGATCCCCCTAACACGGCGATAGATATTCCTACTAAGATTAATAATATTTGTCTTTTTCTATCTACATTTTTTGACTCTTTATATGCCTTGTAAAGCAAGAAAGATGGATAAAGTACTATTAAAAACCATATCAACAAAAACACTCCAAAAGCAGAACCAGCGATTGGCCAAAAGTCATGATATTTTGTATGTTCTATTGATTTAACCATCAAAGGAGTAAAAACTAACCCAAGAAAAATAAAAGAAGCCGCGTATGCAGTAATTAATAACCATAATTTTTGCCTCAATTTATCTAATAACGTTAAAACGATAAAGAAATAGTTTGCTGGAATGAATATTGCAAAAGCCATTAGTATTCTAGTATATAAAAGAGCTTGATCTTCAGTTGAAGATATTTGCCAGATATAATAAAAAAGAGACCACCCAGAAACACTTAGCGCAAACATCCCGAAAGCGATATTAATTAATTTCTTTGGGTTTTTACTGACAACAACCACTCCAAAAAGAGTACTTGTAATAAAAATTAGAAGAGACGAAACAGTAAAATAATTATAAACTATTTGCATATTATTTTTTTTAAATAAAAAATAGGTGCTATATATTATTATAACACCTGTATTGATTTGTTTCCAGAATCGTGATTATTATTCTTTCTACATACACAAATAGCATGAATTCGCAGTGGTTCTATAAAAAGCTGTGTACTAGAACCAAAAACAAAATGGCACAAATTGTGCAACTCCTCTGGTTGTCTATATATCATACTCCAGCTAGAACAATATCTTAAAAAGCTAGCCTCTGAATTGGGAATAATATTGGCGGTAATAAATATTCCTCCTGGGACCAAGCAGTCTTGAATCATTTCAAAAAGACGTGTCGCTGTCCCATTGTCGATATAATCTAGAAGGCCTACCATTTCAATTATGTCTACTTTTCCATGAATCACTCGTCTTAGGCGTGCAACACTAGTCTTTATTGCCGTGACTTCTATATTATTTTTTTTCGCTTCATTTCTTGCATAAAATAATGCTTCCTCATCTTGATCGATGAGGTAAATCGTTACTTTGTTTTTATCTTTACCTAACGAATTTACTGCTTGGAATGTGGCTTCGGCAGATCCACAAGCAAGAGAAACAATCGTTACAGATTTTTTCTTTACTAAAATCTGAGATAGCTCTTTAGAAAGAATATCAGTAACAATCCTTAGTCTGTTTCGAACCCCTCTTGGATTTTTCAAACCTAATAACCAAAACTTGTCGACTAACTTTCTGATAAAGCTGGATTCATAATGAATGGTAGGAAAATTGTATAGAATATGAAGAGCTTGCCATCCTTTTGCTCCTTCTTTAACTTTACGACACATAGGACCAAGTCCATCGAAAAGCAAACTGTTTGTCTGAGGTTCTATATTGATCCAACCTAATAGTAGCTGTTTAATAAAAGCAAGCAATGTAGCCAAATAAGCAAATGTCAAAACCAATGGATACAAATGATATCGCTTCTCCATTTTGAGATGTTTAAATTCTTGCATTTCATTCCTCCTTTATTATTCTTTTCTTAGCATGAATGAGTGACAGAGTTTCATCTCTCTATCTTTGTTTGTGATTGATGTCGTAGTTTGTTATTCTTTCTCGCCCAGAGAGACAGAAAATGATAAATAGAGATTATGAAATACCAACAAAACCAAAACAATGCCTTCATCGTCTTACCCCTTTCTATTATTAAAGTTCCTCCGCAAGATGCGGAATGGATTTGAGACTAAACTAGTCCAATCTCAAAGTATCAAAATTCTACCACAAAATCATCAAAAGGTCAACGATTTTTGACTAACAATTTTTAAGATTTAAATTTAGAACAAAACTCTTAAGATATTTGACAGATAATAATAAAAGTGTTAATCTAGACTATCTCCTTTTGGAGAAAATAAAACAAGGGGTGAATCAAAATGCTGAAATGGCTGGCAACTCTTCTGTGCTTGATAACCGTAAGTACCTTACCAAACAGCTCTTTGGCTCAAATTGGGCCTGAAGCTTATGCTCTATCTCATTTACTTTCCTCAATTCAAGGACCTTCTGTCGAAGCAGCAGGCAGAGGCGGAGCTTTTGTTGCTGTGCCTGATCCATGGTCAGGCAATCCAGCTCATGTTGTAGGTCATAAGACAAAAGCTATTGTTCACTATGGATGGAATGATTTTCAAAATGGTAGTGATTTTCGCTATCAGTCCATCAAACTTACTACCAGCATAAATGAGAAAATGGGACTGATGATCAATGGAGCGAAACTGAGATCAAACACAGCAGAAGTTGCTCTTTTGCCAATTCCGGCTACCTTCCAAGCAGCAGAAGATAATCTTACCCTATCGCTGGGCTACAAATTGAATTCTCAAGTAGATTTAGGTCTTACAGTAGCTCCAGTGATGAATGTAGATATCTCCGTTAATTCTCCTTTGGGTAAGATAGCCCAAGTCCAAAGCCAGGATTCTTATGGTGTAAGGATTGGTGCCCAATGGCAAATAAACAATAATCTGGCAACAGGAATCATCCATGATAACTACTATGAAGATTCTCTGTTGACAGATTACATCTCTGAATCCAGTCCTATTAGTCTCGGAGGAAAATACCACAGCGTTATCACTCGAATTGGCACAGCTTACCAGTACAATAAGACTTTATTCGCCGTTGATTGTGTTTTTGGAAAACACTCTGGGCCTTTCGGTTACAAACGCAATATCAACGGATTCTACTGGGGCATAGACCAAAGAATCGGACCAAATCTCATTCTACGGACCGGCTCTTATGATGGGGCATCATCTTTCGGTCTGAGTTATCAAGAAAAACGATACGATATTCGCTATGCCTATGTTCAAGGTATTAGCGATGACGAACTACATCCTGTCTTTGGTGACTCAAAAACCCACTATATCATGATAGAAATAACCTTTTGATATAACAACTGGCTTAGTCTTCTGACTTTAGCCAGTTTTTTATTATAACTAACTCATAAAGTCAAGAAAAAACGGCTCAGTCCATTGAGCCGTTCATGCTTCATCTTTTTCCCTCTCCCTCTTTAGTTCTTCTGCCACGCTTTGTAAGATCGCGCTTGCAATCACCATCAATTGACTGCTGTCATATCCTTCCTTCCGAAGTTGCCTATAGACAATCTTTGTGACAGTCTCAATTGCCCGCTTGGGATATTTCGGATCTGTTTTTCTGATTGCATCGGCTATTATTTTTCCTATCTCAACAGCCTCACGTGCTCCTGGCATATCCTTGTCCATCTCATTCACCTTCCTTTTTCAAAACGATCAAAATCTAACATTGAAATATAGCAGAATACTTCCTAAAAGTCAACCTTTCGATAAACTTAGGGCTTTTTTTTAACGGCTCAGGGTGTGAGGCGTTAAAAAAGATAAGAAAAAGCGGTTCCAAGATGGAACCGCCAATATTGTCTAGAATCGTTCAAAAGTACTACTAATGTTTTTCTCAAAACCCCAAATGCTCCAGTTAGTTTCCAGCTTTTGGCCATCCGAAGAAACTGTCCCATAAAAACGGCTTTTCTTCATTCCGAATCCGTCATTCCAGTCGACCATAGCAGTAAAACCATCTTTTCCATTAGGCTGCCATTTGAAGCTAGCATCAGGCCCACCTGAAATACTTCCAGTCCCATCTGCATTCAATACAACTCGTGCAGAACCAATAGAACCATGCCAGTTCCACGTTCCTACGACCTGTTGATTCTCCTTCTTGCTGGAAGCAACATTTACTGTTTTAGGACCACAACCGGCCACCAAACAAACAACTGCTATTGCCAATACCAATCGCCACAGCATTTTCTTCACCTCCCCCTTCAAGATTTATCAGTCTGGCGATAGAAAATGTTTTCGCCAGTTAGTAATTCGCCATAATTGGCTTTCAGTATTAACCCATCACCGTCTTCATTCAGGCTGCCGCTAATAATACAACCTTTTCCAAACGGACTTTGACTCTTGGCAATACTGATAATAATTGTACTATCTTCAATTATCCAGCTAATGTTCCCACTATAATCAAGTTCATTTCTTTCGGAAATGGTACTCTCTATAATCCCTGAACCATCTTCATTAATAAAGATGGTTGTTTGCACTAAGCCTCTTTCTTTCTGCCAAACACCAATATATTTTGACCTCGGAGATATCTGTCCCAGCACAGCTACCAATGTCGCCACTACTAAAACCAAAATCGCAACAATCCAATACCAACGCATCACACTGTCCTCCATTGTCAAGTTTCCTCTGCTAAAAGCAGAATTCAGCAAAATTATAGCAGAAACAGTTAAAATAATCAACCCTTTGATAAACTCAGGGTAAAGTTTGAACGGCTCACCGCGGTGAGCCGTTCAAACAGATAAGAAAAAGCGGTTCCGAAGTGAAACCGCAAATCAAATAAGTTAATAGCCAACATGAATTCTATCCCAATATCTGTCGCCAACCATCATGCCTCTAAGTCCAGTATCAGGCGGATAACCGCCATAAAGAGCCTGAGCTTCCTGATTAAAAGCTAGAATATCACCTTTCTTATAGACGCAAAGTTGGGTTGGCAAGAGATTGCTATTGCGTCTTCCAATCTCAAGAATCTCTTTCATCAATTGACGAATTTTCTTTTCGGCCTTGTATCTTACTTCGCCATCTTTTGAAGCTTGCCAACCTATTTCAACCTTGTCAGCGTAGAAGATATCAAATGCCTGAGCAGTAGAATGGGGCGAAATGTTTTGCCAACCAGGATCAGACTCCCGGCTCATTGAATCATATTTCGGATGGCCAGATTTAACCCTGACTGCCAAAATATGTCCTTTATTCTTAGTTAACTCTTCCAGCATTTTCAAAACTCTGATATCTTCTTGGCCGCTTTGAAAACACCTTCTATCATAGTCATCCAAGATATACTGTGGTGATTTTGTTTTTTTCCATCTCTTCTTTAAGTCAGCTTTTATAGCGATATCCGTTGAATCCTTATACAAACCAGCCATCAGTTCAGGTTCAGCTGGTTTTTTGACAATAATTGGTTTTCCCTGGACGATTCTCTGGAAATTCTGACTTACTTCTTTTCTACCTGCGTCCCCTTTTGCCTGTGTTATAAACTCCTGTTTTTTAACATATTTATTCCCATCCCACTGAAAGACTTTAACTTTATAGCGATGAGAATCAAAACTAGCCTCGCCATCTGACCATTTTTCGCCATAAAGACAAATCTTTTTATCATCTATCATTACTCCACCATTACGATCGTGCCCTAAAGGTTTTTCCAATAAACTCACAAAACGATCTTTCTGATAATTATATATGTGAGTATTGATTGTGCCTCCAGAAGCACCATAGTAATAAGTCAAAGAAAATATTAACTCAACCAAACCATCCTTGTTAATATCTTCAACAGTTAAAACTGGTTCTTTGTCAGATATATTATTTCTTCTACCTACCACATAACCCTGAAGTGGTATATTTTCTTGAAAGTTCCAAATCTCCTGCCATCGACCGTTTTTATCTGCAAATACTAAAATCTTTGCCGGAGGAAATCCTTCACCATCATATTTTAGATCTTTTGCCTCACAAGCCAAAACCAAATCCGGCCTTTTATCTTGATTTATATCTGCTTTCACCCACTTCTTAATTGCATAACCATCAGGTGTTAAGCCTTGGAGAATGTCTTCTGAAATTTCAGCTAATTTCTGTTCTGATTTTAATTGCTTTGTAGCTTGTTTGTGATCAGTTGACTTCTGCTCAGTTGATCTCTGCCCAAACACGATCACCAATGTCGCCACCATCAAGATCAAAACAGCCACTATCCAATACCAGCGTTTCATGGTACTATCCTCCATTGTCAAAGTTCTTCTGCTCAAAGCAGAATTTAACAAAATAATAGCAGAAACAGCTAAAATAATCAACCCTTCGATAAACTCAGGGTAAATTTGAACGGCTCACTGCAGTGAGCCGTTCAAACAGGAGTAATTTTAGGCTTTTTCGAACCTCCAAGGCCAATTAGCACACTCTTTTGCATAATCAACCCCAATCCTTTTTCCCAAAACAACCTTTGGTTTTAGACCACGATCCTCTGCCCACAAAATATTACCCTCCAAATTTAGACCATTATGATTTTTATTAATTCTAAATTCTCGGCAAAGTTTACCCGGACCATCGGCTTTTGGATAATTCAAGCCGCGAATCAAAACTGCTGCAGGAAAGCCCTCTCTTTCAGTCACTAGATTCAAACAATAGTACATTCCATAAATTAGATAGATATATGTGAAGCCGCCTGGTCCAAACATAACGGAATTTCTTTTAGTTTTCCCACGTGATGCATGCGATGCCTTATCATTAAAACCAAAATATGCTTCAGTTTCTACAATTTCTGCTGAATACGTTTTTTTCAAAGTTTTATGGACTAAAAACTTGCCAATTAAATCTTTGGAAACTTTTAAAGTGGGCTGAAAATAATAATCGCTTTTTAATTTCACAAGATAATTTTAACACAAAATATGGTATAATGTGTCCGAATTGGTTCCTTGAAAATTAAGGGAGGAAAAAACAATGAAACGGCTGGTATTGCTACTAAGTCTTGTAGTGATGGTAAATTGCTCCATCCATCTTCCAGTTTGCGCCAAAAAGGACAATATCTTAGAAGGAATCTCTAAACTCCTACCGTTTATGATTGGCAATCACAAAATTGGACAACTTTTCAGCGAGGGACTAGAAAAACAATACGGTATTGCTAATGATCCCGAAGGTTTAATGCGAGTTCAACAAGTAAGTGATAAGCTACTTTCTGAAATTGAAACAAAGCAAGAATATGATTTTGCGATTCTAAACAGCAATATTTTCAATGCCTGCTCAATTTACGGCGGTCATATTCGAATCTTTAGCGGTTTGCTCAGAGACACTCAAAACTCTAACAATGAACTGGCGGCAATTTTAGCCCATGAAATTGCCCACAATGAACTGGGACATAA
>SDBT01002243.1_pt1 | contig 34436 bp, 31 predicted proteins | sample 2277101 | NCBI WGS metagenome assembly SDBT01 (sample SAMN10404973, study PRJNA504765) | marine sediment metagenome | isolation source: marine sediment core GS10_PC15, 103 cmbsf | place: Arctic Ocean: Southern Knipovich Ridge | collected 2010
CCTATTAAAACAGCGATACTCAAAAAGACCGGAGCCATAAGCTTCTCCCAATTGCTTCTATATATCCAAAAAAATGGTAGATGATTATACATCCATATAAATACCCAAGCAAAGGGTGAATGAGCTCCTTTACCTAAAAAGAGAAATAAAACAAAGATAGAGGAAAAAAAGATAGTAAATTTATTTTTTTTTGAGGTTATAAGAGCTAACAGAGCAAAAATTGGTATCAAGTAACCAGATAAAATCAAAAAAACATTTGTATGATATTTTTCAAGTGGATTAAGAATACTCCTATAATGATGGCTGAAGCCTACATGTCCTTGCAAGTAAAAAAGATTTAGAAAACTAGAACATGTACTTTTCCACTTCAGCCAAGAAATAGTGTCACCTATTGCAGTTGCTCCATATTGAGAGAAATAATACGTATATAATCCAAAAGGCAGTAATACCCATAAATTAACTAAGACAATGAGGCATAAAGAAATTGTAGAAAATTTCAAGCAATATTTTACCTTTGTATAGTTATGATGAATAGAATTAAATAAAGAGTAGCCTACGCCATATAGCATTACAACAGTGATATAAGTAATCGCATTAGGAGGATTGGTGAACATAACTACTGGCGGAAGAAAAGAAAATGCCAATAGTACAGAATATTTCAACAGTTTTCTCTCTACTTTTAAGGCCCTTATATAAATTCCTAACGATAGAGGCATAAAGGCATATGCTATCATACTAGTCATATGCAATCCAGTCCAAGCAGTATATTGATAAGAAGAAAGCATATAAAAAATAGCCGCCAAGAGCATCGTTGACTCCCTTCCAGTAATTTGAAGCATTAAATAATACATCGAAAATCCTGTTATTGTTAAAAGAAAAATAAAGAATAATCTTTCCATATTTGGTATTGTTTTACCAATTAATTTAAAAAAAGCATAATATAAGTTCTGTCCTGCCTTACCTATTGCTTTTAAATTATCTCCCCCTAAAAAATAAGTAGAATTCCATGTAAATGAAGAATTATACAAAGCATAATTCGGATCTAAAGGAATATATGCATCTCCGTAGATAATCACATCATTCGGCCTACACCACCATAAAGGAAGAATTATAGCAATACATAATATAACAATTATATTTCTTAAATAATGCTTATTGTAACCACTGATTATATTTTTAAACTTAGCGAAATTTTGTAATCTCATAATCAAGCCTCTACTCATTTGAAGAGTACTCTTGATGATTCTTTCACATCTCGTTAACTCTGTATTAAATTGTTTTTTATCCATATTGTCTCTCCCTTATTGTTTTCTATACTTAATAAAAATATAAGCTACTGTTTTCATTCCATTCAAAATATGCAATGTTACATAAATATAAAATGGGAGCAAAAGCTGATTGAGCAAAAGACCGATAGTAAGTAAAACAGGAAATATCCCTCCACCTACAGGAACCCTTACTAATCCAATCGGAACCCTTTTCAAAAATGGAAATCTGCTTATGAGATTCTGCTGCATATCTTTATTCAGTGGTGTCCCCTCCTCATTAAAACAAGAAACAAACGCTTTAGTTGTGTAATCAGTTAAAACTTTTACTCCTAAAAATACAGCTAATAGAAAAAAGACATTTAAGTTATGCTGTTGATTATAATAACCTATTGCAAAAGCAAAGTACCATCCTACAATTTTTATAGTATCTACGAATCCATCTGACCATTCACCAAAAGCGGATTGTGCATGTTTTACTTTTGCTAACGTACCATCTACATAATCACATAACTGCGCAATTTGAAGAAATAAAGCTCCAAACAAAAGCATTGGATATTTACCTGTTGCAATTAATACTATTGAAGTCAATGCAGGTATTAATCCAAAATAAGTTACTTGATTTGGTGTTATTTTAGTCTTTAACAAAATTTGGACTACAGGAGCAGCTAATTTATGATAAAAATAAATACTAAAAATATCTCCTCTTTGATTAGAATCCCCCCATGCTAAGTTTCCAATTTTTTCTTTAGTGGCTATTTTCATTTTTTCTCCAATCTATTAGTTAAAATCAATTCTTTTTATAGAAACGTTTTTGTGTTTTCAAATCTTTTTCCCCCGATAGATTATCTCATCTGCTCCACCTATCCAATAACACCAAAAGCGCTCAAACAGAATTGGCGACAAATCAATAAAAAATTGAAAGATGAATCTAAATGGCCATAACAATTTTCTCATTACCGGGTGGGCATCTACATTGGGACTTATTTTTTTTAAATCGAAATTAATGTATTTATTTTCTGATGGAAGAGTTAATAAAATATTAATCTTAACCATTTCTTTTTTAAATAATGGCTTTGGAAACACATAATTATTTCCTTCTAAGATGCCAAACGAGGTAACACTAAAGTTCTTCTTATGGTCCAAATCAGTCAGAGCAATCATTGAAGTAAAATGCGGGCACTGGATATGTAATAATCCATTAACTTTAAGAATTCTATGGGCTTCCTTAAAAATATTTATTACCTGAATACTATTAAAATGTTCGATAAAATACAACGTATATATTTCATCAATGGAATTATCTTCCCAGGGCTAGGGAAATTTAGTTAAATCAACAACTTGATCGCAATATTTTGTCTCGAAAAAATCAACATTTACTGCACTTTTGATATATGTACTACCACATCCTAAATGTAATACAACCTTTTTCATAATTTCGTCTTCAAACGTTCTGAATTATTTTTTTCTCTACATTTTTTAGCTTCAATAAATAAATTCTGCCCTCGATGAAAATTTATACTAATTATTTCTAATATTAACCCGATAGGTAAAGTTATCGGCCTTAATAAATATCTAATTATACGGAAAGGAACTAAATTATCTAATGCATAAGAAACTCCGTTATGTGTAAATATATTTTGACTTTTTATCACTTTAAAACCTCTTTTTTCGAGGAAACTACTGAGTGTTTTTTCACTCCAAAAGTAGCGATGAGAAGGGATGAACCAATTCCATTTTTTCCCTGCTATTAATCTAGCCCATGACTCATAATTTGGAGTGGTCATACAAAGAAAACCATTTACCTTAAGAGCAGAATATAAAACATTAATACAAATATCTGGAGAATCAATATGTTCAAATACATGCCTCATCAAAATCCCATCAAAATAATTTTCTTTGAGTTTAATACTCTCAATTGCACCATAAATTGTTTCTAAGTTATATTTTTTACGAATTGCATCAATGCTTTTTTTATTTATATCACAACAAACAACTTTATGCCCCATAGAGCTTAAATAATTCGCCAACACACCGCTACCACTACCAATTTCTAATAGCCTCATCTTATCTTTCTTTTTTAAATACCCAAACTCAAGAAAGAGAAATATCCTTTTAATTAATCTAAAAAATTTACTCTCTTTATATTCGCTGCTTGCAGAATGAGGTGCAATACCATTAAAAAATGCTAAACCGCATTTCTGGCATACGTATATATCACCTTCAGAGAAGGTATACACTTTTTTATAGCGACTATTGGAATTACATAGTACACATTTCTTCATACCTGTAACCTCGCCAGAAGTCTTTCAAGTATCTTTCTTTTATCAAATTTCTTAGCCCATTTAATTGCATTGGCGCTATATTGTTCGTACAGGCCACCTTCACTCCAGAGCTTCTTGATAGCATTTACCATCTCTTCTTCATTTCTTACCACAAATCCGCATTTATACTTCTGCGCCTCAAAGGCCGTGCTATACATATCATCTGCCACTATAGGCAATCCACAAAGAGCGTATTCCCTTATTTTAAGGCTGTCACCGTAAATTCCGGAAAAGGCTGGTCGTTGGGGAATATAGGCGGTAACTCCTATACCACTATGGAGTAAAACTTGTTGTAAGTCACGGGGCTCGGGGAAAAAACCTAAAAAAGAGACTTGATGATCTAAATTAAAACTTCTAATATACTCTTTAAGCCCAGGAAGAAATTTTTTATCCTCCATAGCCCCTATTATTTTAAATTCTAATTGTGGAAAGTCTGGTTTTAACTTTGCCAATACTCTTATGATCTTTCTAAAATCAGCTTTGTCATCCACTCTGTTTTCCGTTATTACTATGGAAAATTTATTCTTTTTTGCAAAATTAATATCAAGATTCTTAAAGATTGGAGAGTTTGGGATAAAAGAGAGTTTTTCTTTTTTTATTCCAGCTGAAATAAATTTATTGAGCATTTTTTCGGATACTCCACCGCATATATCCGCTTTTCTAAGAGCTAACCGATAGAGCCAAAGATATATATTGTTAAAAAAACGATTGCCGAGCCGTTCCTCTGAATAGTCAATACAATGAAAATAAATTTTGCCTATTTTTTTAAACTTTTTTAAGATTAGGGCAGCTATTACATTCAAAGGGTCAACAGCAACGCAATATGGGATAAAATCAAAATTTCTAAAAACAAAATACACCGAATGACATATTTCTATTAACCATCTAACAGGTGGCTTAGAAGGTACGATTTTAGCCCTCTTTATCACTTTTTCCTTATTTAGTTCCATTATTTTAAAAACTGAATTACTATTATATTCTAAAGAGTGTTCTAAAAGACAAAGTTTTTTATTATTTTTTAAAAGAAAATTTATAATCATATCCGCTCCGCCCTTCTTAACCTTTCCATTTATAAATATCCGATGTATTATTACTAAATAATCGCAGTTATTTCTTTTCAATGTTTCTCCTTAATATAAAGATTATGCCACACTTCCAAAAGATAAAGTTTCCAGAGTAATGCCTCTTTTTCTTTTTCTATTGGTGAATAGAGGCAGGTTTTAAAATTAAATAAACTTTCTATTTTTTTTCGAGAAAATAAAGACAATGCCAGACTATTATGGGATAATAAATAACCTCTTATCTTGTCCATATTGCTTTTTAAAACTTGCGGTATAGGCAAAGGAAATCCTCTTTTTTTCCGCATCACTATCTCATTTGGTAAATATTTTTTAGCAATTTCGCGCAAGATATATTTTTCATTGGCTTTTTTCATATTAAACCAGTTTCCATATATTTTATATTGCCGCGGCAGGCTGTAAGCAAACTCTACTACTTTATGGTCCAGATAAGGGACTCTCGCCTCTAAAGAATTGGCCATCGTCGCTTTATCCGTTTTCATTAAATAACTATTTGGTAATTGACAAAGCAACTCGAAAGATGCAATTTGACGAAAAATATCTTTTTCTTTCAATTCTTTTATCTTTTTACTAAGATGGGAAACGTTTCTAAAAAATCTTTTACTAAGAAGAAGCCGGTTAGTGGCATAATAATAAAGAACGTTCCTTAAATTTTGGGGCAATAATTTAAAGGGTAACTGAGATAAACCAAACCAAGAGTAACCTCCAAAAACTTCATCTCCTCCCTCGCCAACTAAAAGTACTTTAACTCCATGTTCTTTTACTTTTTCGGATATAAGATAGGTGCTAAAAATTCCACCATCCAAGGTAGATAGGCCATCGAAATACCACATTAATTCTTCTATCCTATTAGTTACCTCTAAGGGGTCTAATTGGATAGAATGGTGAATGGATTTTATATGTTTAGATACCCGAGCGGCAAATTTTCGCTCATCCCAGGGATGGTCATGGCCAACGGTATAGGTATGCATTTCCGTTGGTGATATCTTTTTTGCCAAAGCAGCAATAAGGCTTGAATCCAATCCCCCGGAAAGAAGTATTCCAATAGGCACATCGGCCTGAAGACGTAATTTCACACTTTCCAATAGTAATCCCTCTAATTTTAGAGCAGCCTCCGAAAGAGATAAGCTCGTAAATTGTTCCTTCTTTCTTAATTCCCAGTATCTTTTGAAAGTTATTCGGCTCTGTTCAAAAATTAAAAAATGTGCTGGGGGAACTTTTTTCACACCTTCTAGTAGCGTATTATTATTAGGAATAAACGGAAATCCTAAGAGTAATTCTAAAGACTCCCTGTTTATCTCTGCGGACCAACACCCATTAAGACCTAAAAATGCTTTTGCCTCAGAAGCAAAGGCAAAATAATTCTTCCCATCAATATAATAAAGGGGTTTAATTCCCATCCTATCTCTTGCTAAAATTAATCTTTTCTTTTTAAAATCCCAAATAGCAAAAGCAAATGCACCTCTTAATTTTTCTACACATTCTAACCCCCACTCTTCATAGCCATGGATAATTACTTCTGAATCACTATTTGAAATAAATCTATGTCCTTCTTGCTGCAACATTTTTCTTAATTCCTTAAAATTATATATTTCCCCGTTAGATATAAGACAGATATTATGAGTTTCATTATAAAAAGGCTGATTCGCATTTTGAGAAAGGTCAATTATGCTTAATCTTCTATGCCCAAGGTATACTCCGTCTTTTTTGTCTATATAAAATCCTTCAGCATCAGGGCCACGGTGTTTTAACAAATTGGCCATTGATTTAAGCTGAACACCAAAATCCCTATTTTTCTCTTTTCCGATTATTCCAAATATCCCACACATAATAGTTATCCAATACCCCGTTAATTTAAAATCACGCCCTTATACGCTCATAATATAGACCGAGTTACCCTTCTATCTTCTATAAATGGTATTATCCACACATAAATTTAGTAAAAAAGAAAATATTATCGCTTTTAGGGTAAACAATAAACTTTGTTGTCCCTCTCCCCATTCACTTTGAATATGTCTACAAGTATCAAAAATCCATTAGATCCAGAATTTCATACTAAGAAAACATTTTTCTGACTTTTTCAAGGTCTTTTAGAAAATCAATCTCAAAAGAAATAGCTATGGCATTCTCTTGCAACTTTTAATAATACTCACCTGTCTTTGGTTTATAATTCCACAAAAAGGCCATCAAGAGGGCGGCCAAGAGGGCTCCTGCTATCCAGAGGTAGAAAGCGGCATTCCAATTGAACCTGTCCACCAAGAAGCCACTCCCTATTCCAGTTAAGGCAGCGCCGATGTAGCCGAAGCAGTCAATGAAGCCCGCAGCCGATGAAGCTGCCTTTCGGGTAGCAAAATCCATGGCCACCGTTCCCACCATTAAGACGTGTGGCCCATAGGTCATGAAACCGATGAATAATAGACAGAGAAGGCTCAGGACCCAGTTTCTAGCCGGTATCCTGGGATAGAGCCAGGCAGAGAGGCCTAAAAGAAAGAGCATGATGACGGCAATAGGCGCTCTTCGTGACTGAAAGAACCTATCCGAGATAAAGCCAGCAAAGATGGCTCCTAAACATCCAGCAATAGGGATTGCTATTGCCTTATAGGCAGCGGTAGAGATAGCTGCCTTCTGGATTTCAAACATATAGGTCGGCGCCCAGCCCATAAAGCCATATCTTACAATGTTTAAGGCGAAGAGACCAAAGGCAACCAGCCATATCCGGTGATTCTTTAGAACAGTAGCCAGGGTATAGGAAAATCCCAGATGATGGTCTTTCCTAGTCTCGAGTTCTCTCTCGATTCCCTCCTTTTCTTCCTCTATGGTAGGAAGCCCAACCTCCTCTGGAGCATTACGTCCTCTTAGGAACCAGTGAAGAGCAGAGATAATGACGATAATCCCTGGAACCCAGAAGGCCCACCTCCAGCCCAATAGACCAACAACAAATCCACTCAATGCCCAGGAGTAGGCGTTACCTATCTGGTAGGTGGTTCCCAATAGGCCAGACATCTTTCCTCTTCTTTCTGGAGGAAACCAGTTGGCCACGGTCTTGACCGATGGCGCCCAGCCCATGGATTGAAAGTAGCCGTTCAATCCCCAGATAAGCATCATGGCAGTAAAAATATTTGTAAATCCGAAGACAATATTCAATATTCCAGAGCATAGAAGACCGAGGCTGATGAACTTCCTTGCCCCAAACTTATCCCCCAATTGGCCATTGATGAACTGTCCAATAGCATAAGCAGCGAAGAGGCAGGTAAGGATACCCCCCATGAGGGTCTTGGAGTAGCCAAATTCCTCCATTATTCCCGGGATGGCAATGGACATATTGACCCGGGTGAGGTAGAAGGTTCCATAGGTAATCCACAGAGAGAGGAAGACCCTCTTCCTCCAATAACTGAATAGTTTCTGACTGTTCATCCTATCCATACTTCTTCTTTAATCTGGGAAAAATTTCTTTTTTCGCCCTCTCCAACTCCTCGGGAAAGTCAATCTCAATCCAGGGCCTCCCCTTGGTGGAAGAAAGATGGACGGGATACCCCTTCCTGGCTAATCTTTCGAAGGCTCTGGTAAGATAGGAGGCCAGGCTCCCCTCCCTTACCATTTCATCTAACTCCTGAGCTAGAAGCCCTGCTCCTTTTTTAGAGAGTTTAACCAGGCCGACAAACTCCCCATAGGCCTCTTTAGGAGAGACGTTCTTCGATACCTCTTTTATCAGCCCCCGATAGTCTACCAGGACCTTCTCCGACTCCTCATCCGTCTTTTTCTTATCCACCACCATGACCATATCGTTCTTATTAGCCAGGAGGTCCTTTAGTATCTCTCTATCATAAAGAATGTCTGAGTAACTGAAGATAAAGCCTCCCTTCATCTCCTCTCTGGCAAACCACAGAGAGACCATGATATTGGTAATGTCGAAGAAGGGATTATAGATAAACTTTATTCCCTTTCTGTTTTCACAGAACTCCCTGAGCTGTTCTTCGCAGTAACCAGTGACAATAACAATCTCTTTAATTCCACACGCCCTGAAGTTCTGGAGTTGATGTCCCAAAATGGTAGTTTTCTTTCCTACCTTCAACAGGCACTTGGGTATGCCATCCGATATGGGATGCATCCTGAGCGCCCTTCCCGCAGCCACGATTATCGCCTTCAATTTATATCCTCCTTCGAAACAAATATCGAATTCCAATCATAGATTTTAAAAAATACATGCCAAGAGTTAGCAATGGATACCTTAGGAGTTTTTTCCACTTTTTATTTTCCATAAAAACACCAAACAGACGATACCGAAATCCTAATTGTTTCTTTATTATAGGATCAGTTTTTACCTTTATACCATTAGATACGGAGCTATCTATATGGGACCATTTTTGAATGTATTTATCAAAAGATTTAGAATAATGACTCTTTTTCTTCAGATATTTTCTGAGATTAAATTCTCCTTCGTTGTGATATAAGGGAGTATCTATAATGTCTACTTTCCCAGTTGCTTTAATCCTTCGGTCAAAATCCCAATCATCTGGGCCAAAATCTAAATCTTTGTCAAAACCGCCAATTTCTAAAAATTTATTTCTTTTAACAAATCTAACTGCATCAATACAAGTTGTGTTATAAAAACTCCTTTCAAAATCCCTTACTTTTATCCAAAAATTTTGATTACATAGATTAAAAGCCTGATTACACAGATTGGATAACTGATGAGAGGACAAATTCACGATTCGCTCCAGGATGTATAAGGCAATATAGCCTTCTTTTTCACATTTCTCTACACATTCTTTTATAATGCCTGCTGATAATATCATATCTGCATCTGGAAACAAAATATATTTACCCTTTGCTCTCCCAACACCAAAATTTAATTGTGCAGATCTTTGTGGACCTTTGTTATAAATTTTATTTGTGAATTTTTTGGCTATTTCCTTTGTTCTATCAATTGAATTATTATCTACTACTATTATCTCTATCTTTTCTTGTGGATAGGTCTGGCTTTTTATACTTTTAAGGCAGTTTGCAATGTTCCCTTCTTCATTTTTGGTGGTAACTACTACACTTACAACAGGCCTATCTATCTCTTCCGTCTTCATATTAGCACTTTTTTCACTCTCGCCAAAGGCGGACAGGTTTTCGCAAAGTAAAATGGGAATTGCATCTGAGACAGTATCTTCCCCTAGAAATCATAATTTCATTGTTTGACACTTTGTTTATTATTTCGGAATTTATAGAATGCATTTTTTGTTTTTCCTATTTTGCTTATTGAAGTTTCGATACCTCAAAATACCTTTTTTTGCCATATCTCTCAAATCATTTGAAACAGTTCCGTCACTAATTTCTGTGCTATCACCTCAATCGAGTAAATAATGCTTATACCATTCACCAAAGAATTATTAGACATCGTATAAAATCAAAACGTTAGGAGTAATAAGAATTATTAACCGCTTTCATGATTTTAGGTAAAAGAATAAATCTACCAATTATAACTAAAATTATCTGGAAGTCTTCGTCCACTGCCTCCAATATAGGGCAAGAGTAATTTTCATTTGCCAAAGCACAGTACGAAATTTAGCAAAAATTATCCGCTCAATAGACTGCATATTGTTCCGATAGAGTTTCTCAGAGAAAAACGATATGCCTAATAACACCCGAAACATGAGATAGAGAATGTAACTTTTCTGTTTTATTGATTGGGCTCTGAAGAAAACCTTGGTTTTAATCATTTTCTTTATTAGAGTATGGCTAAAGGAAAAAATATTTATCAAGATAGGATCAAAAACTAAGTTTTTCGTCACTAGATATAAAGGCCGGTATGTTTCTAACAATGCAGGATTGAGATACCACCCCTCAAGTGTACTTTTTTGAGATTCATATTCCTCAGTTCCAGGCATCGGGTTAAGGAGGTTTACAGTTATTACATCAACGCCCTTATCAAATAATTCCAGAAAATATCTATTTTCCTGTTCAATAAGTTTTTCATTTTCGAAATTGAATCCGATTAGATAATTAACCTGCGTTACAAAACCAATCTTACTTGCGTCAGATATGTTTTCCATAATGGTATCCCTCTTTAAGGGTTTCTTTATTCTCTTCTGTGTTTCCTTTTCCAGTCTTTCAATCCCGAAACTAATGCTATTAAATCCGCTCTCCTTCATTAGCTCTAATACATCTTTTTTGATTAGCCTGAATGAATTCGTCTGGACCGAGAACTTAATTTTGTAATTTAACCCTTTTTTAATAATTGCCTTGCAAAATTCGGTCACTCTTTGCTCTGAAAGTATGAAATCCGCATCCCCAATATCGATAGTATTCACACCGAATGTACTATATAAGTATTCAATATTCGCAATAGTATTGTCAATACTTCGATACCTGACTTTGGCTCTGCCAAATTGATCGCTGCAGAAGGTACATCTAAATGGACATCCCCGCTGAGTAATGAGGGGTAGAAGATTTTTGCTGCTTTTTATCTTTATGAAGTTTTCTAAATCATATAAACTGTAATCAGCAAATGAGCAAGAATCTAGATCCATAGGTAAGGGACAGATACCACCATCGACTAGTTCACCTCTTCGGTAATAGGATACTCCCTGAATATTAAGATCTTCCTTTGTCTCATCTAAGGCATTGCCTGATATAAGTTCATCAATTAATTGCGTAATGACTAATTCTGCTTCACCTCTTACGGCAAAATCTACCTTATATTGAAGTGCCTCCTTATATACATTGCTAACATGTAAACCTCCGGCCACTATAGGGATACCATTGTATTTTGTCTTAATGGCTTCAATTGTTTGATATGAACGTAAGGCATTTAAAGTATTAATAGAAAAACAAATCACAGCCGGGTTGAAATCTTTAATAATATTCAAAATATCATCTTTTGAATAAATTACATATTGGGAATTGTTATCAATGGGTTTCACCTCATATTTTTTGCTTACCATAGTAGCAATAACTGCCATCCCATAATTGATAGAACCACTGGGATTAAAGATTCTTTCTCGGATAAATAAAATTCTGTCACTATTATTGTTCATTATTGTTCATCCAAATATCCACCTTTTTGAGGACACGACACTTTTTGCCAGTACTGTTTATCGAATCACTTGCCTGCTTGGAGGTTAGCCAAGTTTTTTTCTTAACACCTCCAGTTGAAATAGCCATCGGGCTGTTTTTTGTGGGTAATTCCAGTTCTTACCTATTCATTATTGGTTGAACATTAAGGTTAGAACCTTAGTGCATTTCTGGAATTCATTTTTTCAATGGTCTCATTATAGATGTCCTTCCAGTTATACCCTTTGGCCTTTTCGATAACATTTTTTCGAACACTTAAATATTTTTCTCTGTTTTCTAAAAGGGCAACGCATTGAGCAGCAATTTTCCTAAGGTCTTCCTGTTCTTGTTCTTGGGGAGAATAGAAGACTGATGCCCAGTCTGAGGTCTTGCTTGAGTCTGGGAGGAGACGCAATGTCTTTAAAAAAGCGATGAAATAGGTATGAAATCCTGAAATAATACTTCCGATAAATGTATTTTTGGATCGCCTCCATGGTCTGTCTGGAAAGGCCATTGGGAACGTACACCGGCTGGGCTTTCACCTCCCCCCTGGCATACCTATCCCAGATATCCTCTGATATTCTTCCTTCGTTGATCGCCTGCAGATAGAGATCCGCCCCCGGAAGCAGCACGGTAAGATGTACCCCCAAGACGTCTGGCTTAATTCGTAAGGCAAATTCAAGAGTTTGCAGCATATTCTCTCGCATCTCCCCGGGAAAACCCAGCATACAAAATGCGCTTGTTTCAACCCCCGATCTTCGGCACTCAGCAAAAGCCCTGACTAAATTATCATTACTGACCTTCTTTCGTAAAATTCTCCTACGAATCTCTTCGTTACCACTCTCTACTCCAAATGCAATTTCTCGACAACCAGACTCCTGCATCAATTCAATCAGTTCCCTACTAACTAAGTTGGCGCTTGTTTCGCACCCCCATAAGACCTTTATATCCCTTCGCAGAATCTCTTCGCAAATCTGCGCAGTGCGCTCGATATTTAAAGTAAAAGTATCGTCTGTAAACAGGACAAACCTTGTGCCAAATTTCCTGATGCAGTACTCTATCTCGTCAACTACATTTTCAGGTGCTCTGAACCTTGTTCTCCGACCAGTAACTGGATTACTACAAAAGCTGCAGTTAAATGGACATCCTCTAGTTGTATGAATTGTAGCAAAATACTTTCCATAAGGCTGAATATAGTAATCATCTTGGTTAATAAGGTGTCTGCTAGGAAAAGCTAAAGAATCCAAATCTGTCAGCATCTCACCATGATAAATTCCTTTAATATGTCCCCCTCCCGCCGCCTTAGCTAACCTTGGAAATATTTCTTCACCCTCACCTATTATGGCAAAGTCAAACACATCAAAACGGTCGATAAAAGCAGGGTCTGCGCTTACATGGGGTCCTCCAATCCCAATGTTTACTTCTGTGTCGAATCGCTGTTTGATTTTTTGCGCCAACTGAACACTGCCCCGAATTTGTGGGGTTGTTGCCGATATCCCGACCAATCGCACTTTCTCACTATCGATCAATTTCAAAATATCCTCTATTGAATTGCCTGTGCTGATAACATCAATAATCCTTGGTTTCAATCCCATTCTTTCCAGAGCGGCGGCAATGTACAGTATCCCTAGTGGCGGGTATAAAACAAATCCTCTCTTTTTTAAGCTAGCTAGCTCATCAAATGAATTCGGAGGATTTATGAGTAAAACTTCATTCATAGCTCCCCTCTCCTATTGGGCTTGATTCAAGTAGTGAGAATACATTGGACTTGCACTCAGCTTCTGCAAATGCATCAAGAATTTTAATGTCAAAACCGTGTTTTTCCAAAACGGCAGCGATATATGCCAGGCCCAAGGGAGGATCGGGTGTGGGATAATCTGCCGGTAAAGCAGTAAGTGGTGGAAATATTAACAATATTCGTAACTTATCTATTTTTCCCATGTTACTATATCCTTTTTAGTCTCACTAAATAAGAGTAATCAAGAATAGACCTCAAAATTCTCACAATCATGATCTAATAAAGAATTCTTATCTCTTTATCTCAACTAAAACAATTTCTTATTCTTTTCAATCCAGTTGATTAATTTTTTCTGCCCTTTTCCGGGGTTAATTTTGGGTTTCCAATTTAATTCTTTTTTGACCTTAGAAATATCGGAGATATAGACCTTCTGGTCGCTGGGGCTAAAGGGGTTGAATACAAGGCAGTTTTCGATGTTCTTTTCTTCATTTTTGGTGGTAACTATTACACTTACAACAGGCCTATCTACCTCTTCCGTCTTCATATTAGCACTGTTTTCACTCTCGCCAAAGGTGGGCAGGTTTTCGCAAAGTGAAATGGAAATTGCATCTGGGACAGTACCTTTTCCTAGAAATCATAATTTCAAAGTACCTTTCTTTACCATATCTCTTAAATCCTTTCCTTCTTTTTCAAAATAGAGTTTAAATACATTTTATCTTAACTAAGTTGTTCTAATCCTTCGAAGGCTTTCTGATAGATGGAATTAAAATCATAAGAGGAAGCAAATCTGATCGCATTGTGGCGACATTCCAGATAGAAGTCATTATCTGTAAGAAGTTTTATTGTTGCCTGGGCTAATTCTCCTTTGTCGTAGTTAATGACCAGGCCCGCTTTATTCTCTCTAACCCTTTTAGCAAAGGGAGGAACATTGGTTATAATTACTGGTAACCCAGCAGCTAAGTAAGCAATGGGCTTGGTCACTCCAGCAAAGTACTTAAAACTATCTTTAATCGGGGCATAGGTTGCCAGGCCAATGGCTGACGAAGCAAGAATTTTCCTCACTTCGTCCTGCTCCTTAAGATAACCGACAAATTTAATAGTCTCATTGAGCTCCAACCTATCAGTTAATTCTTGCAGTTCTCTCTCATTGTTTCCTGCCCCTGCTATGATTAATTTTGCCTGGGGAACTCTTTTTAGAATTGCGGGCAAAGCCTCAATGATTAACTCTATTCCGCATTCTCTATTAAAACCACCAAGATAGATGAGTTGCTGACGATTTATCTTCTTAAAAGGCAATCTATGACATTTATCAAAATAAATGCCGATGGGCACCCCGGATTGGGGGGCGCTTTTAGATTTCAGAACCCCTCTCTTCTCCCGCGCCTCACTCATCACCTCATCCAGAATCCAGAGATAATCAGAGCGATAGCAACAAGTTTTATCTATTCTGTGATATATCCAGTTAAAAAAGCTATTCGAAAAACGCTTTGGGACATAGTCAATGGTGTAGAAAATTACCTTCTTGACTCGGCCAAATCTTCGTAAGAAAAGACCGGTGAAGGCATTCAGGTTATCCAAGCCAACATAGGTATCAAATTTTTCCCTACTTTTTAAAACGAAGAAAATAGTTAAGAAAAAATCCTTAATCCAAAATAAAAGTTCCGGACCTCTAATAGTAGGAGCTTTTTTCTTAGATAAAAGAACCCCAGATTTATATAACGTAACGGAAGAGTTAGTAGATTCCCCCAGAATTTTCCGCACAAAGGAAAAGGGATGGTTAATCAAGAGAAGCAGTTCCACTTTCTCCTTTAAGAAATCCCTCAAATCATAGGCCACGCTATGGCCAAAGGTGTGAACGACAATTATTACTTTCTTACCTTTGAGAAAGCTGTAAGAATCCATTATTTCTTAGCCATAACAATTGAGAAGGCATTTGCCCTTGGATTATCTCTTTGAGAAAGGTCTCTCTCTTCCAACTTCCACCAGAATCTTGAATCAGCCCTTCTAAAAAGAGGGATTAATATTGATAATACCCATTGCAATATCTTGATACTGTGTGCATGATAAGTGAGATTTTCCAATTCAAACCCCCTTTTTTCAAACTCCCTAATCATTTCTTTTGCCAGATAATGATGAAATTCAGGGGGTTAGTTTTAGGTTTTTCATCTATAATACGGATGGCGTGCTTTCTAGACAAAATTTGAGTTATTTCTTTCTTATTATATGGCAATATTGGGTGAGATATCGTTGTTCTACTATTATCATAATTGTACGTAATATACCCTTTTTTTGTTCTATTTAAAATGTGGTTTACATAGTAATTCTGTACATCCTTTATACATTCTGAAAAAGCATAATTACTAATGACTAAATCATATGTTCTGTTACGCTTGATTTGATATTGGGTTAAGTAATTAACATTTTTCACGTTTAGCTTTACTAAATATTTATGAATAAGCGGAAGAACCTCGTTTAAATCTACGATCGTATATGAATGATAATTAAAAACATCGGAGATAATTTTACACTGTCCCCCATAACCCCCACCTATTTCAATAATATCTAGACTGTTTAAATCGCCAAAAATATTTTTGAGATCGCAGAGCACTTTAATGTATCTAAGGGTTGTTGGTGAAAATTCACCTACTTCATAGGTGTATTCAAGCGGATCTCCATACATATCATTTTCTTTAAATTTTGAAAAGTATTTTAGTAAATCTTTACCTTCTTCTTTGATAATATCTAAATATGCTTGCCCCTGCTTGTCCGTTACGTGTTCTAAAACTCTTCTATAATCTTTATGTCTTTTAAATGTATTAAAAACAGAATCATATTTATATGCCAACATGCAAATTTTTTTGTAGTTTTTACAGTACTTCGGCCGACTTGTTATTATGTGAATCAACCTTGGAAAATATTTCTTTAGAGCGGATTTTAAGGGCAGAACAATCCTTTCTATTATCCTTCCCCCTTTTCGAACCAATCTTTTTCTTTTTTGACATAAGTCAAAAATCTTTTTAAGTTTTTCTATGAACATTTTATCACCTTGTGGCCTGCCTGTTTTCTCGTGATGTTTGGATAATTGAAATGTTTCTGACCTTATGAAGGAAAAAGCCTAAAAGAAAATTGTATTTGTAACTGCTTCGCCTTTTAAAACCTCTCTGGCCAACTGTGAGGCTTTCTTCATCCCTTCCCAAGAAAGATCTATTCCCACAGAAGGAATATTTCTCTTTGCCGCTTCAATGACAGTATAACCAGAGCCTCCTACACCAATGTCCAATAATCTTTCTTCTAAGTTAGAAGCCCTAGCCCTATTGATATTTAGTCCAGCAAAGATTCTCTTTAGATAACTTAACCTCCAATTCTCCAAGCGATAGTTTCCTATCCTTTTATGTGCCTCATCGAATATCCTTATCTGCCTTTGAAGAATTTTCTTTTCCATAAACCCACCGGTTATCTAACTGTTTCTGTACAATAATGGAATTTTATCTACGAGATCTTTACATCCTTTTAGAACACGAAATAAAAATACATTATCTATTTGCAAAATTTAACATCGACTTCGGTCACAAAACTGCAGATAGCAAAAGGGTCTTTGCTTCTCGTCCGTTACCACAGCCAATATCAAGGATATTTTTATCTTTTAGATCTAAAAGTTCGGTTATTTTGTTGAGAATTTTGGCTCGATATCGTATCATTCCTAACGACTGCATAAGTCTTGCTCGCCTCAGGATAGTTTGAGCAAATAGAGATTTTCTGTATGAAAGGCTATATGAACAGAAGGCAGTTTGAGCTCGGAAATTTTAACATAGTTCTCATCGACTAAAAGATAATTCAAATGATATTTTTTCGCTATTTCGAGAAGTGGTTTTTTCAGGGTAGAAAAGAAATCAAGCAGTTTTCAGTTTCCCACACTGTTGTCGGTACATAATACCCGAGAATTGGTGAAGTACATAATGGCGTCTGTTAAGGCATGGGGGATACACGCTATTCTAACCCCTTCCTTCCTCTGACGCAGAAACTCAATCACTTTCTCATTCAGCATTGACGTTCTCTTTTCTGGTAAATTCTTATATTCTTTAACCCCTGAAGAATGATCCTTAGGACATAGAATTTATTATGCCGCCAGTGGGACTTAATCAGAACAAGGGCTGAGGATAGCAAATGGAATAAGAGAAAGAGTCTATTGGGTGGTAACTTTATGAGTCTTCTTACTATGGGAATGGTCCAGGGCCAATTGGTGATGAGGTAAAAGAATTTCTGCAGATTGACTAATTCATTGATATTTTTTTGGTTTAGCACATTTCTCTCATGGAAGAGGTAATTGAAATTACCTAAGGAGAGGCTCTCATCCACTATCCCTTTCTCTTTAGCATATTTAAAGATCTCGGTGCCCGGATAGAGCTGAAGTACCGCACTCCAGGCCGCCTTACTACCTATCCTGACATTAAACTTAGCGGTTTCAATAGCATCCTCTACCCTTTCCCCAGGAATGCCAAGCATATTGAAGGTGGAGAAAAGAATGCTATATCTTTTAAATAGATTAGCGGCTTTGATGATTTGCTCATTGGATATCCTTTTCTTTAGAAGTTTATTGCGCAGATATTCATTAGCGCTTTCCAGGCCAAAGCAGACCGCGTAGCATCCGGCATCCTTTAGTTTCCTTGCCATCTCCTCAGTCACCAGATCCGCCCGGGCGCTACAGTTAAAGGGGAGCCCTATCTCCTTTCTATACTTATCCAAAAAAGGAAATAGCCACTCCGGATCCCGAATAAAGGTGTCGGCTCCTAAGGTTACTGTCTCCAGGAAGTATCTCTCTTTGATAGTTTTAATCTCCTCTATTACCCGCTCAGCGCTCAATGTTCGAGTATACTTTCCCTTCCCCTGGTACATCCTGCGATAGACCTGATTGAAGCAGAAAGAGCAGCTATAGGGGCATCCTCGACCAGTGAGGAAATCTTTACTCCTGGTGTTTCTTAAGGAATGGTATTTGTAAAAAAGTTCCCGATCAGGAAAGGGCAGTTGGTCTAAATCTTCGATCAAGGGACAAAGTTCATTCTTGAAAATTTTACCATTTTTCTTAACATGCAGGTTTTTAATCTTGGTGTAGTCTTCTTTAGTATCTAAGGCATCCATCAGTTCTAAGGTGGCATACTCTCCCTCCCCTAAACAGATAATGTCGATTTCTGACTTCTCGATTATCTCTGGAAAGAAGGTGGGGTGGGTGCCACCCAGAATGATAGGCACTCCCAACTCTTCCTTTATCCTTTTAGCGGTCTCCAGGACCCAGTGATGATACCCGGTCATAAAGGAAAATCCCACAATGTCTGGAGAGGATTCCTTTACGGCCTTAATAAAATCTCTTTCTTCACGCTGGATGAAGAGATCGCACTCATGGCCGTGCTTCTTAATCACCGCAGAAATAATCATGGACCCCAGACACTCATAGGTGTCTCTTTGTAAAAAAACTAATTTGGCCATAGATGCTACCCTTTTCTTATCTTCAAGGTAATGAAGGCAGAGTGTCTTTTATTCAGGCAACAGAATAATCTGGCTAGAAAGGGAGGAAGGGGATAGTAGCTGTTCCCCACCAATCTCTCTATTCGAAAGCCATGAATTTGGCAAATCTTCTTCAAGCTTCGTGATTGTATTACTCCTAACGATGGCATAAATTTTACTCGCCTCAGGATAGTTTGAGCAAATAGAGATTTTCTATACGGAGAGCCACATGGCTAGAAGGTAGTTTGAGCTCGGAAATTTTAACATAGTTCTCATTAACTAAAAGATAATTTAAATGATATTTTTTCGCTATCTCGGGAAACGGTTTTTGGAGCGTGGGCCAAAAGTCAAGTAATTTCCAATTTCCGGTACTATTATCTGTAAGTAATGTCTTACTTGGTGTAAAATACATAATGGCATCTGCTAAGGCATGGGGAAGACACGCTATTCTGACCCCTTCCTTTCTCTGACGCAGAAACTCAATCACTTTCCATAAAGCAGGGGTAATCGTTCTATTGGTATCTTCGATAATGGCCTTTTTCTGGATATATAAGATTCCCCCAAGAAGTCCCCCAGCAAATAGCAAAGGGATTAATATGCCCAGAGGATGATATTTAACCAGCAAGAATTTTGATATAAAGAAGGCTGATATTAAAGCAGTAGGAAAAGCACCTGACTCTAAGTATCTCTGCCCTTCACCTAAAAAGCGAAGAGATTTTATCCAGGTGGTAGCTATGGCCAAGAGAAAGGTCACTATTGACCAAATAACCAATTTTGAAAAAAGAACCTGTGAAATTCCCGGGTAGAATCGATCCTTTAATATTAAAGCAAGCGGAATAAATATAATCCAGGGATTGCTTGCCATAATCGTTACTGGAGACATTTTACAAGAGAGACGATAACTTCTGGTAATGAAATCAGAACCTCCCGCTTTTTCTACACCCCGAACCTGATGGGCAAATCTTCGCTCAATATTCTTAAACCAGAGTTTGAGAAGGAGGATATGGCCACGTAGTATACGAAGATAGTAACCTTTTGACAATACAAGAGCACCTACGCCTGAGAGGAGGAATATGCCAAAGTATAGAATGTTTTGCTCATAGAGCGTAAAGCAGATTGAGAGAAAGAACAAGACCTGAGTGGAAAACCTATGGCTAAAGAATAATAAGATACTAAAAAGAACAGCCACTACCAATAAAATTGGATTTCCATAAATTGAATAAAGGAGCAGAGGAAAAAAGGCCAGGGTTAAGATTAATGCGCCCAGGGAGCGGGTATTCAGATTACTATTCTCAAGAACCACAATGGGGGTTAGACTATAAACTATCTGAGCAACAAGCGCCATGAATAGATTCTTGGTTAAAAGGTAAACGAGGACAAAGAGTAAAAGATTATGAATAAAGTCAAAGATAGGAGAGATTAACCACTGATACTTTTCCAAAAACTTCTTGGGAAACAAGGATAGGATAACCAATAAAGTGGGGGGATAATCATATGGTCCCTCGACAAGATACTTATCCTTTATGACATCGGGCAGTCTCTTATGTTGCCTGATATAGTCAGCGAGCATTAAATGTCGCCAGGTATCTACTCCAAAGTAGCGATTGTATAATCTGGGGCGTATCTGCAAGATAAAGCTTAAAATGGGAATTATTAATCCTGTGATAAAAATAGGAAACATCAATAATAGACCTCTTTACCTTCCTTGGTAGTAATAGGAACGTGTTTCATCCATAACAATTTCTTCCACCACTGAGGATTTTCTGAATACCACTTAATTGTCTTTTCAATCCCACTATCAAAGTCTGTAGTGGCTTTCCAGCCAAGGAGTTTATAGGCTTTCTCAGTTGAAGAGATATGTCTATCTACCTGACCGGGTCGATCAAGGGTAAAGGTAACTAATGATTGGGGCTTCTTCATTTTTTCCAAAATGATATGAGCAATGGAAAGAATATCAATATCTCTTCCCGTTCCAAGGTTTATGACTTCTCCCTTAAGTTTCTTTATCTCAAGATGCATAGCACGATCCAGGGCTTGGCAGAAATCAGCCACAAAGAGCCAGTCCCGTGAGTTCTTTCCCTTTCCATGGACAGTAAGGGGCTCATCCATGAGAGCACTGGTAATGAAACGAGGAATGACTTTCTCTAAGTGTTGATTGGGGCCATAATTATTAAATGGCCGGAGGATAATGGCCGGAATATCATAAGTGGCCCAATAGGAATAGACTAATCTATCCGCTCCTGCCTTAGCACTGGCATAAGGGGTCAGGGGATTGAGGGGGTGGTCCTCAGTCATGGGATCGCTGAGTGCCGTACCATAGACTTCAGAACTTGAAATGTGGATAAACCTTTCTACCGACTTATGCCTTACAATAGCATTTGCCATCATTTGAGTTCCCAGAACATCTGTCTCGTAGAAAGTAGTATTATCATAGATCGAACGAGCTACATGAGTCTCTGCTGCAAAGTGGATAACAACGTCTGCCTGAGAGACTAACTCAAGGACAATTTCTCCATTCCTCACATTTCCGTGCCAAAAAGTAAAACGAGGATTATTTTTCAACTCTTCTGGAAAATTATCTATATTCCCTGCATAAGTTAAGGCATCCAGTACAATAACCCGATACTTAGGATACTTCTTTAACAGGTGTTTTACAAAGTTGCTCCCCATGAAGCCCGCTCCACCAGTAACTAATATCTTTTTCATTTAGTCACCCCTTAATCTAATGATTTATGAAATGTCAGTTGAGAACAGACCAGCCTGCTTCTCCAGCCATTAAAACTCCTTTCATTCTATCTCCTTTCTGTCAAAATTATTAACCAGACAAAAAATGATGATTAGCATATCATAAGTAACCCAACGAGAATAGATCAATTAAGCAACTAACTTATTTGATGTCCTAATATAAAGAAGTGGTGTATCACCTATTTTGCAATGAAATACTATTCAAACTTTATTTTTATACTCTTTATCAGCTTAGAAGAATTAATTTTCTCACCATTCTCAAAATGTACTTTTTTTACCCTTACTACCCCCTTGCCAGTTAGGACTTGGACACCAATGTCTCTTTCTATTTTTATGATTCGTCCCGGTATTCTCCCTACATATTTGTCATTCTCACTTAACAAATCAGCAGACCATATCGTAAGTTTTTTCTTATTAAAGAAAGTATGAGCTCCTGGGTAGGGGTATGTTAGGGCTCTGATAAGATTATAAATCTTAGCAGCTGTGTTGCTCCAGTTTATTCTACCATCTTCCGGAGTTCTACAGCATGTATAAGTAGCTTGGCTATGATCCTGCGGAATTGTTTTGAATTTGCCTGCCTCAATGAGTGGAATGTTTTCCCTTACTAAAGTCACATAGAGCCCTACTATTTTTCTTTCGACATCGTGGACTGTTTCTTCCAGCAGGATACTCACCTTCTTTTGAGCAAGTATAGGGCCTGAATCTACTTCTTCTTCCATAAAGAACAACGTAGCTCCCGTCTCCTCTTCCCCATTTATTATTGCCCAATTGAGAGGCGCAAAGCCTCTGTATTTAGGAAGTAAAGACTCGTGGATTACTGCTGTCCCTTTTTGAGGAATGGAATATACATCCTTAGAAATAATTGTTCTCCCTTTTATAACAAGCATAAAATCTGGCTTCAGAGAATCAATTATATCTTTGTATTTATTGATATTATTTTTTTTAGGTATTAAAAAAGGTATGCCCTTCTTATCTGCTACCTCCTTAATTTTTTGAGTGAAGCTACTTATTTCATGAGTTTCCTCTTGTAATGCAAAAATATGCACTACTTGCTGGTTAAGTCTTAATAATTCCTTTAAGCATTGGTAACCATGTTCTTTGCCACCGACTAAAATTATTCGCATAAATCTCTCCCTATTTTTAGTTAATTCTCATAGGTAGGTACAACTTTTTGTCTACTCTATTCCCAATTTCTCCTTTACAATATACAGGGGCCTATCTTGAACCTCGATATAGATTCTGCCAATGTATTCACCCATAATTCCTAATATACCTATATAATGCGTGAAAACACATTTTTTTCGGCTGTCATCGTCGGGACGGATTTGCAAAAATTTAGCAAAGTGCCAAAAATTATAGTAACCTCATCTTTTCGATTTTCTGAATAATGTTCAATTTTCATAAAAGTAGCTCGACAATAACAAGGGAAAAAACCTGTGTTTTTATGCTTTTTTCAGGTTACTTTATGACTACCGCATAAGTCACAATTGACGTAAACCTGGGATAAACTCCTCCTCTGCATTTTTCAAAAAGCCCTTTTTAAAAAAGTTTTAATCGAGCCTATCAGGCTAATAAGGCCTTTCTTTGCGTACTGTTCCTTTAGGATGGACCAGCTCTTGAGAGGTGAGATAAGGTATTTCCAGACCTTTCCACGACTGACCTTTTTTAAGAAAAGTTCATAATATCTATCCAATTCCTCATTTGAGAGATCGGGATAGTTCAGGATTGCCTTTTCCGTTCCATCATAGCGGCTGGGATCATCAGTAATAAGATAGTTATTCTCCTTAGCCCATTTATACATAGGTGTTCCAGGATAAGGAACTACTTTAGAGACTTGAGAGGTATCTGCTGCTAAAGTATTCATAAAGTCTAACGTGTTCTTGAGAGTCTCCTTATTTTCACCAGGGAGACCTAAGCAGTATGTAGCATGTGTTTTTATTCCCAATTTTTTACACCACTTAACTACTTCTTTTGCTTTTTCCAGGTCAAGAGGTTTGTCAATTCTCTTTAAAATCTTAGGATTGGCAGATTCAATACCAAATTTCATCCCTATGCAACCAGTTTCTCTCATCTTTTGCAAAGTAGGGTAATCAATGAACATGGTGTCCCCCATACAAGTCCAGAGAATCCTTATTTTTCTCTTCAGAATTTCATCGCATATTTTTTGGACATACTTCTTATTAACAGTAAAACTCATATCGTCGAAGTAAAGTTGTTTTGTCCTAAATTTCTTGATGCAGAATTCCATCTCATCAACCACCTTCTCCGGATTTCTCATCCTATACCTTGGAGAATTATACATAATATGTCTTTCTGTACAGAAGATGCATCCTGTCGGACAGCCACGAGAGGCCATGAGACTGACGCAAGGTGAATAGAAAGTGAAGTCAGGATAAAGGGTAGCCGGGAAATCATCCCTATCCGGATAAGGAAGGATATCTAAATCGGAGATTAAGGGCCGCTTCTCATTGATCACTATTCCTTTTCCTTCCCGATAAGCAAGGCCTTTTACTCCCTTTAAAGAATTTTCCTTTACTAAATTCTGAACCAGTTCCTTGGCAGTTATCTCGTATTCCCCAAAGAGAAGATAATCAATAAAATCGTTTTCTTCTAATATCTCTTTGGGATACACTGTAGCATAATTCCCGCAGACTGCTATCTGAGAGCCAATCTCTTCTCTGATTCTTCTCAATAAGGATAGGTCATCCTTTAGGGTGAAGAAGGTAAGTTCAGTGATGAGAAATTCCGGATTCTGGTTCTGAATCTCTTTAAAAAACTCTTCCTGGGTCATATCGCTGACTACACCATCCAATCCTCTAACTTCAGTATCAGTATCTCTTTTTAATAGAGCAGTGGTATAGGCTAACCAGAAAGGAAAGGGATAATAATCTACGGATTTGGCATAACCTACGGTCATTGGCCAGCGGGACCCTGCTTTTGCAAAATGTTTTACCGTTCCATTTTCTTCAATTTTGACACCTGATAGATTAGCTACTACTACTTTCATAGAGACTCGCCTCTTTCTCCATCAATCTAGCCCAATCATAATCCTTTTCTACCAACTTTCTTCCTGTTTTACCCATTTTCTTTACCTTCTTAGCATTGGTCAGAATCTTTATACAAGCCTTGGCCATCTCTTCAATATTTTCTGGCTCAAAGATATAGCCATTGACTCCATTCTTAACTATCTTTGAGATGGCTTTCAGTCTTGAGACCACTACCGGCTTGCCCATCGCCCAATATTCAAAGAGTTTGAAGGAGAGATAGCAGTTGTGATTCAAAGTGGCCCTCATAGGCATAGCCCCCACATCAGAGGCAGCAATATATTCTGGAATTTCTTTATGGGGAACCCAGCCCGTGGACCGGATAGAATTTCCTATCCTTAGTTTTTTGACTATCTTTGATAGTCTTCTAAAATATCTTCCTCTTCCCCCACCTATGATGAGCAATTTAGTTTCAGGAACTTCCTTTAGGATTAGAGCAAAGGATTGATAGAGCAGGTCTACTCCGTCTGGTTCTTTGATATCCCCATGATAGATAATGACTGGTGAATCATCCAGACCAAATTTCCTTCTTATCCTCTTCCCGCTTATGGAAGAATGGAACATCTTGCTATCTACTCCATCGGGAACAATATATAATTTTTCTTTTCTAACTCCGGAGCCGACCAGGGTCTCAACCATCTCCTCGCTGACCACGAATACCTTTGCCGCTGAAGAAAGAATGAATCGCTCAATGAAGCGAAGAATAGGAACCGCCAAAGGAAGGTCTGTCTGAGCAATATCAGAGTAGAAATCAGTAAAATCAATGTACACCGGCCGATGAAGAATCTTTCCCGCAATGGCTGCCGCCAATCCGGCTAAAGGATTCCAGGCGTGAATGAAATCAATCTTAAGCCATCTGATTTGAAGCCACAAGATGGAAGCAATGGTACCCAGTAGATGATAAAAGCGGATAACACTCCTCATGGGAGAGTAAAGATATCTGCTGAAGCCCCAGAATTGATTCATAAAGAGCCCCTCCTGGTAGTAGGATTTTCTCTGGAAGGGGGTTTTACTTGGGGTAACCATATAGACATTGTATCCCTTTTTCACCAGAGCTAAACCAAGATAGTAAATTCGGAGGTTGGCTCTATCGAGAGGAGGCATAGCAATCTCAGAAACCAAGATTATATTTTTCTTATTACTCATCTGGCCACCATAAGGATAAATCGAGACAGGCTGTATGGACGAAGCCTGCCAAACAGGAAATCAAATTTCCAGTATTTCGCATAATAGTCCTTGAAGTTCATGGTACCTTAAAATGAGTCTTCGTGGCTGACGCCACTGGAAGCCTCTTTCTCGCTTTGCTTAAAATGAGCCAAGCAAGTTGTCTCTTTCTCGCTTTGCTCAAAATAAAGCTTTGTTTTCTTTAACCCAAGAGATGAGTTTTTTCATTCCTTCTTGAGGATTTATTTTTGGTTGCCAATTTAGCTCTTTACTCACCTTAGAGATATTAGAGATGTAGACTTTCTGGTCACTGAGTCTCCAGTCACTGAAGGTAATCTTGCTTCTTTTTCCAGTTTCTTTTTCTAAAATATCTAAAAATTCTAATAAAGAGATGGTATTCTCTGGGCCTCCACCGATATTGAATACGGCATGTTTTAGATCACTTTTTATAAACTTGTTAAAGGCCCCTATCAGATCAGTAACATAAAGTAAATCCCTAACCTGTTTTCCATTGCCATAGATGGTAATGGGTTTGTTAAATAAAGCGGCAATGACGAACCAGGCCACCCATCCCTGGTCTTCGAAGCCGAACTGATGCGTCCCAAAAATGCAACTCATCCTGAAAACAGCGGTTTTCATACCATAGATACGGGCATACTCCTGGGTATAGATATCACCTACATACTTACTCACTCCATAAGGAGTGTGGCCGGTATGATCAATGGACATCTTCTCTGAGACCCCCTCTGCGCCATCATAGATATAACGTTTTTTCTTCTCTATTAGGGGGATTTTGTCTACGTTCTCTCCATATACCTTGTTGGTAGAGCAGTAAATAAAAGTGGCCTTGGGGAATTTTTGCCTCAGGCATTCTAAGACATTTAAGGTTCCAAAGGCATTGATGCTAAAATCCTCTCTGGGAATACGTATAGATAGAGGCACCCCAGGCTGGCCGGCAGTATGAATAACTACATCCACTCCATTCCCAATGGCTTTCAAAACATCTTCTTCATTCCTCACATCTCCTTTTATTTTCTTAATATTTTTATACTTCGCCAAATAGTTCCAGTTATACTCCACGCTCTTCTTATCATAGCCGAATAATTGAGAACGCATCAAATTATCCAAGACGATAACCTCATCTCCTCTTTTAGCATAGTACTCTGCAGTATGACTTCCCACTAATCCTGCTCCTCCCGTTATCAATATCCTCATTCTTTCCCCCTCATAAAGTCACGGAGATGGCCTAAAACTGCTTTCCCAGCACGCCAGAAAAACTTCAGGTCTTCAATATTCCTGATGGATATTATCTTTCTAGCTAAGAATCGGGGAGTGATAAAGGACTTATAAATACCCTGAGTAAGTCGCATCACTTCCTCATCCTTCATGGGAGTCTTCATGGCCGGCTGGCTCATATCAAACCTATCCCAATCCTCACTCTTTAACCAACCATTCTTCTTGCATTCTTCAAAAAGAGCTGTTCCCGGATAGGGAATCATAATGGTTGCCTGAAGGGTGTCTATCAAGCCTTTACTGAACAAGTCCTTTGTCATCTGGATCGTTTTTTCCGCCTCCTCCTTTGTCTCCCAGGGATAGCCAACCATACAGGTAACATGGGGTTCGAGACGGCCTTTAACCTCTCTATTCGCCCTTTTGGCCTCTCTTAATTCCTCTTCAATAGCGGCAATCTTTATCTCCTTGTTTAATCTATCGATTGTCTTCTGACTGGCAGACTCAAGTCCATAAAGCAAGAATCTAAATCCGGCTTTAGCCATTAATCTATAGTCTTCACTGGTTAACGCTCCAAAGCGCAGATTGCAATCAAAATTAATCCTTTCATTATAACCTCTTTTTATCATCCCCTGACAAAATTCTCGCAGCCATTCTCCCGCCGGAAAAGTACCGGTGTCCCCCATAATCTCTCGAATGTGATATCTTTCGATAAGTTCCCCTATTTCATCTAAAACATTCTCTACCGACCTTACCCTCCAAGTAGGATAAAGGGCGGTCCAGGAACAAAAGGTGCAACCACCATCCCGTCTATGCCAACAATCGCGACCAGCCATAATATAGGTTCCGGGAGTTAGCTTGTAATTTCCATTTTTATAGGCATAAAGCTGCCAGTGGGTAAGATCACGGTCAATGAAAGGTAAAGAATCTAAATCATGATTTAACTTAAAACGGCCTGTATTTTTGATTTTGCCATTTTCGCGATACCAAATGCCGGGCTCTAATTTTTCAGGATTAAGGGTTAAGTGATAAGGGTTAAGGGATTGGCAAAGATTTAATAATAAGAAGTCGTAGTCGCCACCGGTCAGCACATAATCAACCTGAGAATTGTGAAAAGATTCCTCAGGTAGAGCAGTTACGTGATCACCCATCAGAACAGTTCGGAGTTCGCCTCTCGTCCCGAGGGGACTCGAGATCCCCGAGGGAGAGTTCGGAGTTCGGAGTTTCTTGAGGTCATTGATGATTTTCCAGTGCTGTTTAATGACCGGGGTCTTGGTCTCAAAGGCAATGAGGTCGGGCTTTTCCTCCTGAACGAAATCCAAAAACTTTTTATAGTTCCAATTTTCTGCGATACAGTCGTTCCAAATAACCTCATGACCAGCATTTTTAAGCATTGTTGCTGCTAAAGCCGGAACTACAGGATAGATATAGGTGGGGTTATGGAACCACTGAAATTGCCTGTTCTGACTTAATAAAGGACATCCCGGCCCTTTCAAGGGAGGATAAGATATCATCACTCTCATTCTTCTTTTAACCTGCGGGAAAAGAGGCCTACCAGAAAAAAGACTCCATAAGTGAGGTTGGTAGCAATAATACCTAAGAATACCAAGAGGATTTTCTTAAGATTCCCACCTTTCAAACTCGACAAAAAGGCCATCAACAAATAGAAGAAAAGGGCCCCGAAATAAACTCTGTATAAGAAGGGCTGGATAAATCCTAATAACCAACCAAGGGACAGTCCAATTACAAAGAGAGGGGGAACAAAATAAGGAAACCTACGCGAGGTGTGAGGAAATCTTTTGGCAAAATATCCTCTGTGTAAAGCATAGGCTCGGACCTGTCTTAAATGGGGAATAAATAACGGACGGCGATGATGATAGACAAGAACTCTAGGGGTATAGATTATCTTCTTTCGCAAATCTTTGGCGATATGGAGACAAAGTTTAGTATCCTCTCCTGGCCAGAATTTAACTCCAAAACCTCCCAGGCTATCCATAATCGATTTACGGATGAGAAGGTTACAGGTTGGAAAGTCATCGATCTCTCTTTCTCGCTTAGGGATGTAACGATAACTCACACTTCCTGTTGCTAGAAAAGAAGAGTAAACTAAGCCACTTGCCTGCTCCCTAAGACCATCATTGGGAGGGGTTATCCCGGGCCCCCCAATGGCTGCTACCTTCTCATCCTCAAAATAGGGTATGGCATTCTTAAGCCAATCTTTTGTGGGATAGGCATCATCATCCAGAAAGGCTAAGATTTCTCCTTGAGCATGTTTAATCCCGATATCTCGCTTCTCCGAAGGCCCAATAGTCCCAGCAGGGATAACTTTCACCTGAGAATAAGATAATTCTTCCATCTTATCTGGCAATACAATAATTTCATAATCCGGGTAATCGAGTTTTAAGCAATGTTGGATACATTCCTTCAAGTTCTTATTAAGTTTCTTTAGGGGGATAATAATAGAAACCTTGGGATACTTCATTATTTCTTTCCATTATAATACTTAAGAATGTACATACGATAGAAGATAGCCATGGTCTCCCACCAGGTATGGTAGATGGCTCTCAAACCAATACGTCCTATAAAACGCTGATAATTTAGAGTTATAGGCGCCTCAGCGATTTTGTAGCCTAGATGGTAAGCATTGACTAAAAGTTCTAAATCAAAGGCATATCTTTTGATTAAAACCCTAGGAAATACTTTCTTAAGCACCTCATATTTGAAGAGTTTGATGCCTGTCTGGGTATCTTTTATCGGTAAGCCAAACATAATCTTGATTACGAAGAAATAGACATTGGAGATAATTTTCCTATGCCAAGGATAATTTAATTCTGATTCCGGATGCCTCTTAGACCCAATAACTACATCCGCTCCGTCTTTATTCATGATTTTGAAGAGGTTTTGAATCTGTTCTGGATGGAGGTCCAGATCAGCATCTAAAAAGGCAACCAAATCTCCTTTGGCAAAGCGAAAGCCATACTTTAATGCTCTTCCCTTACCTTGGTTTCTGCGCATCCTCTTTACTATGACATTACTGAATCCCTTGGCTGCCTTCCGGGTATTCTCATAGGTCTTATCCTTGCTCCCATCATCAATAATAATGAGTTCATACCGGCAGCCGATCTCATCGAAGATCCTTTGGATTTCCCGGATATTACCATAGATATGTGGTCCTTCATTGTGAGCCGGAACCAGAATGGATAACTTTCCCTTAAATTCTTTCAACTTCTATCCTTATTTATAGTATTTTCTCAGTCTCTTCTGTAGTTTTCTGTGCTCTCAGTGGTACTCTTTTCGGCAACCAGACTAAAAATTGATTAATTAAAAAAAGCAACGCTCCATTTGCCACTAAGATCCAGACTACCTGGGAAAGAGTATTATGGAATAGGGTAATGGCTATTATCTGTAAGAGGGTAAAAATGCCTGCTAAATAGAGGAATCTAAACCTATGAATGGAGAGTTGATAGAAGAAGAGGATATTGACCAGACCAAAGAGAGTCATGGCCAAAGCAAATTTCCCTACTAAGGGGGTGCTTGTCGGGAACCTATCTCCCCAGAGGAGGAAGAGAGGAAGGCGGGGAAAAAGGAAGAAGACCAGGGTAGCCCCACCTGCTAATAGTCCCACATAGAGGAGGCTTTTCTTTAAGATGAGAGAGGAATCCTTCTTCTGGGCATAGAGTTCTGATGTCTTGGGAAACATAATAATGACCACGGACATGGGCAGAAAGAGGATGATCCTTCCCACCAGGGCTGCTGCAGAGTAATTCCCGGCCTCAAGAGGAGAAAAGAAATGCTTCACCAATACCGCATCCACATTGGTAAGGATCATAAAGCATGACAGGGCCAGGATAACCGGGGCAGAATATTGGTATATTTCCTTAAATTCTATTCTTTCATTCGTCTTTTCCTGGAAGAGAGAACGAAGGGGTAAGAATATAATGAATAGGCCAAAAAGCATCCCGATAATGGAGGCGCTCAGGGCCCCATTCACCCCAAAACCGATCATGACCAGGATGATGCCAGAGATAAGGCGTAAGAGGGTACCTGAAATCATACTCCACCCTAAGTAGTTAAACCTCTGCAGGCCCAAAAGTATTCCTCCTGCGGCGGGGGTAACGACGCTAAACAATAGTATAAAACCTACAATGGCCACCGGTGTTCGGGTGGGAATCTGTTCAAACTTCGCGATATGGCTACTGAAGGCGAGAAAAATTAGAAATCCTATTCCACCATAAAGGGAGAGTTTTTTGAGGGAATGGAGGAAGAGGAAACGAATCTTTCCATACTGGTTATGGGCCTTGAAATGGGAAACATATTTGGTGATTACTGTTTGGACGGTCATTGCCGGAACAGAGACGATCATCAAGAGGGCCAATAAGGTATAAAGAATTCCGTAATCTGCCGGGGATAGGTGACGACCCATATAGACATGAAAAAGATAGGCACCTATATTAGATAGGGTAGTAGCAACGAATATAAAGGTTGCCTGCCTCTCAAAACTTCCCATAAGTCTCATTACTTTACTCCACAGATTAGCACAGATTGGCTACAGATAGGCACAGATCACAGATACGAAAACTTTTTCTTACCTTTTGATTATAATTTGTAGTGACTAGCATCATTGTTTTTCTTTGCGTCTTTCAGTTTCCTTTTGCGTCCTTTGCGGTTGTAGCTTCCGATTCCAGCATCACCGGTATTCCATCCCGAATGGGGTATTTTCTTCCACATTTAGTGCAGACAATTTTATCCTTTTCTAATTTCACTTCTGCTTTACATACTGGACAAGCCAAGATCTCTAACAGTTCTTTGTCAATCATAACAGTCTCCTTACTTATAAGTTAATAAGTCGATAGTAAATAGATATCAGTTTTCAGATATCTGATTTCAGATTGCTGATGTAATCAGCAATAACTTACTACAAAACAAACTGACATCTGTTATCTGCTATCTGATATCTCACTTTTCTGTCAAACTGCCCTACTGCTCTTCTTTACTCTTCCTAAACCACTCTATAGTTTTATTCAGTCCCTCCTCCAGACTTATTTTTGGTTCCCAATTTAAGAGTTTCTTCGCTTTTGAGATATCCGGTCTCCTTACCTTAGGATCATCCACGGGCAGAGACTTATAGACTATTTTACTTTTGCTTCCTGTTAATTCAATTATCTTTTTAGCAAAATCTAAGATGCTCATCTCCTGGGGATTGCCTAAGTTAATGGGTTCATGAACATCGGATAGCATTAACTTATATAGTCCTTCAATCATATCCGAGACATAACAGAAAGACCTTGTTTGAGAACCGTCTCCAAATACGGTCAAGGATTCATGAGCTAGAGCCTGGGTAATGAAGGTGGGAACTACCCGGCCATCTCTCTTTCTCATCCGCTCACCAAAGGTGTTGAAAATACGAGCAGTCCTGGTATTTATCCCGTGGTACCTATGATAAGCCATAGCCATGGCCTCTGCAAACCTCTTCGCCTCATCATACATTCCCCTCGGCCCTATAGCATTAACATTCCCCCAGTAATCTTCTCTCTGAGGATTAACCAATGGATCTCCGTATATCTCTGAAGTCGAGGCCAGAAGGAATTTGGCTGTCTTTGCTTTGGCCAAACCTAAAGTCTTATGGGCTCCTAAGGCACCAACCTTCAGGGTCTGGATAGGGTATTTCTGGTAATCTATGGGGCTGGCTGGTGAAGCAAAATGGAGGACATAATCAATTGGCTCATCTATTTTTATATATTCCGTTACATCCTGCCTGACGAACTTAAAATTTTTGTCTTCCCTTAAATGGGCGATATTATCCAGGGTACCAGTAATGAGATTATCCATACATATTACGCTATGACCTTCCTTTATCAATCGATCGCAAAGATGGGAACCTAAGAAACCCGCCCCTCCAGTAATCAGAATCTTCATTCTTTTAGATACTCCTTCAATGCTTCCTGCCAAGGCCTTAGTGATTTACCCACAGTTTCAATGTAGTGACTATTATTCAGGACAGAAAACTTTGGCCTTCTTGCTGGACGATTCGATTCCTCAGAAGGGATGGGTAACAACTTAATATCTGACATCTGACATCTGATATCTGATATCCTGATTATTTCCTGAGCAAATTCATACCAGGAGCAACTTCCGCTATTGGAGATGTGGTAAATACCAAACAAGTTATGAGTGATAAATGATGAATTATGAGTTACATTGAATAGTCTCTTAATAGCGTGGGCGAGATCTTTGGTGTAGGTGGGGGAGCCGATCTGATCATTGACCACTCTTAGTTTTTTCTTTTCCTGAGCGAGTTTTAATATAGTATCTACGAAATTCTTCCTATGTTCTCCAAATAGCCAAGAAGTGCGAATGATGAAGTATTTTTCTAAAAGTGAAGAAATATGCCTCTCTCCCTCTAATTTGCTTTTTCCATAGACATTCAAAGGATAAGGCTCATCGCTCTCAAGATAGGGTTCTTTCTTTTCTCCATCAAAAACGAAGTCAGTACTGATATAGGCCATAACTGCTTTACACTCTTTACAGGCTAAGGCTACATTCTGGGTCCCAGTGCCATTTATTCTATAGGCCAAATCCTCATTCTTTTCACAGCCATCGACATCGGTATAGGCCGCAGCATGAATCACAACCTCTGGCTTCTCATCACAGATCACTTTAATTATTTCTTCTTTTTTCGTAATATCTGCTTTGATACACTTCTGATATCTAATATCTGATATCTGACCTCTGATGTCCAGCCCCACCACCTCGTGCTCTTTAGACAGTACCTCCACCAAATCCCTGCCCAGCATTCCACAGGCACCGGTAATCAGGATGTACATCTTATCCTAATTCCCATATTGTTTCTTATAGAACTCTTCTGCTTTCTCTTTTAATTTTCGCCACCAGGATTCATTATTTCTATACCAATCGACCGTCTCTTTTAAAGCTTTTTCAAAATTATATTTTGGCTTCCAGCCCAATTCCCTTATCTTAGTAGAATTCAAAGAATACCTTCGGTCATGACCTGGTCTGTCCTTAACTCTCTTAATTAAATCCTCACCCTTTTCCAATATCTTAAGAATCGCCTTGGTTATTTCAACATTGGTTCTCTCATTATCTGCCCCCACATTGTATATCTCGCCTATCTGGCCCTTATGAAGGATTAAATCGATTGCCCGGCAGTTATCTAAGACATAGAGCCAGTCCCTGACATTCAGGCCATCTCCATATAGAGGAAGGGGTCTATTCTCTAAAGCATTGGTAATAAACAAAGGTATCAATTTCTCAGGGAACTGATAGGGACCATAGTTATTTGAGGAACG